>Ga0310695_10009092_pt1 | contig 15099 bp, 5 predicted proteins | sample RumenRJG_04DNA_FD_203882 | JGI IMG/M metagenome (GOLD analysis project Ga0310695, IMG submission 203882) | Bovine rumen microbial communities from Lethbridge, Alberta, Canada - RJG_04 (v2) (version 2) | ecosystem: Host-associated > Mammals > Digestive system > Stomach > Rumen | place: Canada... | reverse complement strand
CCTTTCCGATATTCTAATTTTGCTATGCGGATTATTTTTTTGAAAAAATCATAGTAACTTTTTAGATTTTCCAAAAAATATAAAATCCCTCTCAAAATTAGTTAATAATGAATGGTGAAATTTAATTGTTTATTTTCTTTTAAAAATTAATAATATATTCTAGTTTATCTTAATAATTTTATCAATTTATTCATTTTCAATAAAATTAATTAAATGGGCTATTTCAGTAAGTTTATATATTTTATGTGATAAAAAATATATATGAGTTAAATATTATTTGAGGTATTTAATTCAAATAATAAATTAGTTATTCAGAAATGAGTAATTATTTTGTTGTAGAAATATGTTGATTAATCTTGTTATTTAACGGGAGAAGGTGGTAAGAGGAAAAATCTTCTATTATTTTCTTTAAGTAATGGGATTATGTGAAAATGAACGACAGATAGATTAAAAGAGGTAAAAGATGAATAATAAAGTTAAACAAGTTTTAGTTTTATTATTTGTTGTAAGTACTTTGTTAATAATGATCGGATCTGTCAGTGCGAATACTGACAATTTGAACGAAAACTTAGAAGCTTCAAATACATTGAATGATGGCTTGTCTGTAGCTCCCGAACAAGATTCCGGCACGGACAAGGATGTTTCTAATCAGCTTACAATAAGTAATGATGAAAACATAAACGGTTCTTCTCAGATTGCAGGAGAATCCGATTCAGAAAATGTGGTTTCTAATTATGAAGATACCACTATCGATGCAAAAGATAGTGATAACAATATCAAAGCAAGTGACGAAGGTAATGCTTTATTAGCAAGTTCGAACATGGTCATAACAAATACCGTATTGAATCCCGTTGTAAACAAAGGCGACTATGTTAACTTCAACATTTTTGTTAGAAATGAGGGGGATGCTGCTTTTCAGGGTATCAATCCTGTGGGCGATGGCTGGTTTGTTGGAGTAAGTTTAGTATTTGATTCTAATCAATTGAGATATGATCACTTTACTCCAGGCATAAATCCGGATACCAATCAAACTCATGCAACTACTTATCGTAGTGAAATAAGGAACGGCAATAATGAAATATGGTTCGGTTATAACTGTGAAGACGGATTCCAATCTGGATGGTGCTTTAACTTCACAGCCACTTTCCAAGTTCTATCCTATGGAACATTGGAAACTGGTGCATCTATAATGTGGGGCGGCACACAGTCTAAAGCAAGAACCATTTCAAGGGATTCAGAGCTTGTCATAACCAATACAGCGATTTATCCTAATGTAAATAGGGATGGAGAAGCAACCTTTGAGGTTTATGTCATAAACAATGGTGGTACATATACAGGAATGTCCGTTGATGGCGGAATAACCAACTTTGTTGGTATAGACTTCAAGTATGATTCCAATCAATTGGAGTATTCTGGATATTCCTATGATACTCCTAGCAGATATCTTGAAGTAAGAAACAACTGGTGGGAAAGTAATGTTCAGTTTGCTTACAATACTTACGGAGCATTCAGGTACGGAGAATCTTTCAAATTCACCATTACCTTTAAAGTCAAATCCACTGGAAAATTAGATACTACTACTTCTTTAGTATGGTATAATGCTCAAGCATCAACAGCTTCTGTAAATGCAGTAAACCCACCACAGTTTGTTATAACCAATGTTGCTTCACTTCCTGTTTCCAATACTGGAGACGATGTGGCCTTTGAAGTCACTGTTAAGAATAACGGCGATACTTTCTACCCTACATACATTCTTGGAGAACGTTTCGTTGGTGTGAATTTCTGGTATGACCCTGCCGGGTTGACTTATAAAACTTTCACCGCCTCTGACAATCCAACCATGTATCTTACTCCAAGGGTAAATGTTGATTCTAACAACCTTGTGCAGTTTGCTTGGAAAGTTGGTGATCAAGGTTTTGCTAATGGAGATAGCTTCAAATTCAAGGCTATTTTCACTGTCAACAGATATGGAACCTTTGAAACCACTGCACAGATTACACAATTCGTTGGCGTTACATCAAAAGCCACTACAACTTCAATGGATGCTAATATCCAGATAACCAATACAGTATTGAATCCGGTTGTAGACACTGGAGACGATGTGGCATTTGAGATTACAGGTAAGAATGTCGGAGGTACATTCAAAGGCAGTGTTTTAGGAATAGGTATTGATTATAATGATACCGAACTGGAATATCAAAATTATACTCCTAATAAGGATCCAGAAAAATATAATTTTGACCCAAATCCAAGCACAACCATGCGTGAAAATGGAATTGTATTCGCTTATGACAGCAGTCAAAAGTTCTATTACGGTGATACCTTTAACTTTACAGTTACCTTCAAAGTATTAAAGCGCGGAACCTTTGAAACCACCGCATTCTGGTGGCAAAACTGGGGTGCCAGTTCAACCGCTGAAGTAGTATCAAGCGAAACAAACTTCGTCATATCCGATTCTCCTAACAGTTTAACCATGAAAGTGGGTGACAATGTATACTTCACCTATGTGGTCAGAAACATGGGATCCAAATATGACGGAAACTATCTGGGTCTTGACGTATACTTCGATGCAGACAAGCTTGAATACCAGGATTTCACAAGAATCAAAAATCTTAACTTCGAATCATTGGAGTACACATCAGTTCATAATGCAGAAAATGCTTTAGGGGCTGTTGACGGATTTGTGCTGGGTGCTGATTCCAGTGTAGGACATCTGAAACTCGGATACACATCCGAGAACGGATTTGGTGCTGGAAGTTCCTTCAACTTTGATGTTCAATTCAAAGCCTTGACAGACGGTAAGCTCCAAACAGGCGCTGTTCTCAATGATGGTCAATTACAAAAGAATGTATACTCTTATGCATTTGCTGGAGATCCTAATTTCAAGTTAACCAAGACTGCTGATACTCAGTTTGTAAATAAGGGTGACTATGTTTCATATGAGATATTCCTTGAAAACAACGGTACCCTGCAGTACACTGAAAATAATATGATTATAGATATCAATGATTACTATGATACTAATGAATTGGAGTATATCGCTTATACAATTAATCCGAACAAAGACGGAGTCAAACCTAATCTTACAATTGAGAAAATATCTGATGGCAATGTTAGAATTAGGTATAACCTGATTGATAATGGATTGGTTGAAGGATGGGCTCCAGGTTCCACATTGAATGTCACACTTCATTTCCGAGTTGTTAAGCAGGGTGAAATCATCTGTAACTTTGTATTCAGTGAGTGGAATTCCACTGACGTGTCCAGTGTTGTTTCAGGAGAACCTGAAGTAAACCTGACCAAAAAATGTCTCAATTCAACTGTTGAAGTGGGCGATCTGGTTTACTATGAAATATATCTTGAAAACACAGGTGACATCGAATACTTTGACCATGCTACCGGAGGAGTAATGGGAACCGATTACTTTATAATCGAAGATATCTACCCTGACGGATTAGAATACGTGAATTACACAGTTAATCCTGACAAAAACGGCAAAATATGGGAAGGCAACTATGAATATGTAGGTCCTGATGGCGACAACCGTGTCATTATCAAATATAGGATATGGAATCAACGTTGGGAACCTGGAGATTCATTGAATGTCACTCTCATATTCAGAGCTACTGACATCGGTAAATTGACCAACAAAGCCAGATTCTACTGGCTTTGGGACGACACCATTACCGGTTCCGGAAATGAAATCAATTTGACTGAGGAAGCAGACGTAGTTGTAGGACCACCTACATTCAGTCTTGACAAGATATCTAACTATCAGGAGGCTAAAGTCGGCGATATAGTGAGCTTTTCAGTTGTCTATTCAAACACGGGTAACCGTACCATAACCGGAGCGTATATCAAGGATAATACCTACTCTCAAGGTTTGGAGTACTATGATTTCTCAGATAAGGAATTATGGACCTTCGACGGTAAGGACACCTGGTATTACAACAACAAGCTTCAACCGGGAGAATCAGCAACATTGACATTGTTATTCAAAGCATTGACTGTTGGTAAAAAGTCCAATACGGCCAGTGCAGGACACAACATGAACAATGACACCATGGAAGACACTGACACTGTTTTGATAAAAGAAGGAGTCAATGGAACAGCAGAAACTGAAGGATCAGGAGCCATTCCTGACGAACCTGAAGATGAACCAGATGAACCAGAAGAAGACGGAACTGATGTTGTTGAACCTAAAGAAAAATCAACAGCGACTCACACTAAGGATTCCGTTGCCGCTAAAAGCACTCTTCACGAAACTGGTAATCCATTAGTTGTTTTATTGCTCTCTTTGTTAACACTATGTTTTGTTCAAAGAAAAGGTAAAAAATAATTCATGAATATCATGCAATTATCTTTTTCCTTTATTTTTTTATTTTTAAAATAAAATTCTTTTTTTATTACTTTTTCTTTTAAAATCATAACATTATCCTGCTTTATTTGCCCAAATTATTTTTTTTCGCACTGTTTTTTAGAATAATGCAAAGTTACATAATTATTTTATATACTATTAATTAGATAAATAAACATTATAATGATAATTTTGGAGGAAATTATGATAAATAAACGAAAATTATTAGTGTTACTTTTATTTTCAATTATTTTAATGTCTTCAATTTCGCTCATCAGCGCAGCAGATTCTAACATGACGGATGTGCAGACAGCTGATGATGAAAAGATTGAAGTGGAACAAAGTGATTCAAATCAAGACGAAATACAGGAAAGTGATTCAAGCGATGAAAAGATTTCAGCGGGCAATCCGAAATCGTTTTCTGAGCTTAACCGCACGATAAACAACAATATGGATTCATTGATTGTATTGGATGATGACTATTCCTATAACGGAGATACCGATTCCGCATTCCTGATGGGAATTACAATCAATCGTGCCGTTACGATAGATGGAAACGGCCATACAATTGACGGCTGCAGCAATTCCGCTAAAGGATTCAGGGCATACAATTATGATATTTTGTTTAAGAACATCAAATTTGTAAATCTGGGCAAAACCACTAATTATGATTATTATGGCGGAGCCATTTACGGCAGTTCATACAATGGTATTGTTAAAGCGCAGAATTGTGAATTTATCGGATGTCAAGGATATCAGGGTGGTGCACTTTATTATGTGAGTGCGGATAACTGTACTTTCAGAGACTGCAAATGCGCTTATGTTTATCAGCGCGGTGGAGCTGCAATGTATTCAGGAATTGCTACCAACTGCTTTTTTGAAAATAACGGTGAGTCCTCATCCAATGGAGTAATGGATGGAGGCACTGCCATAAATTGTACATTTAAAAACAATAGGGGATCTGATTCAGGAGCCCTATATGGGGGTACTGCCATAAACTGCACATTCATAGGAAATAGGGCATATTCCGGTGGAGCAATCGGAGGTTATGACTGGAAAGCTTTCAATTGTACTTTTATAAATAACACTGCAACTTATGGTGGTGCGGTTTATGCAAACCAATATAGTTCAGGTACTAGGAGGGGTTATGCAGTCGATTGTCATTTTGAAAACAACACCGCATCTTATGGTGGGGCCGCATATCGTCCGGTCATAGTTGTTTGCACATTCAAAGGCAATTCTGCATCTAATGGTGCGGATTGTTATAATGTCCAGTTCCCGACAGTATCCATGGCAACAACAACAGTTTACGGCAATTATCCTTCTGCTTCATTGCCTTTGGATTTATATTATTATAGTTCATATGTCCCTTCCAATTACTATCCGGGCAGCTATTATCACTTCAAGGGCGCTCAACTTAACCTTGCGGTATACAACAACACCCAGTATGTTGGAACTTATCAGGGGCTATCAGGCAGCTCCTATGATTTTGACCTGGTGCCTGGAACCTACACTGTGAGGGTCTCATTTACAAATTCAGCAAACAGCAATTCGATTTCTCCAAACACATACACCCTGGTTATCAAGGGATATAAGACTGTCATAAACGCTACAGATTTGGAGATTGAGTATAATAATACTTCAAACTTGACTGTAACTTTGGTAGCGGATTATTATGGAACCCTGTTGGCCAACAAGACTTTGACCGTAATCTTTAATGGAAATTCTTCTTATGCAAAGACTAATGAAAAGGGCCAAATCACTATTGATATTCCTAAGCTGCCTGCAGAAACCTATCCTGTAGACATTTCTTTCGGGGGGGATGATGTCTATGAGCCTTTCTTCAAGACAGTTTATGTAACAGTCGATAAGATCGCCACCCAATTGTCCTCAGCAAATGTAACCGCATTTTTCAATGAGGGAAAAGTCGTGGCCAGGCTGACAGATAAGGACGGCAAGCCTTTGGCCGATTCAAACGTGTCCCTGCATCTGGCCTATATCCACAGGACTTTCAAGACCAATCAGACAGGTGAAGTCGAATTCGAGATTGAGGGTTTGGTTGAAGGAAACTACACTGCCGAAATCTTATTTGCAGATGATCCGGTTTATGAGGATTCTGTTACATACATTAACGTATACCTATACAGGCTGGTTTCAAACCTTACTGCGGACAATCTTGCCTTTGTCTTTGGGGAATCAGGTATATTAAATGCATATCTAAAGGATTTGGATGGAAAACCTATTGAAAATGCGACAATCGAACTTGTCCTCGGCAAGCTTTATGATTCATTAAAGACAAACGCTGACGGCCAAGTGGGCTTTGACTTGTCCAAAAGACTATCACCCGGTGAATTTAACGCAAACATCTACTTTGATGCATCCAACAGATACAGGTCTTCAAGCGTTCCGGTAAACATCACTGTAAACAGGATTCCAACTGAAATTTCTGCGCCTGACGTGACCTGCACCTATGGCGAGGACAAATATGTTGTCGTAACCCTAAAGGACAAGTACGGCAATCCTTTGGCAAATGAAACCGTTTCAGTCAAGTTGACTGTCAAAACATTAACTGGAAAAACCGATGCTGATGGCCAGGCTAAATTCAAAATCGATCTGGCTCCTAAGGAATATGTTGCAGCAATCACATTTGCCGGAAACGGCACTCATCTGTCAAGCTCTTCCAGTTCAAATATAGTGGTGAATCAAATAAATAATAAGGTATCCACTGAAATAACCGGATTGGATTTGACAAGCGTTTATAATGAAGGAAAATATATGACTGTAACTTTGAAGGATACTTACGGAAACCTTATGGGCAACAGGCCACTGACCATTAATTTCAATGGCATGACCAAGACATATACGACTGACGGCAACGGCCAGGTCAAACTGTCCACGGCCTCATTGATTCCAAACACTTATGTGGCTAAGGTAATCTTTGCCGGAGACAGCAAGTATGGTGATTCATCATTCAGCATAAATCTTGTCATCAAAAAGGCAACTCCTTATCTTTTTGCTTCCAAAAAGAAACTCAAGGTGAAGTCTGCTAAAAAATTCAAGGTCACTTTGAAAACCAACAAGAATGCAGCAATGAAAAAGGTCAAGATTTCCCTTAAGGTCAAGGGCAAGACCTACACCGCCAAAACCAACAGCAAGGGCCAGGCAATATTCAAGCTTTCTAAACTGACCAAAAAGGGAACCTATAAGGCAGTTGTCACCTACAACGGCAACAATTGCTATAATAAGGTTACCAAAAATGTAAAGATAACAATTAAATGATAATCTGGAGGAAAATCATGATAGCTAAACGAAAATTGGCAATATTACTTTTATTTTCAATTATTCTACTGTCTTCAGTTTCACTCATCAGCGCTGCGGATTCGAATGCAACCGATGTTCAATCAGTCGCTGATGAAATTGAGCTTGAAGGAAGCGATTCGAATGTCGCAGATATTCAAACTTCTGATGATGCAGAGTCTGAATTGGACGATTCAAATCAGGATAGCATATTGGCTGACGGTACTAAATCATTTTATGACTTGAATCTTACAATAAACGGCAATAACGATTCGTCGATTGTATTGGAAGACGATTATGCATATGATGAGAGTACTGATTCCTCATTTTTAAGGGGCATTACAATTAATCATAATGTCACCATAGATGGAAACGGCCATACAATCAGCGGCAGTGGCGTGGCGGCAGGATTTTACACCCTATATGATTCTGTGTTTAAAAACATTAAATTCATAAACTGCGGCAATCTTGAAGAAAGTAATTCAAATATTAATTATAGGGGTCAGGCTATAGGCACATATTATAATGATGATTATCTCTACCCTTTTATTGAAGTGGTTAACTGTACTTTTGAATATTGTTACTCAGGGGAAGGTGGTGCCGTTTATGGAGTCACTGCGAGAAATTGTACTTTCAGCAATTGCCGTGCACAGTATGGTGGAGTTTCATTTGATACGAGTGCATATAATTGCAGGTTTTTAAATAATCATGCAGGATGTAGTGGCGGCGCAATGCAATTTGGTGATGCATATGATTGTTATTTTGAAGGAAATGTCGCTGAAGGAACCAGTTCCGGCAATGGCGGAGGTGCCATGTTTTATGGAACATGCTATAACTGTACTTTTGTTCGCAATTCCGCAAGATATGGCGGAGCATTTTATTCTGACTATTCAACTAGGGAAATTATAAATTGCACCTTCAAAAGCAATTCTGCCTATCAGGGGGGAGCAATATATGTAACGGGCAATGCTGCCTATATAGTCGACTGTGTTTTTGAGAATAACAAGGCTACAAATTATGGAGGTGCCATATACGGTGCTTCTTCCTCTTCCTCTTCCTCTTCTTCATACAGTAAAACTGTCTGGTGCAGATTCTCAGGCAATACAGCTTCCTCCTCATCTTATGCCAACACATACAAATGCAGTTCATATTCACCAACCTTTACCTTTGCAAGCAATCCTCTGGAAGTCCACTATCCAAATGTTGCAGTTCCTATAAACATATCATATTCCTATAAATATTATCAGTATGATAGAGTTTATAATTTCAATGGAATTGACGTTACTCTGAAGATATTTAATTACACAAACTACAACCAAATTGGGACCGATTATCCAGTATCAGGTTCACTGTGGAACAATTCACTGGATTTGGGAAAGTATTCCATCTCACTTTCCGCCACAGCATATGGATTTTCAGTCAGTTCAAGTTTCACCTATATAAAAATGGGTTATCTGACTGTAATTAACCTGTCTTCACAGACATTGAACGTATCTTCCAGTGTTTTTTATGTCGTGAGAGGCAATGAAACATATTTGGCTGCCACTTTAACTGATGAAGCAGGCCATCCATTAAAAGGAAAGTACATCAAGCTGACAAGAACCAATTATTATACAAAACGTTATCAGACAGATGAAAACGGTACTGTCATGCTTCCTCTTCATACTTTTGAGCTTCCGGAATATTCTGGAAGCACTTATTACCTGACCCTTCAGTCTGAACAGTCAGGACTCTATGACCCAAGTTCTCCTGTCGGCTTTAACTTATGTATCAGAAAGGCTGATGTGAATATAGACTCGATACAGTCAGCCAGCATTTTCTTTTATGAAACACTTAACATAACTGCAGAAATATCAGACGAGCTTGGAAATGTCCTTAATAATACTGCCGTTAAAGTGTCATTCAATGGTGATGAAAAACAGCTTACTACAGATGAAAACGGTCGGATAACAATTGAGATTCCAAATATTGAACCTGACAGATATGTCTTAAGCATCACATGCCCTGAAAGTGATTCATACAGGTATTCAACAAAAAACATTGATGTAAATGTCATGAAGCATGAGGCAACATTCACTTCAAGCAATGTCAGTGCCTTTTTCAATGAGGGCAAAATCGTTGTCAGTCTGGCTGATGAATTGGGCAATCCGTTAGCCGATTGCAATGTGACATTGAACCTGGCCGATTTCAACAAGACCCTGACAACCAATGGAAATGGACAAGTTGAATTTGATTTAGAGGGTTTGGACGAAGGAAACTACACCGCTGAAATCAGCTTCAAAGGGGATGGAACCCATGTGGGTTCGGCATTAAATATCAATGTAAACATATACAGGCTGAATTCCACAATCAATTCAGACAATATTACATTCATTTATGGTCAGTCCGGAATTCTGACTGCATATCTAAAGGATTCCAATGGAAATCCTATTGAAAACGCAACTGTTGAACTTGTCATTGGTTCTGTTCATGAAACATTGAAAACCGATGAGGCAGGATGTGTGGACTTCGATTTGTCCACCAAACTGTTGCCGGACAACTATGAGGCATCACTCCACTTTAACTTAACCAACAGATACAGAGCTTCCGGTATTGCGGTAAACGTCACAGTAGATAAGGTGCCAACAGCAATATCTGCTCCCGATGTGTCATGCATTTATGGCGAGGATAAATATCTGGTCGTGACCTTAAAAGATAAATTCGGCAACCCTATATCAAATGAGGATGTTGCAGTCGACTTTAAAGTCACTACATGGGCTGGAAAAACTGATGACAGCGGTCAGGCAATATTCCGAGTTAATCTGGCTCCTAAAACCTATAGCGCCTCAGTTAGCTTTTCAGGAAATGACATTCTTCAGGAAAGCTCTTCTACCATAAATGTGGTTGTAACTCAAATCACCGAAAAGATCACTACTAAAATCGAGGCATATGATCTGAAATGTGTCTACAATGAGGGCAAATACGCCACTGTGACCTTGAAGGATTCCTATGGCAATGCAATCGTGGACGTGCCGATTAGCATCAGCCTCAACGGCAAAAGCAGTGGTTATCTTACAGATTCCAATGGGCAGGTAAAAATGTCCACAGATTCACTGGTTCCAGGCACCTATTCTCTTAAGGTTTCATTTGCTGGTGTCGACAACTTCAAAGGTGCATCTTCTGAGTTTAAACTTGTTGTCAAAAAGGCAAAGCCTAAACTGACTGCCTCTAAAGCGAAACTTAAGGCAAAATCCGCCAAAAAGTATAGGGTAACCCTGAAAAACAACATGAATGCTGCCATGAAAAACGTTAAAGTTTTCCTTAAGGTCAACGGCAAAACCTACAGTGCCAAAACCAACAGCAAGGGTCAGGCAGTATTCAAGCTTAAGAAACTGACCAAAAAGGGAACCTATAAGGCAGTTGTCACATACAAGGGCAATAATTGCTATAATAAGGTTACAAAAACCGTAAAAATAACCGTTAAGTAGATGATTTTTTCATCTATATTTTATCTTTTTTTTCTTAAAAACCTAATTTTTTCAACTGTTTTTTGAAAATAAACGAAATTAGGGATATTTTATATACTATGAAAAAAATAAGTTAACATACTAATTTATAATTTTGGAGGAAATCATGATTAATAAACGAAAATTATTAATTTTACTTTTATTTTCAATAGTTCTGGTTTCTTCAGTTTCGGCAATCAGCGCAGCGGATTCAAACGCAACTGACGTGCAGACGGCTGGCAGTGAAGAAATGGAATTGGAGCAAATTGATTCTAATACAGAAGTTACTCCTACTGATGAAATAACTGGTCAAAGCGATTCTCAGGATGTCCTGCATCAGGCAGTGGGCACTGATTTACTGAGTGATGGTGAAGGCAAAAAGAATACAGTAATCATTGCGAACAACATCACCACGTTTCCAAGGGAAGGCAACATATATTTCAAATTGACTGATATTGACGGAAATCCTTTGGAAGGATGCAACGTGACTCTTGATGTGGAGTTCATCCACAGGAATTTCGTGACCAACACTACAGGTGAGGGATATTTTGCCATTAACGGCAGCGGTGCAAACCTGGAAGTTGGAAACTACACAGGTCTGATTAAGTTCAAAGGAAATGAGAATTATAACGCATCAAGCCTCTCTATTAACATCACGATTCGCACATTGAATTCCACAATCATATGCGACAATCTCACATTCATTTATAATGAATCCGGAATTCTGATGGCCTGCCTAAAGGATTCTGAAGGAAATCCTATCGAGAACGGCACCCTTGAGCTTTTAATCAATAAGGTGTATGATTCGCTAGTAACCAACAGCAGCGGTGAAGTGGGATTCAACTTAACCAGTTTTTCTATCGGAACCTATTATGGAAGTCTCCACTTTGCAGAGACCAACAGGTATGTCGGATCCACCATTCCCGTACGGGTGATCGTCAGGGGCATTCCGGTTGAAATCAATGCATCCGATTTGAACTATACATATGGCGACGAGACATATCTGACCGTAACCCTTAAGGACAAGTACGGTAATCCTCTGGTAAATGAGAGTGTGGCATTTACAACAAAGGACAATCCGATATTTGTAAAGACCGATGCCGACGGTCAGGCAAAATTCCTGATGATGCTGGCTCCTGGCATATACAATGCTACCCTCAGCTATTCCGGCAACGAGACCCATCAGTCAAATTCCACTGTTGTACATATCATCGTAAATGAGATTAAGGAAAAGCCCCCAGTCATCGTATACAATTTCACAAGCGTATACAATGAAGGAAAATACATTACCGTGACCCTGAAGGACAATTACGGAAACGTAATGGCTAATAGGCCAGTCGTTGTTAATTTCAACGGCAAGACAGGCAATTACAATACCGATGCCAAGGGCCAGATTAAATTGTCCATAGCTTCACTGGTTCCAAAAACCTATCAGGCAGATATAGACTATCTGGGTGATTATAGATACAAACCTATCTCATTCAAGGTCAATCTTGTTGTAAAAAAGGCAAAAGCATATCTTTTTGCTTCCAAAAAGAAATTCAATGCAAAGACTGCCGTCAAGAAGTACAGGGTCACCCTGAAAAACAACAAGAACGCCGCCATGAAAAAGGTCAAGGTCTACCTTAAGGTCAAAGGCAAGACATACACCGCCAAAACCAACAAGAAAGGCCAGGCCATATTCAAGCTCAAGAAACTGAACAGGAAAGGTTCATACAAGGCGGTAATTACCTATAAGGGCAGCAGCTGCTATAATGAGGCTGTCAAAAAAGTTAAAATCAGAGTCAAGTAGATGATTTTCATCTACAACTTACATTTTTTTTGATTTATTCACTAATTTTTTTCATCGGCTTTTTTTTCGAAAAATCACCGATTTGTCATAAATATTTTATACTACTATTGATAAACATATTTCATATAAATGATAATTTGGAGGAATTTATGTTTAATAAACGAAAATTGATGGTACTGCTATTATTTTCAATCATCCTAATCTCTTCGATTTCAATCATCAGCGCTGCAGATTCGAATGCAACAGATGTGCAGACGGTCGATGGCGATGAACTTGAACTGGAAGAGAGCGATTCAAATCAGGATATCTTATCTGCAGGCAATTCCTATTCTGATTTGAATGATTTGATAAACAGCAGCACAAGTTCAGTGATTGAATTGGATCATGATTATGCTTATAGTCAGTATAGTGATGTTAAGAATAATCTGATTGTCGAGAGGGACAATATTGTAATCGACGGTAAGGGCCATACCATTACAGGCTCTAGTAATACTAGGAATCCGGCTTACGGATTTACTGTAAATTCAAATAATGTTGTAATCCAGAACATTCATTTTGTTGATATGGGTTCACTTTCTAAAAAACAGGATGGAGGAGCGATTTTAACTTCATTGAATAAGAATTTGACAGTGATCAACTGTACATTCGAATTCTGTTACGGTGAATGGGGAGGTGCTATTTCAAGTGCCAGCACTGTAGAAAACTGTTCTTTTGATTATTGTTATGGTAGCTATGGTGGTGCGGCAAGCAGCTGTGGCATCATCAGAAATTCCAACTTCACCCATTGTAATGCGCAGGAGGGCGGTGCCGTATCCCAGTGTGACTCGGTCAATTGTAATTTCATTGATAATTATGCAGGATATGGGGGAGCCGGCCGTTTGAGTTCCTTTATAAACTGTACTTTTGATGGAAATTCTGCAAGTTATGCAGGTGCGGTTTATCAATCCTTTTCAAATGATGTAATTATTAATTGTACATTCATAAACAACAAGGCTTCCAGCACTGGCGGAGCTCTTTATAGTAGTTATGGCAATTACTATGTAATTAACTCTACATTTGAAAACAACACCGCTTACAGCAATGCTGTTTCCATACGCGCACATTTGGTACTCTGCAGCTTCAAGAATAATTCTGCTGATAACGGTGTCGTGTATGAATCAGGTGCAATAGGAACACCAACACTTTACGCTCCGACATCATCTTATTATGTTACCTGCCCTGGCAAAGTGGAGATTCCTATCAATTATGCGTATAAGTGGGGTACCGGCAAGGATGAATATTTCGAATATCCAGATGATATAGTTTACTTATTCAACGGCATCAATACCACTTTTGAGCTATGTGAATATAATTCATATAATGTAATATTTAAAGGTAGCGTTCTGTCCGGTTCATCATTTATTGCGGATTTGGATAAGGGCAAATATACTCTCAGGGTGAGGTCTGCCTTCGGATATTCCAGTCAAACATATTATATTACTGTCTATGGAGAAAAGACAAGCATCAGTGCCGAAAACCATACTGAAATGTACATCGGCGAAGATGAGTATCTCATTGTCAATCTGACCGGCAGCCAGAACAATCCCCTTGAAGGCTTCAACCTATACATTAGGGAGAACGGAACTGTTTTAGCCAATTTGACCACCAACTCAACTGGTCAAGTCAGCTTTTCACTTAAGAATCTCAATGCTGGCAAACATGATCTTCACCTTGAGTTCTTGGAAGATGCCAGACATGAGGCTTCAAGCCTGCCGATTGCAGTCGTTGTCAATAAGTTTCCTGTTGTAATCCGTGCTGATAATGTTTCCGCATTCTACAGCGACAATACAAGCCTGCTTGTGAATTTGACTGACAAGGATAATAATCCTATGGCAGGATATGTTCTTTATCTCAAGGAGAATGGCATCGTTTTAGGCAAATTGACCACCAATTCCAAAGGTCAGGTTCGCTTTTCATTGAACGATGTTTCTGCAGGAAGCCATACCCTCAATGTCGAGTTTTTAGAGGATAATAGTCATTTATATTCAAGTTTGCCTGTAAACGTTGTCATCAACGGACTTTCAACTGTAATCAAGGCTGATAATGTTTCCTCATATGTCCGCGATGATTTGGCTTTGCTTGTGACTTTGACTGACGAGAAAAACCGTCCGATGGCAGGACATGTCATT
>Ga0310695_10009090_pt1 | contig 15103 bp, 13 predicted proteins | sample RumenRJG_04DNA_FD_203882 | JGI IMG/M metagenome (GOLD analysis project Ga0310695, IMG submission 203882) | Bovine rumen microbial communities from Lethbridge, Alberta, Canada - RJG_04 (v2) (version 2) | ecosystem: Host-associated > Mammals > Digestive system > Stomach > Rumen | place: Canada... | reverse complement strand
GCAAACACGCCGCAGCGCGACGCAATAGGGTAGTGGTTTTTTGCCTTTTCGGTAAGTGCGTTCATATCCTCAATTTTAACGTTGAGGAGGGTAGCCATTTGCTCGATAAACGCACCTGTTCCGCCTGCGCAGTTTCCGTTCATACGGATGTCGGGGTTTTTGCCTGGACGGAAAAAGATCATTTTGGTATCCTCGCCGCCAATGTCAACGAGGGTTTTTACATCTGGGTATTTTTTTTCTACCACGTCGGTGGCAGCAATTACCTCTTGAATAAATTTGATATTGTTGCGCTCAGATACGCCCATACCTGCTGTGCCTGTGATGGCAGCAGTAACGGTGATGTTGCCGAGTTGTTGCTCTGCCTTTTGGAGAGCCTCGGTAACAGCCTGATATATATATGTGTTGTGCTTCTGGTACGAAGTAAACACAATTTTACCCAATGAGTCGAAAACCACCACTTTGGCGGTAGTGGAGCCTATGTCGATACCTAATTTGCTAACTTCTACTATCTTACCCATTTATTGTTTTTTTGATGTGTGCTAAGAATGGCAGTATCTAAAAAGTGGTGCAAAGATAGTAAAAGATTTGTGTATTTGGCAAATTTAGTTTTTAATTCTTAATTTCTAACAAACCAATAATATAGCACAATCAGCCATACAAATAGCGCAGCGTAGGTAATTACATAAAACGATGCTTTTTTGTTTTTGTGGCGGATGATGTACATAGCAGGCAGCATAAGGAACACACCTCCGAGAAATTCCAAAATGTGGAGGGTGCGCTCCTTGATACGCCATTTTTCGTGCGTCGCCTTGTATTTGTCGGTGCGAAGGAATATTACGCCGATTACGCCGATTATTAATAAGTATGGTAACAATATTTGATAGGGTATCATGACTATATTAATTAGCGGGCGAGTCGCCCGCATTCCATTTATTCCACAGTTACAGATTTGGCAAGGTTTCGTGGTTGGTCAACATTGCAGCCGCGCATAATGGCTATGTAGTAACTTAGTAATTGCAAGGGAACAATGGTGGTGATGGCTCCAATGGCGGTGTCGAATTTGGGAACTTCCAATACGTGGTCTGCCATTTTGGATATCACTGTGTCGCCTTCGCTAACGATGGCTATAATTTTGCCTTTGCGGGCTTTGATTTCTTGTATGTTGTTGACAATCTTTTCGTAACCTTTGTCTTGTGTGGCAATTACCACTACGGGCATTTTGTCGTCGATGAGGGCAATTGGTCCGTGTTTCATTTCGGCGGCGGGATAACCTTCGGCGTGGATGTATGAAATTTCTTTCAACTTTAATGCACCTTCCAGTGCCACAGGATAGTAGCAACCGCGTCCAAGATAGAGAAAATTGCGACTGTCTTTGTATAGTTTTGCCACCTCCTCAACTTTGGCTGCCGATTGCAATGTGTGCTCAATCTTTTCGGGAATTGACAAAAGTTCGGTGAGCAACTGATGATATTGTTGCTGACCTATCATATATTTGCATTTGCCAAGCAAGAGGGCTATCATTGCCAACACTGTTACCTGTGTAGAAAAAGCCTTTGTGCTTGCCACGCCAATTTCGGGACCTGCGTGTGTGTATACTCCGGCATCTGTTTCGCGGCTGATGCTTGAACCAACAACGTTGCAAATGCCAATTACACAAGCCTTTGCTGCCTTTGCCAATTGAATGGCTGCAAGTGTGTCGGCAGTTTCGCCGCTTTGACTGATGGCTATCACCACGTCGTCTTGTGTAAGAATTGGGTTGCGGTAGCGGAATTCTGATGCGTATTCCACCTCCACGGGTATGCGGGCGTACTCTTCGATGAGGTATTCGCCCACGAGACCTGCGTGCCACGATGTACCGCAGCCTATTATAATAATGCGTCGTGCGTTGAGAAGTTTTGGCATAACGTCCAAAAGTCCGCCCAACTTAATAGCGTTTTCGTTTTCGTAAACACGTCCGCGGATGGTTTCGAGGATTGATTTCGGCTGCTCGTAAATCTCTTTGAGCATATAGTCGCGATAGCCGCCCTTCTCAGCCTCGTCGCTGTCGAAGTCGATTTGCTGAATGTCGGGATTGATAACATCGTTTTTGATGGTCTTGACAGTAACGCTGTCGCGAGTGATAACAGCAAGGTTTTGATTATCAAGATAAACCGCTTTTTTGGTGTATTGCACAAACGGGGTAGCATCCGAAGCGATAAAATATTCGTTGTCGCCATAGCCAATTACGAGGGGACTACTATTGCGGGCGCAGATAAGTTTGTCGGGTTCGTCGGTGCACATTACCACAAGTCCGTATGCGCCAATCACCTTGTTGAGAGCAAGACGTACGGCTGTTTCGGCGTTTACCTTGCCAAACATATAAATATATTCGATAAGGTCGGCAAGCACCTCGGTATCGGTTTCGGATTTAAAAGTGTAGTTGCGGGCAACGAGTTTCTTTTTTAATACCGCAAAGTTTTCGATAATGCCGTTGTGGATAATCACAAACTTGCCATTCATCGAAGTGTGCGGGTGAGCATTCACATCGTTAGGTACACCGTGAGTAGCCCAACGAGTGTGACCCATACCGATAGTTCCGGTTGTATCTTTACCCTTGGTAAATGCTTCAAGGTCAGAAACTTTACCCTTCTTTTTGTAGACGTTGATATTTTTTCCGTTGTTAACAGCCACGCCAGCCGAGTCGTAGCCACGGTATTCAAGTTTTTTTAATCCGTTGATAATAATCGGGTATGCAGGTTGGTCGCCGATATATCCTACTATTCCACACATAGTTGTTTTGGTTTTTTTGGTTAGATATTAATTATTTGTCAAATACTGTGTATTGAACCACAAGTTTTAGTGGTGAATCCTTTTTATTTGGTGCACTTACAATAGAACGACAAAAATCTGATGTACGTGCGTTAGGATAGATAAAAATATCGTAACTGGGTTCGCCACCAATTTGATAGGTCTTTATCAAATCGATGATGCGGACTGTTAAATTAACAGTGTAACGGCGATTGTTCTTGTCGTAAGGAATGTTGAGGTAAACAGTTTCGCCTGTTCTTGAATTTTTTGTTAAAAACTCGGGAAATTGAATTAGTTTACCATCTTCGTGATTATTGCCAAAGCATATTAACTCGTTGATGGGTTGATAACCTGATGTGCTGTCGGCGATTGGAATTATCAACTGTGCTCGTAACAACGCAAAATATTTGTGAGGCAGATAGTTAAATTTGTCAACGTCTTTAAAATCTAACTTAATTTTAGAGCCTGCCATTGATTGAAGGTACAATAACGAGTCGCCGTTGTTGTCGAAAATGTTGCTGCCTGAATAATCGTGATTGAAAAACGATGCTCTTGGATTAGAGTTGGCAATCGAAAATGTTACACCAGTACTTGCGGTGTCGCCCTCTTGGTGATAGTAAACCACGTACTTAATGTTGTTGTTAGATTGTGATGTCTTGGTAACGCAAGCAGAGGTTTCGTCAGGAGCAAAGCAGAGTCCAAATAGATTTGCATCAAATGTGGTGTCTCGAGTGCATCTCATTATTTCGTTGCCGTAATCTAAAGGGAGATAGAATTTTATCTCTTTGGTATTATCGTTAGTATTAAATTCTGCAGAACATAAAGGTTCGTCGGCAGTTTTTTGTTTGTAATTATAGTTGCTGAAGTAGAGCGAATCAGATGAAAATGGCTGAGTTAGACGAAAAACGTTGATTTTGCCTGGATTGTTTAAGTCGCCATAAAAATGTGTAATAGTGCTGTCTAATCCGAGAGAAAGAATAACCGAATCGCAAATAGCATCGTTTGGAAATTTGCCATACGATGTGTTGGAAAACTTGGCACAAAAAGCTGCTTCGGTAGTGCCAAAAACAGGATCGTTTAATCTACCTACCAACAGGTGCGATTGGTATGAGCTGTAAACCGAGTCGTCGATGAGGGTTTCTGCCTTGATATCAATTGTGTCGGTAACAACAATGCCCGGACGGTCGGTAGAGGGCATAAGGTCGGTTCCCATGGTCTCGTCGTTTTCGCAAGCAGTAAAAATTGCTGCAACAGAGAATAGGGCGGCTATAAATTGTTTGTTCATTCTTGGTTTATTCGGTTTGAGACATTACTTGGTCGTAAAAATCTGAGTATGCGTCGATATATTTATCTTGTGTTTGGTATCCTAAAAATGGCTTGCCACAGTTGCGAGCGTATTCTTCTACTTCGGGATTGATGGTTTCGTGACCTTGTATAACGCCGTCTGACATGTTGATAGCAAGTTTTGAGAGATTGGCGAATGTGGGATTCTTTACCACTTCGAGGTCTTCATCGTTTACACCGTCTACTTTTATTTTTTTGTAAAAGTTTTCGGGGAAAGTGCCGGGGTAATCGTCGTTGTATACCGAATATACCACTTTGCTTTTGGCAAACAGCGGGTCTTCTTTGAAGGCGTGTTTTAGGTACAAGGGTACAAGCGATGTAATCCAACCGTGGCAGTGCACAAGTTCGGGACTCCAACGCAGTTTTTTAACGGTTTCTAACACGCCGCGAGCAAAAAATATCGCCCTTTCGTCGTTGTCGGGGTAAAATTTGCCGTCTTTGTCGGTGATTGTTCCTTTGCGGTGAAAGAAATCTTCGTTGTCGATAAAGTACACCTGCATACGAGCCGACTGTATCGATGCCACTTTGATGAGCAACGAGTGGTCGGTGTCGTCAATTATGATGTTCATACCCGAGAGCCTGATAACCTCGTGAAGTTGGTTTCTGCGCTCGTTGATGTTGCCGTAGCGGGGCATAAAGGCGCGTATCTCGCGTTTCTTTTCTTGTATCCCCTGCGGAAGGTATCTTCCAATCATCGACATTTCGGTTTCAGGAAGGTATGGGTAAATCTCCTGCGAAACGAAAAGTATTTTCTGCTTTTCCATAAAATAGGACTTTCTTATTTATTTGACTGCAAAGATAATAAGATTTTTCTGATATTTTAGAAAATTATTTTTGGTTTTTTTTGTGATTTTTTGTTAAAATCTTTACAAATGCTTGATATTTAATGATTTATTTGGAGTTTAGAAACTCTGCCATTTTTTGTAGCGAGCGGGCGCGGTGGCTTATTTGGTTCTTAACGGCAGAGGTTAGGTCGGCAACTGATTTGTCGTAACCTTCTGGACAGAACACAGGGTCGTAGCCAAATCCTGCGCTGCCTGAGCGGTAGGGTAGGATAGTGCCTCGCATTTCACCTTCAAATATATGCTCTTTGCCGTTTATTATTAGCGTAACGTATGTTACAAAACGTGCCTTGCGGTTTTCTGCGCCTTGGAGTTTTTCTAATAGGAGGGCAATATTGTCGTCGCTGTTTTTTTGAGGACCAGCAAATCGTGCCGAGTAAACTCCGGGAGCACCGTTGAGAGCCTCCACTTCAAGTCCGGTGTCGTCGGAAAAACAGTCGATATGGTATTTGTTGAATAGATATTCGGCTTTTTCTTTGGAGTTTTCGATAATGGTTTCGTGGGTTTCGGGCAGTTCGTCGTGAATGCCGGCATCTTCGAGACTAAGTATTTGATATTGAGGTAAAATCTGCTGAGCCTCGCGTAGTTTGTTTGCGTTGTTGGTGGCAAAAATAAGTTTCATATTATATAAGGTGTTTATTCGTAAATGATTTCGTGTTCGGCAACGCAACCGTTTTTGTCGGTAACGGTGATGTAGTATTCGCCGGTGCTCATTAGGCGGCGTTTGGGTTCGGCGTAACCATCGTTCCAATGTATTTTGTAGGGGAGGGTTCCGCCTGTGATTTCTAATTCTGCGCTGCCGTTGGGCTTGTTGTGAGTGGGTTCGTGGGTTATGGCGTTGATTTTTAGTGGTTCGGCAGCGGTTACTTCAAACTCTTTTTTAATGGTGCAGCCTGCTTGGTCGGTGATGGCTACGGAGTAATGACCCGGTTTTAGGTCGGTTTGACGCGGATTTTCGCTCCCATCGCTAAACTTGTATTCGTATCCGGGTACGCCGCCTATTGCCTGAACACTCCATTTAGCATTATCCGAATAGGAACAGGTGGCGGGAGTGGTTTCTATTGTGGCAGTAAGTTCGTTTTCGGGCGACGATATGTTAAACGATTTTGTTGCCGAACAGCCTATGCCGTCGGTTACTTTTAAAGTGTATGTGCCTGCTTTTAGGTTTTTAAGGTTTGCGGATGTTTCGCCGTTTTGCCAAAGATAGTTGACGGGGGATTGAGCATTTTTTACTTCGGTGGTTATTTCGCCGAGACCAACAGCCTTGCAGGGCGAATCGGTGGTTTCGCCAAATATATCTATACCGCTTTCAGGTTCGGATATTGTTATCGTTTCGGTGATGAGGCAGTTGTTTTTGTCTGAAATGTTGATGGTGTAGAATCCGGCTTTGAGGTTTTCTTGGGTGAGGGTCTTAGCCTTGTTGCTCCATGTGATGTTGTAAGGTTCTGTTCCGCCGGTGGCAGTTACCGCAATTGAGCCTGTGTTGTTTCCTCGGCATGCTACATCGGTGTGTGTATGTGTTATGGTGAGACCTTCGGCAGGTTGGTTTATTACAAAAGTGCGCTCAATGGTGCATTTGTGTATGTCGGTGATTACCACGTTGTAAACTCCTGCTGGAGCGGCGGTGAGGTCTTTGGTGGTGGCTTCGTTGCTCCATTGATAGTGGTATCCTGGCGAACCTCCAGAAACTTTTAGCGTTACTGCTCCATTGCTCATACCGTGGCAGTTAACATGTGTTACAGTACCTTCAGCTTCAAGTATTTTTTCGGGTTCGCGTACTTCGGCAGAGCGGGTAAGTTCGCAGCCGTTTTTGTCGGTGGCTTTGATAGAGTAAATGCCTGCCGCAAAACCAGGATTGATTTCTTGTGCGGGTTTGCCCTCAATTTCAAATTTATATGGCTTGTCGCCGCCCTCTGCGTCAAATGCAATTTCGCCGTTAGCTTCGCCTTTGCATTGCGAGTGTGTTACCTTGGGAGCCATCTTGAATGGTGTTTTTGGAGCGGTAACCTCAATAGAATCCCACACAAAACAGCGGTTTGCGTCGCGCACTATGCAATGAGTTCGGTAGATTCGGTATCGTTGCTCCATACCACGTAGTAAGGTTCTGTGCCTCCACGAACATCGGCTGTGAGATGACAATCGTGGTCGCCGTAGCAGCGTATTGGAGTGGCGTCAAGTTTTATGGATAGTTTTTCGGCGGGTTCGTCGATTGTGATAGACTGTTGTAGTTTTGTACCCTTGCTGTCGGTAACTGTTACGGAGTAAGTCCCGGCTTTGAGGTCTTTGATTGTTTTGGTCTTTTTGCCGTTGCTCCAGAGGTATTTGTAGTCGGGAGTTCCGCCTTTGATAACGGCTGTGGCAGTGCCAGTTGCCTCGCCTTTGCATTTAACATCTTCTTTTTCGATGGTTACTTGCATAGGCTCGCGGTATTGGTAACGGATAAGCCTGATTTTGCCCTTTCGGTCGGTTTCTATTTCTACCACGGGAGCGCCAACGCCCTTTACAAACCATCGGTAGAATATTGTGCGGTCTTTTACGCTGTATTCAGGAGCGGGACGCCATCCCATAAGGTGGCTGTTTTTGTAGGCAATGATGTTTTTGGTAACGGTGTTTTTTTCGCGCAGGGCAAAATACTTGTCGGTGGGTGTGCGCACTTCCATAACGGTGTCGAAATACGAAGTGTGACTCATATCCAAGTCGATACGCACACTGTCGGCAAACTGCGCAAGTCCGTAACTCGAAATAAATTTTTTGCTAAGGCTGTCTTTTAAAAACGCACCTTGCTTTATGGGAAACTTGTATACGTCGAGGTCTTGTGGAAAAATAAGCACCACTGCGGCTTTTAGCCCGAGATAATCGTTGATAATGCCCTGCATACGCACAGCGTTGGAGTCTTTGGTGATAAATTCCATATCGCGGCGGCTGTGAAACTTAACTAATTGAGCATTAGGAAAAAGTTTTCCGTAGCGGCTGCGTTCTTTTTTGTAGATTCTAAGAGTGTCGAAAGTATTGGGTTCAATGTCGGCAAGGTTCCACTTTTTTGATTCTAAATCGCTGATAAACAGTTCTTCGTCGGGTTGAAAAACCTTAACGGCGTAGATATAACCGTCGCCCTCGTTGGCAAAGTCTTCGGCAGTGAGTTCTATTTGACCCATTGCCGATGCCGATGCCAATATCATCGCTATTATTATAAAAGTGTGCCTTGCCATATTGTGAGTTTTAATAGTTCGACGGCATAATTTTGTCGCCACCAATGGTTATATATGTCGGAAACTTAGATATTTGCGTGCCGTTTTTAAAGTAGGGCTTTAAGGATAGTTTTACACGCGAAGCGTCGGCATTGTTGGTGGCAAGACCACAGCCAAAACTCAAAATCTTGTCGCGCGATTCGCCTTTGAGCACTTCCAAAAGGTCGATAGTAAACTCCATGGGCATTGTAATCGACTGTCCGGGTTCTATTTCAAACGGCTGATTCATAGTGCCTGCGAGGGTTTTTACATCGTCGATCCAAAGAATGTAGTCGAATCCGCCGATAGCTGCTGTGCGTTGGTTTGGGTTTTTGGCTTTTACGTTGACAGTAAGGTTGAGGTCGAATTTCTTGTTGGTGAATGCCTTAACCAATTTTGCGGCGTCGATAATCGAGAAGTCAGAATACTTCTTTTTTTGCGAAAAGTTGATATCCGCCACTTTTACATTGTTAACGTTGATAAAGTCGAAATCGCATTTTACAAACGATGCCAATTGACTAACGCCTTTGCATCCTGCCACAAATATGGCGGCTATCATCAGTGTTGTTATTAAAGATTTGATTTTCATAGGGTTTTATTTATTTCGGTTGATAATATAATCGGAAAGTTTTATGAGCGAATTTTTAGATTCGTTGTCGGGTAGTGGAGCGAGCATTGCCACAGCCTCGTCTTTCAACTGCTGCATTTTTTTTACTGAGTATTCCACGCCGCCGTTTTTGATTACAAAATCTACAATTTTGGCAATGTCGTATTTGGATTTTCTTTTTTTGCGGAAAATCTTTTTTATAGAGCGGCTTTCACCGTCTTTGTCGGTTTTGAGGGCGTAGATAACGGGGAGGGTAAGTTTTCGTTCTTGAATGTCGTTGTATTTTGGTTTGCCAATTGCGCCGGTTTTTTGATAGTCGAAAAGGTCGTCTTTGATTTGAAAAGCGAGACCGATTTTTGTGCCAAACTGCTTCATTGTCTCCACGGTTTGAGGATTTGCACCAATCGATTGTGCTCCTGTGGCAGCGCAAGCGGCTATAAGAGTGGCGGTTTTTTTGCGGATAACCTCATAGTACGATTCTTCGGTGATGTCCATACGGCGGGCGTGATCAATTTGGTCTAATTCGCCTTCCGACATCTCTTTAACTGCCTCCGAAACGGTTTTTAAAAGGTTAAAGTCATCGTTTTGAAGGCTCATCAACAGACCCTTTGCCAAAAAGAAATCGCCCAAGAGCACAGCAATCTTGGCCTTGTAAAGCGCAAAAATCGAAAAAAGTCCTCGGCGGTAGAAACTTTCGTCTACCACATCATCGTGTACAAGAGTGGCGGTGTGCAAAAGCTCGATAAGGGCGGCGGCGGTTAATGTTTTTTCGTTGACAGTGCCGAGCATTTTGGCGCATAAAAACACGATAATGGGGCGCATCTGTTTGCCCTTGGTTTTTAGCGCATAACGTACCACAAGGTTTAGTTTGCGGCTGTCGGACTTCATCTGCTGTTCAAAATAGGGCTTGAACTTTTCCAACTCTTCCGCTATCGGTGCTTTTATTTCGTCTAATGTTGACATACGGGTTTTGCTTTTTTAAAAGGTAAAGGTATAGATATTTGTGCAATAAGCCAAATAAAAATTGAGGGTAGTGGAGATTTTTTTTTGAAATATTGTTTATTTTTGCATTGAAACTATGTTAAGTTTACAAAAGAGATGAACCTTTTCGACACATTGTTTTCGCCATCGGGGCAGGTAAAAATACCTGATAAAGATGTTTTCGATGCCGAGGAGTTTGTTAATGCTGTTAATAATAAACTCCCCGTTGTCAGTAATACATTTGAAAACAATGTCTATAAGGCAGTTGTGCGAAATAGTTTTTTCCGTTACCGCTACGACCTTACATTTGAGATAGGTGAGACGAGTGTGGATTTTCGATTTTCTAACACAAATTTTATTATTATTCTGCTAACGGCATTGCTTGTGGGTATGTTTTTGTTTAAAGGGCATCTTAGTACCTATATTTTTTGGGGAACGGTAACTTTTTTTCTCCTCTATGGTGCTAACTTTTTTGCGGTAAAAAACTTCATTTCTTCTGTATTGGAATCTGTTATTAAAGTTGATGAACCAATGCCAGATGCACCGTCTACTTCAAGCGTTAGTATAACACGGCAAAATGTGTGTCCCGCGTGTGGAAAGTTTCTTACCGGCTTTGAGAGTGCTTGTCCCGAATGTGGACTCTATCTTTTGGACAACGCCAAACCAAAAGAGAGCGTTACCAACTTAAACGGATGGTCGTGGACGTATTGTTACAAGGAAAAATGAGGTAATTAACATTTTTTTATGCTATTGATGGTTAGGGTATCTCTGCTTTTGTGTGTCTTTTAGATGATGATATACCAAAATTAACTAAAACATTAAACCGCTATGACACCTTACACCATCGAAATCAAAGCACGCTGCCAAAACCCCGAGCGTATTAAAGAAATACTTGAAACCGTTAACGCCAAGTATCAGGGCTGCAACAACGAAACCGATTCGTACCTCAAAGACAATAGCCATATTCTCAAACTCCGCGAAAGTGGCAACACCGTTACGATATTTAAGTATACCGAGGAGACTACCACCGGAAAACTTTACCGCCATGTGTCGAACAGCCTTATGAAAGACCTCTTGATTAAAACCTGCGGATTAGACAAAGTGGTTACCAAACGCCGCGAAATCTATATTATCGACAACGTAAAAATCAATATCGACCAAGTGGAAGGGCTCGGCAATTTTGTGGAAATTGAGGCTGAAAGCGACGACGAAAACTATTCGTCTACACTCCAAACCTGCAAATTCTACCTTAGCCTAATGGGTATTAAGCAGCGCGATGTAATTCCGTTCTCGTATTGCGATATGCTCCGCGAGGCTGTGTAAGATGTTCCTGAATATAACTTGCTATATAACCTTTACGAGAGAAAATTTCGCCGACACTCGAAGTTTTCTCTCTTTTTTTGTAATTTTTTGCCGTTGTTGGCGTTAAGATATAAACACCTTATTTATATGAGAAAATTTGCATTAGCGTTTGTTTTTATGCTTTCGGCTCTGTGCATTAATGCGCAGGATTACGAAGAGTATCTCTCTTTTGGCGAAAATGCCGACGATCAAGATACCGATTTCCTTGGTTTCTGCCTTTTGCCAGGTAGCAATCTATTGGAGCGTTTTGTAGAGATTCATATCAATCCCGATGGCACTCTCAAATACACATATCTTACTATGGACGGATTTGTAAACCGTGCCGCAGGTCGCGAACGTAGCGCGGCAAACTCTAAGGGAGCCGACTATTTTGCCAATTTCGGTATCAAAAACCCCGGCATTGTGGGTGACCTTTGGAAACTTCGTTACACCGAATACCCCTACGCCACGCAAGACAAGCCCGAACAAGGATGGAGCACCAACGATTCTGTTCCCGTTTTGCCATCCGAGGCGCAGATGGCTATCCTAAAAAAATACGGCATTTTTAAAATCAGCGATTATTGCTACGGTTTGATGGCATTTATGCTTCTGCACGATATGGAAGACCCTGCTTGGATCGAAAAATACAAAAACGCATCGTATCAAGGCGGTGCTGTGCCTCAGGGTAATAGAAACAATATTCAGTTCGATGCTATCGGCAACGAAACCAAGAGCGGCAACGACGAAGAAAACACTTTTGTAGATTAAAACTCTCTGTAAATAGTATTGTAGCGCATAGCGATGATGGGCTCCGAAAATTCGGTTTCTACCTTGCATCGTGCATTTTGCGACAATTTGATAGAATCGTAGGCAAATAGAATTTTTATAACGGCATCGGCAAGGCTTTCGTGGTCTTTGGGTTTTGCAAGTCTACCGTTTACGCCGTTTTCAATCATTTCGGGTATTCCGCCAATTGCAAACGCGGCGCAAGGTGTGCTGCAAGCAAGCGATTCCATAATGGTGTTGGGCAGGTTGTCTTCTAACGATGGACTTACGTATACATCTCCTGCCGAATAAAGCGCGGCAAGGTCGGTGTCGGTTTTTATGTATCCCGCCTGAACAATTTCGTAAGGCAGTTTTTTAAACGGACGGATGTCGCCTTTGCCAAAAATTAGCAGCGTTATCTTTTTGTCGTATTGTGGGTTTTGACTGTGTAGGTGCTGCAATGCTTTAATAAGGTATTTGTAACCCTTGCGGTCGTCGCTATAATTGTCGGCTCCGCATAAAATCACCTTTTTGTCGGGCGATATACCAAAACGTTTTTTAGCGTCTTCCTTGTCCATAGGGCGGAAAACTTCGGTGTCGATGGGATTAGGAGCGTGTAAAATTTCGCACTCGTGCATCATACCCGATTTTTTGGCAACGTCGGCGAGCCAATTGCTGCATGCCACAAATTTAAGGGTGTTACGCCCCGGAAGACTATTTTTGGCGGCAAAAATCTTGTGCGAAAGGTCGTTTTTGCGTCCGCCGCCTAAATATTGACAGTTGCCACATTCTTTTATAAAGTGTTCACAACTATTGGCGTAGTGGCAAATGCCTGTAAAATAGTGCATATCGTGCATTGTAAACACTATGCGTTTGCCTTTTTGAATAATTTTTATCAAAGCCGAAAGCGATAGCATGCCCTGACTTGTCCAATGGATATTGATAACATCTGCCCAATCAATAAGTTCGTGATCGGCAAGACCCATTACACCAAATTTTGCTGTGTTTACTCTGAAAAGATTTTTGCGGCTAAATTTTGTTGCAAAAAATATGTGCAACCTTTCTGCCAGAAAAGCCATTTTGTTGATGGCCTTTTTAAAAATGTTTGTGTTAACAGAATATACTCCCTCGGTATTAGTGTATTTATCTCTTACAAGCATTTTTACATCCGTGCCGTTTTTTTTGAGAGCGTTGAACAACCTCAGGCAGGCAATTGCTGCGCCACCTTTGCGGTCGGATGTTGATATTAGGAGTACTTTCATCTGTTGTGTCGGATTTTATTTCCGACGGCAAATGTAAGTTTAAAGTGTGTTGTTTAGTTTAAGCGTAATTTAAGATTATAAGAATAAAAATCCTATTCCCCTTCTGCAATTTTTAACTCTGTTTCACTGAGTTTTAGGTGCGAGTAGGCATCGGTGAAAGCGTCGTAAGATTGTTGATATAGAAGTTGGGCTTCGAGAAGGTCGCTCATTTTGGCTGTGCCGGCGGCGTAACGGTCGTTGATAAGGCGGAGATTTTCGGAGGCTTGGTCGATGCTTTTTTGGGCAATGGCAAGTTGCTGTTGCGATTCGCTTACGCCGTAACGGGCTTTTTGAATGCGTATTTTGAGCATTTCGGCATTGGAGGTGAGTTGGTCTTGGGCTTTTTCGCGCTCAATGTCGGCACGTTTGGCAGCGTGCGAACCTCCCCACCAATCTGAAATAGGTACGTTAAGCGTGGCGAACAACATTCCGAAACTATGATCGTTTTCTAAAAGGTTGTGATAAGTGTAACCTGCGCCCACAGCCACCGACGGCAGGTTTTTACCCACAGCCATCTTTTTTTGCAGTTCGGCGGCTTCCACACCTTTTTGAAGTAATTGATATTCCGCAGTGGATTCTACCGCTTGGTTTGGGTCGGTGGACGATTCGCCTTGCGCTATTTGCTCGGTGTTGTATTGCAAAGTAAAAAGTGTGTCGCTGAGGGCGCAATATTGCTGCAATATTAGTTTCATCAGCGAAATGCCATTGTTGATTTTTACGCGTTGCAATTCAATATCGTTGAGGCGGAGTTGCACTTGCAAAAGGTCGTTGCGCACAGCCACACCCGCTTGCACAGCCGTTTCTACATCGCCATAAATTACTTGGAGCAACGAATCCACAGCGTTTACGGTTTTGAGTTTTTCTTGCAGACTTACCGTTTGCCAAAAATATTCTGATGTGGTTTTAATAATCTCGTTTTCTGATAGTTTTAGTTGCAATTGACTAACATCTTCGCCCACTTTGGCAAGACGGTTGCCATTATAAATTTGTCCGCCGGTAAAAATAGGTTGCACAGCCGTTACCGCGCCAATAACACCATCTTTCATCATAGCGATGGTGATAGGATTGCCCAAAGCGGCGAGGGCTTCGGGCGGAAAACTCTGTTGCAATGTGGCTCCAAGTTCTTGTGGAATATAGTCTGAGGCGTTGATTTGCGTTTCTGCCATTGCTTTGTTGGCGTTGAACCATACGCCCACTGCGCTTACCGAGGGGAAATATTTAGTAAAAGCCTCCTTGCGCTGTTGACGAGCCGCCTCCACATTGTACCGTGCCGACGACATTTGCGCATTGTGGCTTATTGCCGAATCGCAAAGTTGCTCTAACGTGTACGAATTTTGAGCGGCTATATTATTGACCTGCAATATAGTAGATAGTATTAATGCGGTTATAAAATGGTGTTTCATAATGGTTTTATTATACACCGCAAAAATATGGAGATTTGGAACATATTCTATTGCCGATTTTTCGATAAAAATGTGCGATTTGGGGTAAAAAGCGAATCAACCATTTCTCGTGATGTCGCAATTTGCGACTTCACGGAATCCAAGTCCTCATTTTCCATTTAGTTTTCCTCTCCGCAAATTTACTCTTTTATTTCCATTTGCGAAAATATATTTTCCTTTATATCTTCTCCACTACGTACCGCAGGTTGTCTTGATTATCTTTGATGGAAAGGAACAGTTGGAGTGTTTCGTTTTCGCCGCCGTACCGCAGGCTGGCGGAGACTCTTTCACTAAAAGAATCGAAGTAAAAAACCGGCAATTTTGGGATTGGGTTACCGTTCTGGTCAGTGATTGTGAGGAGATACGAATCATTTACGGGATTGTAGTCGTCGGCGTATATTAAGTTGGGAGTTCCTATTTCCAACTGAGTGTACCACCTAGATTCGTAAAATAAATCTATTTTGCC
>Ga0310695_10009089_pt1 | contig 15106 bp, 14 predicted proteins | sample RumenRJG_04DNA_FD_203882 | JGI IMG/M metagenome (GOLD analysis project Ga0310695, IMG submission 203882) | Bovine rumen microbial communities from Lethbridge, Alberta, Canada - RJG_04 (v2) (version 2) | ecosystem: Host-associated > Mammals > Digestive system > Stomach > Rumen | place: Canada... | reverse complement strand
TTGCACCGGTTGGCAGGCGCTCTATTTCACGCCACCTGTGGTGGATCAGTGGATGTTCAGGGGCAAGGGCGTCTCCGGCGTCATGTCGTTCGACGGCGAGTTCGCGTCCATCGAGACGGCTGCGGACGGCGACGCGCTCGTCGTGACGGCGAAGCGCGCGGACGGCACGGCGGTGACGGTGCGGTTCGAGGAAGGGCGCATTGTCGTTTTCGGCGCTGGGGCTTTCAACGCCGAATACTCGGACGGCGAGTTCCGCAAGGGCATTTCCATAGCGGATGGCGGCGTCAGTTTCGTGTTCCAGGGATTCCGCTACCGCGTGCCCGTGCGTGGCGAGGTGAAGACCACGGCGAAGGGCTTCAGCATCGCCGGCGACAGGATCGAGCTAGACCTCTCGCTGTAGAACGGAGTTCCAGCAAAATTCACTTTTCACGATTCTTGCCTATAACTCCGCAATGTTCAAAAATCCTCAATCCTCTTTATGTCTGGTAGTGATTGGGCTGGCCGCCTGCACTGGATTTGCCGCCGGGACGATCAAGGATGCGTGCGGGATAGCCCCGGACGCATTCAAGGCATGGCGTGAAACTTCCTTGGCCCGGCGGAGCCGCTGGTATGCGAAGGCGGAGAAGACGGTTCCAAAGCTTTACAGCCGGGATGTCAAACCCGTCGGGCTTGTCAAGGTACAGCCGAATGCCGCGGCCTTCCAGGGGTGGTGCGCGCTTCCAGACGGGGAACTTGCCAGGGCGTGGAGGCGTCCGCTCAATCCCGGCGATTCGCTGACGCTTGATTTCGGGGAGCATCTTGTCGGGTATCTGTCGTTTTCTCTTGTTGACACGAAGCCCGTGATCGACGCCCCGGTGCGCCTCAGGTTCACGTTCGCCGAAGTGCCGTTTGAGCTGGGCGAGGATGTCCGCAAGATCGAAAACCTGCCGACGCTCTCCAAGTCGTGGCTCCAGCACGAGGTGGTGACGGTCGACGTCGTGCCGTCCGAGGTGCGCCTTCCGCGCCGTTATGCGTTTCGCTACGTGAAGATCGAGGTCATGGCGAGTCCGCGCGGCGGTCGTTTCGGCCTCGGCGGCGTCTCCGCGACTGCGGTGACGTCGGCGGACGCGTCCACGCTTCGCCCCTGGACCGCGCCCTCGCCGTCGCTTGCGAAGATTGACGAGATCGCCCGTCGCACGCTCCGCGACTGCATGCAGACCGTCTTCGAGGACGGCCCGAAACGCGACCGGCGTCTGTGGCTGGGCGATTTGCGCCTTGAGGCGCTTGCGAACTACGAGACGTACGGCAACTTCGAAATCGTGAAACGCTCGCTCTATGTGCTGGCGGGGACGGTTGACGGCAACGCGCGCCTCTCCAGCGATGCGTACGAGCGTCCGCGTATCCACCGTGGCGAATGCACAATTCTCGACTACACCGCGCTCTACGCGGCGACGGTGCTGGAATACCTGGAGGCGAGCGGGGACCGCGAGACGGCGGAGGACTTGTGGCCGCTTTGCGTACGGCAGCTTGATTTCATCCTGGACACGATCGACGCGGACGGCGTGTTCCGCGACAACGGCAGGTGGTGGTGTTTCATCGACTGGCAGAGCAAGCTAAACCGCCAGACGCCCGAACAGGGTGCGCTCGCGTATGGTTTCCGCCAGACGCTCCGGCTGGCAAAGGCTTTGGGGCACACGCGCGACGTGGCTTTCCTTGAAGACGTCCTTGTCCGCATGGAGAAAGGCGCGGAGGAGCGTCTCTGGAACGAGGAACGCGGTCTCTACGTGTGCGAGAAGGACGGCCAGACGTCGTGGATGGGGCAGGCGTGGATGGTCATCGGCGGCCTCGCGAAAGGGGAGCGGGCGAAACGCTGCCTGCAGACGGTCATGGTCGATGCGGCGGCGGTCCGTCCCGTGACGCCCTACGCGAATCACTACTTCACCGAGGCGCTGTATGCAGCGGATTTACGGCGTGAAGCCGAGGCCCATCTTGTCGGCTACTGGGGCAGCATGGCGGAGCTGGGGGCCGACACGTTCTGGGAGGTGTACGTTCCCGGAGACCAGATGGCCAGTCCGTACAAGACGCCGTTCATCAACAGCTATTGCCACGCGTGGAGTTGCGCGCCCGTCTATTTCCTGCGAAACGCGAGGTTTCGGGCAGAATGACAAGGGCAATCAGGTGAAGATAAAAAGTTCAACTTCTTAATTGACGAAAGCTGCAGTGTGGTGGTAAAATAACTGTGGTGTGAAATTCTTCAACTCAAAGGGACGAACAAAATGAGCATTGGGAAAGTGGTGACAGTAACCGCCGCCATCTGCATGGTGGCTTCAGGCTGCGGAAAGATTCCACCGGCCTGCGGCTCGTTTATACCAAGGGTATGATGATTATCGTCAAGTGACAAAAGGAGCATCATGATGAAAGAGCAAAACGAAACGAATGCGTGCGTCGGCTGCAGACGGCTCCCCTGGATCAAGTTCGACTGGCACCGCGTCACGTTCATGGGCGACTTCCGCTCCGACGTCGAGGCGTTCGCCAAGAGAATTGGCTACGAAGTCGTGTACGAAAGCTGACACAAAAGAAACATGAAAACGCCGAACTGTCTTTTTCTTGCGGGAATCATCCTCGTTCCAACTCTCGTTTTTGGGGCGGCGGGTGTCGCAGAGCCGCCGCGCAGGGACGCGGCGCAGCAGGAGATCAAGGAGTGGTTCCTCGAGAACTACTACGGACGCGCACCGATTGGGCGTCCCGCCGACATGGAGTTCAAGGGCAACGAGATCTGGATCGGCGGCGGCAAGGTGAAGCTCCGCCTCGACGTGGCGCTGCCGCCAGGCGCATCGAAGGATCGGCCGTGCCCCGTCGTGCTTGTCGCCGACAGGCGCGCGTGCTCCCCCACGCCGATCAAGCCGGAGAAGCTGAAGAAGATTCTCGCCGTGCAGGACGAGTTCCGCCGCATGGCGACGGAGCGCGGCTACGCGCTCGTGATGTGGAACGTGAACGACGCCGCGCCGGACTGCTGGCTCCACGACCGCTACATCAAGATGAAGCCGGAGCAGCTTCCGCCCAACGCCTGGGGCGTGTTCGGTCTCTACGGCGGCGAGCCGGACGGACGCAAGGGCGACACGTGGGGCACGATCCGCGCCTGGGCATGGGGGCATAGCCGCGTGATGGACTGGATCGAGTCGCGTCCGGAGCTTGACGCAAAGCGCGTCGCGGTGTGCGGCCACTCCCGCCTCGGCAAGACCGCGCTCGTCGCGGGCGTCACGGACGAGCGCTTTCTCGTCGCCTACTCCAATAACTCCGGCGTGGGCGGCGCGCATCCGCACCGCCTCTGGAAGCCCGGAGTGTGCAAACTCTCGTTCGTCAACAAATACCACCTCCATTGGCTCTGCCTCAACTCGCGCAAGTTCGAGGCGGACGAGCGGAACATGCCGCACGATATGGACGAGTTCCTCGCGCTCATGGCGCCGCGCTACCTCTACGTCGCTAGCGCGAGCGAGGATGTGTGGGCGGGGCCAGAGGGCGAGCAGTTCGCCGCCGAGATGGCGTCTCGCGCTTGGGAGCGCATGAACCTGAAGGGCTGGGGCTATCGCGGACACGTCGGCGGACACGTCCGCCCGGGCGGACACGACTTCACGCCCTACGACTTCAAGCTCTTCCTCGACTTCTGCGCCACTCCGTTCGGAACGGCAACTAAGTGAAAGGACAAAACATAATGAACATAAACAAACCGGTAGCACTCGCGGCTGCAATCTGCGTAATGGCGGCGGCATTGCCTTGCTGGGCGGCGGGCGGGGTGGAGTTCAACTCCAACTGGCCGGTCAAGGGCAAGCGGGTGATCAACATCAACACCGTGGTGCGCGTGAACCAGATCGAGGTGTCACGTGACACCAACAGGGGAAAAGACGAGGCGCATCTGCATACCGTCGAGGCCGTCGAGACGTTCCGCAAGGCGGTCTCTGACGCAATCCCAGAGGCGAAGGTGACGTGGGCGTTCTCGTGGCGGGCGCTGCAGGATCAGCGTCCCAACTACGTGGCGGTTCGCAAGCGCGTGGTCGAATACCACCACCAGTACGGCGACGAGATCACGTTCATCCCGGGCGCGTACTTCGCGCCGATGTACAACTCGCGCGCGCAGACAAACCGCGACATCCACGACGGACTGAAGCTCGTGGGCGATATGGTCGGCGGCGGGTACCGTCCCCGCAGCATCGTCGCCGGCTTCCTTGCGGCGGACAACCTCCGCTTTCTTGCGGAAGAGGAGGGCATCCACGTCGCGCAGGGCACGATCTGGAGCCAGTACGGTATCGACAACGGCGACGGCGACGGTTCCATCAGCTATCCGTACTATCCGAGTCGCGAGCACGCCTGCAAGCCCGCGCAGGGCAAGGCGGACTTCATCGACTGCGTGAACCTCGACGGCTGGACGTGCGACTTCCTCTGCGCGCGCAAGTTTGGCTTCGAGGGCGGCGGCAACAGCCGAACGGGCGTCGGCCCCATTGAGACGTACGGCCGTCTCGGGCTCAAGAACGGCATGAAGGAGACGCGCGCGGTCGTGCGTTCGCACTTCGGCGACAACTTCAAGCGCAATGGCTTCGGCTGGATCGTCGTCAACTGGGAAATCTGCCTCGTCAAGCTCAATCGTCCGGAGTACACCGCCGCTCTGACCCAATGGCTCAAGGGCGTGCGCGAGGAGTTCCCGGACACGATCGTGCCGCTGATGAGCGAGTTCGGCGAGGCGTGGCGGCGCGAGAACCCGAACAACGACAAGCTGGACTACCGCTTCGTGCAGCGCGGCAACTGCATCCACCGGATATTCTCGGAGCCGAACCTCGAGATCCGCTGGTACATGAACCGCAAGTTCCGCCTGGCGACGCTGCGCGACTGGACGAAGAACGAGCCGGAAATGATCATTGACTTCACGCGTTACGACCTCCCCGCGAAGGAGCCGCCGGACGCCTCGGTCAAGAAGCCCACGCGTAACTGGAGCCTTGTCAACCGCATCAACCAGAAGGGGCGGCGTCCGCAGGACGCGCCGATCCCGCTTTCCGCGCTTACGGAAGAGGAGCGGCGTCTTGTTGAAGAGTACTACCAGAAACCGCAATGACCGTCTCTCAAGGCGAGAGTTTATCGCGTCAGCGGCATTAGGCAGAAAGGAGAGAACATGAAAACAGGTTCAACGGCAGACATTGGACGTCGCGAGTTCCTCGGGCGTGCGGCATGGGTGGTGACTGCGGCGGCAATGGGCGGCGCGGCAAAGGCGGCTCCGGCTCCGGGCGTGGCGTCGCTCGTCGGGTTCGTCGCGCCGAAGCTGGAGAAGATTCGTGTTGGCGTGATTGGAATTGGCGGACGCGGCGGCGGGGCCGTGCGCCGTCTCTGCAAGGTGCCGGGCGTGGAGGTGACGGCCGTGTGCGACCTCATCGAGGACCGCGCGAAGAAGGGCCAGGACATGGTGAAGAAGGCGGGCTTCCGCGAGCCGAAGGCGTTCGCCGGCCCCGAGGGCTACAAGCGGCTGTGCGAGTCGGGACTCGTCGACGCCGTGCACATCAACACCAACTGGACTTCCCATGCGGAGATTGCGCTCTATTCGCTGAAGTGCGCGATCCACACGTTCGTGGAGGTGCCGGGCGTGCGTTCCATCGACGAGGCGTGGGCCGTCGTCGAGACGGCGGAGAAGAACCGCTGCCACTGCATGATGCTCTCCAACTGCTGCTACGACGAGGACGCGATGACGCTCATCAACGCCGCCCACGCAGGCATCCTCGGCGAGCTGATGCACGGCGAGAGCTGCTATCTGCATGAGACGCGCGACAGGCAGGGGCAGGCCTTCCTGAGCCGCGAGAAGATTTTCTCGTCGCTCGCCGCGCTCATCGACCACACTGGCATGTGCTACTGCGTCCACCCGCTCGCGCCCATTTCGCTCGCGATGAACATCAACCGCGGCGACAGGCTCGACTATCTCGTGTCCGTGGGCTCCAAGGGCTTTGCGTGGCAGGAGTTCGCCCGCAGGAAGTTCGGGCCCGACGCGCCGGTCTCGAAGATCGCGTTCGAGGCCAACGACTTCAACACAACGACGATTTCGACGGTGAACGGCAAGACTATCGAGCTGCGGCAGTGCAACAACTGCCCGATGCCGTACACCCGGTTCTATTCCATCTACGGCTTCAACGGGACAATCGCCACGCAGTCGCGCGGCCTGCAGCCCTCCATGCGCGTGGCGATCGAGAAGACGCTTGGCGGCGGCGTGAAGAGCTTCCTCGAGGGCAAGGAGCTTGACGCGTTCAAGGAGAAGTACCGTTCCGCGCTCTGGAAGAGAACGGGCGACACGGCCAAGAAGGTCGGCGGACACGGCGGCATGGACTACCTGATGGACCTGCGCTGGTCGCACTGCATCCGCAACGGCCTTCCGCTCGACATGAGCGTCTACGACTTCGCGACGTGGAGCTCCATCTTCGAGCTCAGCGAGAGGAGCGTCCGCAACCGCTCGCAGGCGCAGGACATCCCCGACTTCACGCGCGGCGCGTGGAAGACCACACCGCCCGGCGGCCTTCTCTGAGCGCGGGAGGAGCCCTCTCCCTCTCGCCTGGCAGGTTGCCTGTCCGTGGTCTGAAGCCCCATGTCTATTTCAAGCAGAAAGGAGAACCGAAAATGAGCAAGATAAAACTGATGGCATTCGCGGCGATCTGCGCGGCGACGGCGTTCGGCGCGGAGAAGAAGGTCCAGCCGCCATACGAGGCGACTGCGGTCGGCAAGCTCGAGAGCCGCACGAAGGACAAGACCCGGTGCCCGGGAATATTCGGCGACTACTGGTGGGCGAACCGCTTCCTCGACCGGCACCAGCAGATCGAGAAGCTGAAGGGCAAGACGGTCGACCTCGTCCTCCTCGGCGACTCCATCATGCACTTCTGGGAGTGGAAGCAGCCCAAGAGCTGGAGCAAGCTTACCGACGGGCGCACGGTTCTGAACCTCGGATACGGCGGCGACAGGACGGAAAACGTGATCTGGCGCGTCCAGCACGGCGAGCTGGACGGCTACAAGGCTCGGAACATCGTGCTTATGATCGGCACGAACAACAACTCCGCGGACACCACCGATCCCGCCAACGTCGCGAAGGGCGTCGAGGCGATTGTCGCGCTTGTCAAGGCGAAGCAGCCCGACGCGCGGCTCATTCTGCATCCGATCTTTCCCCGCGGCAATTCGCCGAAGCCGTCGAAGCACCACGCCGCCGCGCGGTCGAGGAACGACAAGACGAATGCGCTCCTCAAAGAGTTCGCGGCGAAGCACCCCGAGATCGTGTGGATTGACTTCGGCGAGAAGCTTGTCGACGCCTCCGGCTGGGTGCCGAAGGGGCTGATGCGCGATGGCATCCACCCGTCCGCCGCCGGATACGACGTCTGGATGGACGCCATACTGCCTGTCGTCGACGCGAAGGCGAAGTGAAGACAGGCGCGGTATGGATGTTGTCCGCAAAAGTCTTGTGGTCGTGTTCTGCGGCTTCCTGGAGTTCTAGCCCAAAGGCGACTGTCGCCGTGTAGAATCTGCTTCACAAATTGTCCGGCATCTGGTAAAATTATGGTATGAAAAAGACAACTCTGACAATCGTGGCCGCGTGCGCAGCCGCCACGCTCTTCGCAGGATCCGAATACAAGCCCGAGCAGTGGAACATCGCCGCGCGCGAGAAGTTCGCGGCCCAGCGCTTCGGGATATTCATCCACTGGGGCATCTACGCGAACTACGCGCAGGGCGAGTGGTACCAGCAGAAGATCGGCATCGACACCGAGACGTACGGACGCATGAAGGACGGGTTCTGCCCGTCGAAGTTCGACGCCAAGGAGTGGGTGCGCGTGTTCAAGGACGCGGGCGCGAAGTACGTGACGATCACCTCCCGCCACCACGACGGCTTCTCGCTCTGGCCGACGAAGGCCGACGACGGGTACAACATCGCCAATACGCCGTTCGGGCGCGACATCCTCGGGGAGCTCTCGAAGGCGTGCGACGAGGCGGGCCTCCAGCTCAACTTCTACTATTCGCTCATGGACTGGCACCGCAAGGACTACCCGGCGGGCCGCGCGGCGAAGAGGGTGTTCGGCGAGCAGAAGGGCGACTACGCGTCGTACAAGCGGTTCATGCTCGCGCAAATTGGGGAGCTGATCGACAACTACCACCCCGGAAACATCTGGTTCGACGGCGAATGGGAGCACTGCAGCCACAAGGACGGTGTCTGGCACCGCTACCTCGACTGGGACTTCGACACGATCTACGACTTCATCCACTCCAAGAAGGTGCTTGTCGCGAACAACAACCACCAGCCCATCCGCCCGAAGGAGGACATCCAGCTCTTCGAGCGCGACCTCCCCGGAGAGGGGACGTCGTTCTCGAAGAATCAGCCCATGACGCGCGACCGCCCCGTCGAGCAGTGCGACGTCATCCAGAAGAACGTCTGGGGCTACAAGATCAACGAGAGGTCCTTCCGCACGCCCGAGGACGTCTGCGCGATGATCTGCCGTTGCGCGGCGAAGGACGCCAATTTGCTTATGAACATCGGGCCCGACGGGTCCGGGCGGCTCCCCGCGCGCGCGGTCGAGGTTATGGCCGAGGTCGGCAAGTGGATGCGCGCGAACGGCGACGCGATCTACGGGACGCGCGGGCTCGGCCTCGTGAAGAACAAGGACGGCTCGCAGACAGGCAAGACCCGCAAGGGCGACAAGGTGTTCGTGATAACGATCCCGAAGGGCGCGGCGGGCTATCCCGTCGTGGAGACCCTGAAGGCGGAATGACGCAGCAAGAGGGAGGCCATACGATGGACACTAAGGTCAGCCTGGGCGGCCTTGAGATGGCGACGCCCGTTGCGACGGCCAGCGGGACGTTCGGATACGGCACGGAGTACATCGGCGCGGTCGACTACTCGAAGCTCGGCGCCGTGACGGCCAAGGGAATCCGCATGGAGCCGTGGCCCGGGAACCCGATGCCGCGCCACGCAGAGGTCCCGGGCGGACTGGTGAACGCAATCGGCCTGCAGGGCTCGGGCGTCGAGAGCTTCCTGAAGTACACCGTCCCGTGGTACGCGCAGAACGTCTCCGTCCCGATGATCGCGAACATCTGGGGCGGGACCGTCGAGGAGTACGCGGCCGTGGCGGCGCGGATCACGGAGGGCTGCGGCGGGAAGGTCGCGGCGCTCGAGATGAACGTCAGCTGCCCGAACGTCAAGGCCGGCGGGCACACGTTCGGACAGGACCCGGCGGTCCTGCGCGAGGTCGTAGCCGCCGTGCGCGCGGCGACGAGCCTCCCGCTCTTCGTCAAGCTCGCGCCGAACGTCCCGTCGATAGTCCCGTACGTGAAGGCGTGCGAGGAGGCGGGCGCGGACGCCCTGTCGATCACGAACACTTTCCCCGCCATGGTCATCGACGTCGAGCGGCGTCGCCCGGTGATCGCAAACGTCACGGGCGGGCTCTCCGGACGCGGGATCCACCCCGCCGCCGTGAAGCTCGTCTACGATGCGCACCGCGCCACGAAGCTCCCGATCCTCGCGATGGGCGGAGTGTACACGGCGAACGACGCGATAGAGTTCATGCTCGCGGGGGCCTCCGCCGTGGCGGTGGGCACCGCGCTCTTCTCCAACCCGGGCGTGGTCGCGGAGGTCTGCGACGGCATCGTCGACTACTGCCAGCGCCATTCGTTCCCGTCGGTCTCCGCGCTCACCGGCGCCCTGGCGGTTGAATGACGCGTTAAATTTTCCCACAAATCAACACGATTTTATGGTATAATATCAATTCAGTTCATGAAAGGTCGATAAAAGATGATAGTCATCAAGATTCTTCTGTACACAATCGAAGTCGTGGTTTGCCTTCTCCTGGGGCTCATCGTGATGCTCCAGAAGCCAAAGGAGGGCGGGCTTGGCGGCGCGTTCGGCGGCGGCGCACTCGAGGCGTCCCTCGGCGCTGACGCCGGCAACGTCCTCATCAAGGCCACCGCGACCCTGGGCACCATATTCCTGCTCAACACGCTGATCCTCGCGAAGATCACGGCGTCCGGCACCGGTTCCGTCATGGACGGACGCGGCAACGAGGCGTCCGCCGAGACCAGCGAGTCCGGGAACGCCGGGGAGCAGCCGGCGCAGAACTGATGAAGGTCCTCGTCACAGGCGGCTCGGGCTTTCTCGGCATAAACCTCATACGCTTCCTCCGCGCCAAGGGCGTGGAGGAAGTGCGCGTTATCGACATCGCCGATTTCGACTACCCTGAGAAGTCCGAGCCCTGGCTCAAGTTCTACAAGGACGACGTAAGGGACATCCCCGCCGTCGAGAGGGCGACCGAGGGCTGCGACATCGTCGTCCACTGCGCGGCGGCCCTGCCGCTCTACTCCGAGCACGACATCTTCACGACCGAGGTCGACGGGTGCAGGAACGTGCTGAACGCCGCGAGGAAGTTCGGGCTCGAGCGGATGATCCAGATCTCGTCCACCGCCGTCTACGGCGTCCCGAAGAAGCATCCGATCTACGAGACCGACCCGCTTGTCGGCGTCGGCCCCTACGGGCAGGCGAAGATCGACGCGGAGAACATCTGCCGCGAGGCGATCAAGGACGGCTACTGCGTTTCCATCATCCGCCCGAAGAGCTTCATCGGCCCCGAGCGACTTGGCGTGTTCGCGCTCTTCTACGACTGGGCCTACACCGGCCACGGCTTCCCCATGATCGGCAGCGGGAAGAACCGCTACCAGCTTATGGACGTCGACGACCTCGACCACGCGATCTGGAACGCGATGACGTATCCAAAGGACGTCGTCGCCACCGAGTTCAACATCGGCGCGAAGGAGTTCACGACGATGCGCGAGGACTACCAGGCCGTCCTAGACAGGGCCGGGCACGGCAAGAAGATCAAGGGCCTCCCCGTGAAGCCCATCGTGTTCATTCTGCGAATCCTCGAGAAGCTCCACCTCTCCCCGCTCTATCCGTGGGTGTACGAGACGGCCTCCACCGATTCGTTCGTTTCCATAGAGAAGGCGGAGAGGCTGCTCGACTTCGCCCCGAAGTACTCCAACAAGGACGCCCTGGTCAGGAACTACGACTGGTACGTCGAGCACCTCGACGAATTCAAGGGCAAGTCGGGCGTCTCGCACCGCGTCCCGTGGAAGCAGGGGCTTCTCGCGTGCGCGAAGTGGTTCTTCTGACGCTGCCGCGCACGGCGCGGCGCATGGTATTTCTTCAACAGGCAAAAAGGCAAGGCAAGGAGATTACGCGATGGCGGCGATATACGAGTACACGGGAGTGGTCGAGAAGATACTTCCGATGCAGACGTTCTCAAGCGGCTTCACCAAGCGCGACGTGGTGATGACCGACGACCTGGACCAGCAGTCCAGGTACCCCAACCACATAGCTTTTACTTTCAAGAAGGACAACACGAGCGTCCTCGAAGGCGTCAGGGAGGGCCAGCGCGCCAAGATCCGCTTCGCGATCGACGGGCGCGAGTGGACGAATCCCCAGGGCCAGGTGAAGTACTTCACCGACCTCACCGGCCTCAAGCTCGAGGTCCTCAACTCCGACGGAACCTCGACCGAGCCGGTGCCCGCCCCCGCGGAGCCGTCCGGCGACTTCGGCGACGCCGGGGACATCGACGACATGCCGTTCTGACACCCGGGCCCCTGGATGACCTGGCGGGATGCGATAGGGAAGGCGGCGTCGTACCTGGACGGGAAATCCGTTCCGGAGGGGGCGCTCGCCGCCGAGCATCTCGCCGCCAGGCTTCTTGGCTGCGGACGCGGCCTTCTCGCGCCGTCCCTCGACAGGGAGATAGGCGAGCGCCACCTCGAGGCCATGCGCAGGGGGATGCGGCGGCTCGTCGCCGGAGAGCCCATCCAGTACGTGATAGGCGAATGGGACTTCAGGCACCTCACGCTGTCGTGCGACAGAAGGGCGCTCATACCGCGCCCCGAGACCGAGGGGCTCGTCTCGCTCGTCCTCGACTTCCTGCGCGCCAGGCCGCCGTCGGAAAGGCCGCCGTTCGTCGTGGACGTCGGGACGGGGACGGGCGCGATAGCGCTCTCGATAGCCGACGAGTTCAAGGGCGACGCGGCCATCGTCGGCACCGACGTCAGCGAGGACGCGATCGCCCTCGCAAAGGCGAACGCGGAGCGCACCGGCCTCGCATCCCGCGTGGGCTTCGCCGTGATGGACGGCCTCGACGACTTCGACGAGCCGGGCGTCATCGACGTCATAGTCTCCAACCCGCCATACATCGAGAGCTCCGCCATCGCCGCGCTCGACCCGAGGGTGCGCGACTTCGAGCCGAGGATCGCGCTGGACGGCGGAGAGAGCGGCCTGGACTTCTACGACAGGTACCTCTCCGACTCCATGAACCTGCTTAGCCCCGGCGGGATGGTGTTCTTCGAGATAGGCGACACGCAGGGCGCCGCCGTTGCCAGGCTCATGGGCGAATACGGCTTTTCGGACGTCGAGGTGAGGAAGGACCTCGCCGGGCGCGACCGCTACGCAAGCGGCGCGATGAAGTTCTGACGGGAGGCGCGGATGACTGAGCTTGACGAGTTGTGGCGCCTGACGCGCGATACCATCGGCACGGGACGCCTTTCCGTAGTGATGCCGGTGTACAACCTCTCCGCCACCATCGAGGAGAACCTCGTCGCGACCGCCGAGCTCTTCGACTCGCATTCCATCCGGGCCGAGCTCGTCCCCGTGGACGACGGCTCCGCCGACGGCACGGCCGACGCCATCCGCCGCGCCGCCGCCAGGCAGTACTCCCACGTCGTGGTCAAGCCCGTCTTCTGCGAGAGGAACGGCGGCAAGGGCGCGGCGCTGAAGGCCGGCTTCGCCGCGTCCACCGGCGAATACGTCATGCTCCTCGACGGCGACCTCGACATACACCCGAAGCAGACGCCCTGGTTCTTCGAGCAGGTCGCGAAGAACGGCGCGGACATCGTCGTCGGCTCGAAGCGCCACCGCCGGTCGGTCGTCCAGTACCCCTGGCACCGCCGCGTCGTGAGTTGGGTCTACTTTACCCTCGTGCGGATGTTCATCGGCCTACCGCTCACCGACACGCAGACCGGCATGAAGCTCTTCCGCAGGCAGGTCCTCGGCGACGCGCTCGCGCGGATGCTCGTGAAGACGTACGCCTTCGACCTTGAGCTGCTCGCGATCGCGCACGAACGCGGCGCGAGGATCGCCGAGGCCCCGGTCGTCATCCGCTTCGGCAACAAGTTCGGGGCGCTGAGCCCGACCACCGTGAAGACGATGGCCCTCGACTCCCTTGCCGTCTTCTACCGCCTGCGGCTTCTCAGGTACTATTCGAAGGTCGAGATACCGCCGCCGCTCGCGAGAGACCCGATGGTTTCCATTGTCATCGCCTGCCCGGGCGACAGCTGGATGCTCCGCGAATGCCTCGCCGCGATCGCCGCGCAGACATACCGCAACTTCGAGGTGATAGTCTTGCCGGATGGCGAGTTGGCCGAACATAGTTCGGCCATCAAAACTGGTCAACCCGCCGCCCCCGCTGGCCAACCCGCGCCCGCTAGCCAACCCGCGCCAAGTAGATTTGATGGCCGAATTGCGCCTGGCCAAAATAACCAGGCCCCCGCCGTTTCCGATATATCAGCCTCCAGTAGATTTGATGGCCAACCCTCGCCCGCCCCCGCTGGCCAACCCGCGCCCAGTAGATTTGATGGCCGAATTGCGCCTGGCCAAAATAACCAGGCCCCCGCCGTTTCCGATATATCAGCCTCCGGTAGATTTGATGGCCGAACTGTGTTCGGCCAAACCACCACCACCATCATCCCCACCGGCAAGGTGAGGCCCGCGGAGAAGCGCAATATCGGCATCAACGCGGCAAAGGGCGACCTCGTCGCCTTCATCGACGACGATGCCTATCCCGACGCCCATTGGCTTGAATACGCCGTAAAGTACTTCGGCGACGAGTCGATAGGCGCGGTGGGCGGGCCGGGCGTCACGCCGCCCGGCGACGGCTTCCTTGCCCGCGCCGGTGGGCGCGTCTACGACAGCCTGCTCGTCTCCGGCAACTACCGCTACCGCTACAAGGCCGGCGGCGTGAGGCGCGACGTCGACGACTACCCAAGCTGCAACCTCATCGTCCGCACCGGCATATTGAAGGCGATCGGCGGCTACCGCACAGACTTCTGGCCTGGCGAAGACACGCTTCTCTGCAAGGACATAATAGACTCCGGAAAGCGCATCGTCTACGACCCGTGGGTCGTCGTCTTCCACCACCGCCGAGCGCTGTTCGGGCCACACCTCCGCCAGCTCGGACGCTACGCCTTCCACCGCGGCTACTTCGTGAAGCGCTATCCGTCCAACTCCCTCCATCTCAGCTACTTTGTGCCGAGCGCGTTCGTCGCGTATCTCCTTCTGTGGCTGCCGGTGTCGTGCATCTCCGTCCACGGCACGTTCGCCGAGTGCGCGCAGATGCTTTTTCTCGCCGTGCCGCTTTCGCTGTACGCCGCGCTTGTCGTGGCCACGTCGTTCGCGGCGAACCCGCTTATGTGGGCGATGACGGCTGCGGGGATCGTGGCGAGCCACGTCTGCTATGGCGTTCGCTTCGTCCAGGGGCTTTTCGCCAGGCGGGCGCCTTGCGAGTTCATCGGAAAGGACCACGCATAGTATGGACGGCTGGATCGACATGCAGGCGGACCCCGCTCACGTGAGGCGGGAGCGCGAGAGGGCGAGGGCGCTGCGCAAGACCGACTGGTGGCGCGCGCAGCTGCAGAAGGGCGTGTGCCACTACTGCGGCAGGGCCGTCGGTGCGGCGAACCTGACGATGGACCACGTCGTCCCCGTCGCGCGCGGCGGAAGGTCCGTGAAGTCCAACTGCGTCCCGTGCTGCAAGGAGTGCAACAACTCCAAGCGCGCCTACACGCCCGTCGAGATGCTTCTGGAACGCCTCGAGACTGCGGGCGGGGACGGACAGTGAAAAATGTGCAGGAAAGGGGAATGAAAATGAAGAAGGAAAGCAATGTATCAAGTGACATGTCCCGCAGGTCGTTCCTGGCGGGGATTGCGTCCGTCGGCGGCCTGGTCGCCACGTCGCGGCTTCCGTCGTTCGGCGGGGACCAGCCTGAGCTGTTCCCGGACCGTGGGCGCTTCGAGCGCCTTTCGCTCACATACCACGCG
>Ga0310695_10009088_pt1 | contig 15110 bp, 10 predicted proteins | sample RumenRJG_04DNA_FD_203882 | JGI IMG/M metagenome (GOLD analysis project Ga0310695, IMG submission 203882) | Bovine rumen microbial communities from Lethbridge, Alberta, Canada - RJG_04 (v2) (version 2) | ecosystem: Host-associated > Mammals > Digestive system > Stomach > Rumen | place: Canada... | reverse complement strand
CAAAAAAGCTTATACGTAAACTGCTACGTTATGTAAACGAGGAAATTTCTGATGGTTTTGTTTATTATGATGTAAACGGAAAATGCATTTACGCAAATAAAGGCGCAAAGAGAATATTTTCTGATTCAAAAGGTTTTAACAAAACACTCGCAGAACAGTATCGTACTAACTGGCTTTCAAAATCAGATGGAATAGAGGAAGAATACAGTATTGATAATATTTCGCTATTTGTGTGCGGAAAGGAATGTCAGTTTGTTGTAGAATTTCAGCAGGAATATCTTTCTGATGTCTATGTAGGTTCTTATTTTAAGCTTGTTGATAAAACTAAGGAAATGTCTGATTTACGACGCGAGCAGTATAAATCTACGCATGATGATTTAACTGGAATTTTGAACCGTGCCGGTTTTTTTGAATGTGTAGACAGCTTTGTAAATAAATTTGATGCAGACGAAATGTGTATGGTTTGCTCTAACATAAAGAATTTTAAACTTATAAATGAACTTTTTGGTGACAAAACTGGTGACGATTTAATAAAAAATCAGGCGACAATTTTAAAAGTATTTTGCGGGCCAAGTTCAATTTATGGGCGTATAGCCGACGATAAATATGCTCTTTTCCTTCCAAAAAGAGATTTTACCGAAAAAAAAGTGGAGCGTTTTCTTGCACTTATGCGTAATTCTCTTGCAGGACGCCATTTTGATCTCCGCATAATTCTTGGTGTATACGAACCTGTTGGAAAAAAAGAATCTGCAAGTGTAATGTATGATAAAGCTCTTATGGCGTTATCAAAAATTTCAAATGATTATACGCGGGTTTGTTCTTATTATGATTCTAATTTTATGGATTCTATTCTAAAAGAAAAAAATATTTCTGACGAATTTGAACAGGCTCTAAAGAAAAATCAGATTCAGATGTATGTGCAGCCGCTTAAATTTAAGAAATCAAATAAAATCGCGGTTGAAGCACTTGCCAGATGGAATCATCCTGTAAGGGGAATGCTTTATCCTGCAGATTTTATTCCGGTACTTGAAAAAACAATGGTAATTTATAAGCTTGATCAGTTTATCTGGACAGAAGCTATTAAGGCTGTTCATTTATGGAAAGAAAAATTTGGGCATGATATTGCGGTTTCAATTAACGTATCTGAAAAGGATTTTTATTACATAGATATTTTTAAGGCTCTGACAGAACTTACAAAAAAATACGATGTTTCTCCAAAACTGGTTTATATTGAACTTACAGAGGCTGCTCTTATGGCAGATTTTGAACGTTCAAAACAGCTTTCGGCTGCGCTGAAGTCTAAAGGTTTTAATATCACAATTGATAATTTTGGAAACGGCTATTCATCGCTGAATATGCTTAAAGATTTTAATGCGGATGTTATAAAAATTGACATGTCGTTTATTCGCGAAATCGAAGAAAAAAAACGAAGTCGTGTGATTTTGGGGAGCATAATTGAAATGGCCGATTCTCTTGAAATGTCTTCTGTTATTCAGGGAGTGGAAGAAAAAGAGCAGTATACAATTACCGAAGAAGTTGGCTGCAAGATAATTCAGGGATTTTATATTTCCAGACCAGTTGATGTAAAGACTTTTGAAGAAACTCTGCAAAAAAATCATCATTAATTTTTTACATTGAATTTGTCATAGAAACTCATTATATTTTAACTATTATCGTAAATTTTCCGTGCATTGTTTGTGCGGTCATATACAAGGAGAATAATCATATGATTAAAACTGTAAAAGACGTTGATTTGAAAGGCAAACGCATCATCATGCGCGTTGACTTTAACGTACCAATGAAGGACGGAGTAGTTCAGGATGACACACGTATCATGGCTGCTCTTCCTACAATCAAATACATTCTTGAACAGAGCCCACGTTCTCTCGTTCTTATGAGCCACCTCGGCGATCCTAAAAAGGATGTTAAGAAGGCTCAGGAAAAGGCTGAAAAAGCTGGAAAAACATGGACAGACGCTGATGCAGAAAAGTTCATCAACGGTAAGAACCGCATGAAGCCGGTTGTAGAATATTTCGCTTCAAAACTCGGAAAACCAGTCACATTCCTTCCAGATGCACTTGGACAGAAGGCAGCTATTGACGCTCTTCCAGAAGGTGCAGTTGCAATGCTCGAAAACGTTCGCTTCCACAAGGAAGAAACTTCTAAAGACGCAGCAGAACGCGACGTAATGGCAAAAGAACTTGCTACATACGGAGACATCTTCGTAAACGATGCTTTCGGAACAGCTCACCGCGATCAGGCTTCTACAGCTTCTATTTCTAAGTTTATGCCAGTTCCATCTGTTGGCGGATTCCTTATGGAAAAAGAAGTTAAATACATTCAGCCAATGGTAGAAAATCCTCCAAAACCACAGGTAGCAATTATTGGTGGTGCTAAAGTTTCTTCTAAGATTGCCGTTTTGGAATCTCTTTTGAAGAATGCTTCTGCACTTGTAATTGGTGGTGGTATGGCTTACACATTCCTCAAGGCTCAGGGACACAAAGTTGGTATCTCTCTTGTTGAGGATGATTTTATTGATACAGCTAAAAAATTGCTTGCTGACGCTGCTGCAAAGAACGTAAAAATTGTTCTTCCTGTAGACCATGTTGCTGCAGACAAGTTTGACGCTAACGCTACTCCAGTTGCTGTTGACGGTGTTGATATTCCTGATGGACTTATGGCTATGGATGTTGGTCCAAAGACTATCGAAGCTTACAAGGAAGTTCTTTCTACAGCTAAGTCTGTTGTATGGAATGGACCTGTTGGAGTATTCGAGTTCGACGCATTTGCTAAGGGAACTGCTACTGTTGCTCAGTTGGTTGCTGATGCTACTGGACGTGGTGCAATGACTGTAGTTGGTGGTGGTGACTCTGTTGCTGCTGTAAACAAGTTCAACCTTGCAGACAAGATGAGCCACGTTTCAACTGGTGGTGGAGCAAGCCTTGAGTTCCTCGAGGGAAAGACACTCCCAGGTATCGCGATTTTGGCTACAAAGTAGCTAATATTGCGTGCGAGTTTTCGCTTTGCGAAAACTCGGGAAGGTCGCGTAAGCGACCGGCTCTCCTGACTGCCTTCGGTAGCGGGAGAAACTACATTCGACCTGACACACGCTTTCGTGTATGCAGGTCAACGCATAGAGGCGGATACAGCATCAAGCGTAGTACTGCCTGAAAAAAAACTCCGGCTGTCATAACCGGAGTTTTTGTTTTTACATATTACCTTTCATCTCAAGTCTTATTAAATTATTCATTTCAACAGCATACTCGAGCGGAAGCTCCTTGCTTACCGGGTTTGCGAAGCCGCTTACAATCATACTGCGAGCTTCGTCTTCGGAAATGCCGCGCGACATAAGGTAGAAAATTGCGTCGTTTGAAATGCGACCAATTTTTGCTTCGTGACCTACGTCGCATTCGTCGTTTTTAATTACCATGGCAGGAATTGTATCACTGCGGCTTTCGTTATCGAGCATAAGGCTTTCGCAGGAAACTGATGTTTTACTGCCCTTTGCGTTTTTGTCGATATAAACGGCCGAGCGGTAAATGCTTTGTCCGCCGCCTTTAGAAATTGATTTTGTGGAAATGAGGCTTGTTGTGTCCGGCGCAAGGTGAACCATTTTTGCACCAGTGTCCAGGTTTTGTCCTGCTCCTGCAAAAGTAATTCCTGTGAATTCTGATTTTGCGCCGCGGCCAACAAGGTCGCTTTCTGGATACAAATAAGAAATGTGTGAACCGAACGAGCCTGAAACCCATTCAATGCTTCCGCCTTCTTCTACGCGGGCGCGCTTTGTGTTGAGGTTATACATATTGCGCGACCAGTTTTCGATGGTACTGTAGCGCAGGTGTGCCCCCTTCTTTACAAATAGTTCAACAGCACCGGCGTGGAGGTTTGCTTCGTTATATTTTGGAGCAGAACAGCCTTCAATAAAGTGCAGGTCTGCGCCTTCATCTACGATAATAAGTGTGTGTTCAAACTGTCCGGCACCGCGGGCATTCAATCTGAAATAAGACTGAAGCGGGAAGGAGAGGTGAACGCCTTTTGGAACATATACAAATGAACCGCCAGACCATACTGCGCCGTGAAGGGCAGCAAACTTGTGGTCCTTTGGAGTGATGAGGGTCATAAAGTATTCTTTTACCATTGGACCCCATTCAGGAGATTTTAAGGCTTCTTCAAAACCAAGATAAACAACGCCCTGTTTTGCAACTTCATCCTGAACGTTGTGGTAAACCAATTCTGAGTCGTACTGTGCGCCAACTCCGGCAAGAGATTTACGTTCTGCTTCTGGAATGCCAAGCTTTTCAAAAGTGTCTTTAATATCCTGAGGAACGTCTTCCCATTTGCCGCTCATCTGAGTTTTTGGACGAACGTAAGTTGCAATATTTTCGATGTGAAGTCCTTCGATAGAAGGTCCCCATTTTGGAACGCGAAGGTTGTTATACATTTCGAGCGACTTAAGGCGGAATTCACGCATCCATTCAGGGTCGCCTTTTTCTTCTGAGATTTTCTTTACGATATCCGGAGTCAAACCAGACTCAAGACGGAAGGTATTTTCTTCAGTCTCTTCGTTGCGGAAGTCGTAAAACTCTCTGTTTATGTCTTCAATTTTCTGTTTTTCTTCCATGATTTCCTCGGGGAGCGTTGTACGTTCGCCTTGCTCACAATGGGCTTATTCGGGGTTTTAGGGGGAAAGCAACTTGTTGCGTCCCCCTAGGAGAAGGGGTAGCGACCAACGAAGTGGGCGCGCAGGGGGAGACTTCCCCCTCTTCCCCTATGCCCTGCAGCCTGACACCTATAACCTATTTTACAAACTCCTCAAATCCTTTTTCATTAATCTCTTTGAACAGCTGTCCGTCGCCGGTCTTTACAATGTGCCCCTTTACAAGAATATGTGTGTAATCAACATTCAGACCTTCGAGAATTTTTGTTGTGTGAGTGATGATAAGAAGGGCTCCGTTTGTCATTTTGCGGTATTCTTCAATGCCTTTTGCAACAAAGCGTATTGCATCTACGTCAAGACCTGAGTCGGTTTCGTCAAGAATTGCAAAATCCGGCTTGAGCATTAAAAGCTGAAGGATTTCTGCCTTTTTGCGTTCGCCACCGGAAAAGCCTACGTTCAGGTCGCGCTTTGCGTATTCCGGGTTCATTGAAAGAAGTTCCATGCAGCGCTGTAATTCCTTCTGGAACTGAAAAAGTTTTACGCGTTCGCCGGTTTTCTGCTGAATTGCCGAACGTATAAAGTTTTCAAGGCTGATTCCCGGGACTTCGAGCGGGCTCTGAAAAGACATGAACATTCCGCTCTTTGCACGTTTGTCAGTCGAAGCTTTTGTTATATCTTCATCCTTAAAAATGATTTTTCCGCCGGTTACGTGATAAACAGGGTTTCCCATTAAGGCGTTTCCGAGTGAAGATTTTCCGGCACCGTTTGGTCCCATCAGAACGTGAGTTTCGCCCTGATCGATTTTTATATTGAGGTCATTGAGAATCTGCTTTCCGTCCTCAAGACCTGCGTTTAAGTTTTGTACGTCTAATAACATAACTATAATATACCGAAAAATGCTCAGGGCGACAAGCAGAACTGACTACTAGACGGGTAGGTTGGTTTAATCTGGGGCAGGGTATTACATCATCTTTTAATTTATGTTAGTATACTGCTGTTAATTTTTAAGAAGTGAGGTCTTTATGTTAAAAAGAAATACAGGTTTTTCAAATCTTACCGCAGGTTATCTTTTTCCAGAGGTTGCCCGTCGTCGTCGTGAATATGCATCAAAAAATCCAAATGCAAAAATAATAAGTCTTGGAATTGGAAATACAACAGAACCGCTTCCTAAGTGCATTGCACAGGCTATGGCAGATTATTCAATTTCTCTCTCTACGGCAGAAGGTTATTCCGGATATGGTGATGAACAGGGCCTTACAGAACTTCGTAAACGAATTGCAGAAGTGTTTTATAAAGACCTTGCTTCTGATGATGAAGTTTTTATTTCTGATGGTGCAAAATGTGATATTGCACGTATTCAGACTTTGTTTGGTTCAAAAGTAAAAATTGCAGTTCAGGATCCTGCATATCCTGTTTATGTTGACGGTTCTGTAATTGTTGGTGCTGCAGGTAAAAATACTGGAAGCGGTTATAAAGGTGTAACTTACATGCCTTGTGTTCCGGAAAATAATTTTTTCCCGGATTTGTCTAAAATTAAAAAGAATTCATTGATTTATTTCTGTTCTCCAAATAATCCGACTGGTGCAGTTTCTTCAAGAGAAGAGCTTAAAAAACTTGTTGATTTTGCAAATGCAAATGGTTGTATCGTAATTTTTGATGCAGCATACCGCGAATTTATTCGTGATGAAAAACTGCCTAAATCAATTTTTGAAATTGAAGGAAGCCGCAATTGTGCTATCGAAATAAATTCATTTTCAAAGCCGGCTGGTTTTACAGGTGTCCGTCTGGGGTGGTCTGTTGTTCCTAAGGAGCTTAAATTTGCGGATGGTACAAGCGTACATCAGGACTGGAACCGTGTTATGACAACTCTGTTTAATGGAGCTTCGAACGTTGCTCAGAATGGTGGACTTGCATGCCTTACAGATGAAGGTCTTTCCGCAATGAAGAGCGTAATTGATTATTATCTGGAAAATGCTTCTTTAATAGAAAAAACTTTCCGCGGCGAAAATTTCCGTAAGGCTGGGGCAGAAGTTTACTTTACAGGAAACTCTCCTTACATTTGGGTAAAATTCCCTGGTAAAAAGAGCTGGGATGTTTTTGATTCTCTTCTTGAAAAATGCAACGTTGTTACAACTCCAGGAAGCGGATTTGGTCCTGCAGGCGAAAGCTTTATCCGAATCAGTGCATTTGGTCATCACGCTGATGTAGAAGAAGCCTGCAAACGTTTAAGTGAATTTTCATTTTAGTTTTTTTTGCTTAAGTTGATTCTCTGATCTGAAAATTTTCAGTAAAAAAAAAGCTGCCTGAATTAAACAGACAGCTTTTTTTTTGTGCATTTTTTTAATGCTCTTGAAATGTGATTTTAGAAAGTTCCTCTATATCCAACATCTATTGCAATTGCTTTTGAAGGATTTGTTCTTGTAAATTCCATCAGGTTTAATTTTAATGCCGCATGAAGTTCGCCTGTTCCAATTTTTGTAGAAACATAAGGCGCAACTACAATGTCCATGTTGTCAAGTTTATATGTTTCGCTTTCTGCAGCTTTTGTAAAATACTTATCCTTGAACGAAACACAAAAATGAGAGCCGACTGTATATATTACCGAATTTATGTTTAGTTCGTTTGTGTACATGTTTAAGTCGAAGCCGAATGTGTCGTCTATAAATGCAAAGTTTTTAACTGTGTTTTTTGGCAGACTGAAAAAGCTGAAATTTACATGAAAATTATTAATAAAAAGTCTTGGTTCAAAAATCAGGTAAATGTCATCTGATTTTGCGACAGCTTCGTCAGTTCCGGCGGTAAACGAAGCATTGAAAATTCCTGCCTGCATAAATATTGAGTTTGTGTAGTTGTTTCCAATAAGAATTGTAGTTCCTGCGTGCCAGTAAACTTTATCAATTACTACGATTACGTTTTCATTTTTGTATTTATCACCAAGAGGAATTCCAATTCCCATTGCAATGTCAAAAGTGAATAGCGGAAGTGTCATTGCAAAACGTGCATCCGTATTAAATACGAAGAATTTTGAATCTTCATGATTAAAATAGGCGTAAATTCCACCTGCAACAGGCAAATCATGAAATTTCATTACATCTGCAATGCCGGCACCAAAGTGAGGGTAGAGTATTGAATCTGCATTCCCAAGCCAGCTTTCTGTAATTTTTGAGGAAATCGGTTCCAGTCCAAAATATCGCTGAAGGAAAATATCAGAACCAACAGGGTCATAAGTTCCTAAAAAAGCCGCAAAATAGTTTGCCGCATAATAACCTTGTTTTCTTAATATAATAGAAAGTTCATCCAGTCTGAAAATAGAGTCTGTCTCATGAAAAATCTTTTCACTTATAAGGTTTTTTGTATCCAGAGAAACTTCAAGATGGCTCCAGATATTCTGCGTAAAATTAAATTGGCCTGCAAAAAATGACTGCATGCTCAGATACGGTTCATAATCTGCTGCCTCAGGATCTGCGGTGTATTTTAGTTTTGCACCTGCGTATCCGGAAAAAGCCATATCTGCATAAAGGGCAGAAATTGCGGTTGAAAATGTTAAAATTATAGAAAAAATAAGTTTCTTACTATTCATCACTTTGTTATCGGCATAAAAAGGAAAATTCTTTAGTTTTTTGCCTGCATCTGAAAAAAATAAGAAAATATCAAAAATGATGATTAATTTCTCTTGAAATCTGATATTTTCGGTATATAATAGATGTTATGAGCGATTATCTTGACCCGAATAATGAAGAACTCTTAAAGGATTTTTTTGCTGAGGCTGAACAGCAGGTTGAACAGCTGGAAAGCAATATTCTTGTTATAGAAAATGATCCGACAAATCATGAGGCTATAGATGAGATTTTCCGTGCGGCACATACACTTAAAGGTGGTTCCGCAACTGTAGAAATGATGGAACTCTCACATTTTACTCATACTGTAGAAGATGTTCTTGATGAAATTCGTTCAGACCGTTTGTCTGTAAATGAAGATGTTGTTGATATTCTCTTGACTTCTATTGACGTTATTAAAGCAATGCTTGAAGCACGTCAAAATGGCTCTGTTTACGAAGAAAATATTGATGATTTAACGAATAAACTTCATTCTTATATTCCTGATAGTAATGGTAAAAAGGCTGCTCCTGCTAAAAAGCCTGCTGCAACACCTGTTCAGACTGCACCTGCGGCTCCGGTTGTTTCTGGTTCAGATTCAGGACTTGTTCCTCCTCCGCTTTCAGATGATGAATTTGCAGAGCTTAAACAGGCTTGTGAAGGCGATCAGAAACTTTGGTGTGTTGGCGTTAAGTTTGATGAATCGAACCCGATGAATAGTGTAGGCGGTATTCAGGTTTTTGCAGCCCTTAAGTCTGTTGGAAATGTTCTTAAAACTATTCCTGATTTTGATGCTCTTTATGAAGATCAGTTCTATGAAACTGTGTTCTATTATGTGGCATCTGAAGCAGATGGTTCAGAAATAGAAGATGTTTCTTTCTTAAGTGATGTAACTTTGATTACAGATGCTCAACTTGTTACAGAAGCAGGTTCTTCTGCTCCTGCAGCAGCTCCGGTGTCAGCTCCTGCTCCAAAAGCAGAACCTGCAGCTGCAGTTTCATCTGATACTCAGAATGACCTTGTAAAAGATATTCTTAATGATAATGTTCTTGCTCCTGAATCAAAACCTGCTGTGGCTCCAGCTGCACAGGCAGAAAAGAAGCCTGAACCTAAAAAAGATGCTCCGGCTCATGCAGTTCAGCAGAATTCAATTTTGCGCGTAGATTCACGCCGAATCGATAATCTTTTGAACCTTGTATCAGAAGCAGTAATTACAAAGGCTTCATTCAATCAGCTTGCAACTCAGAATGTTGCAGAACTTTCAAAGTTCCAGGCGCTTGGTGTTGAGTTTAAGGAAAAATTCCATACATTAATAGATAGTATTCCTGAATACCTTGAAAAGGCACGAAACGGAATTCCTTCCAGCGAAATCAGAAAGGAAATTCTTACAGAATACGGTTCTCTCGGTTCAATTTTTGATGAATACGAATCGGAAACAAAAGGTATGACTGCAAAGTTCCGTTCATATACACAGAACCTTGGAACTATTGCCGGTGATTTACAGGAAGGCGTAATGAAAATCCGAATGGTTCCGATTAATCAGATTTTCAGCCGTTTCCCTCGTGTTGTACGCGACCTTCAGCGAGATTTGAACAAAAAGATTGACCTTATAATAGAAGGTGAGGATACAGAACTTGATAAATCAGTTGTAGAAGATTTGCTCGACCCTATTATGCACTGTGTCCGAAACTCTGTAGACCATGGTATTGAGCTGCCGGAAGTAAGAAAAGCTGCCGGAAAGCCAGAAACAGGAACAGTTCTTCTTAAGGCTTCAAACGAAGGTAACCAGATTGTAATAGAAATTAAAGATGATGGTGCCGGAATTGATGTTGAAAAGGTAAAGAAGAAGGCTATAGAAAAAGGTCTTATTCATCCGGATAAGGTTATTTCTGATCAGGATGCATATCAGCTTATTATGCAGCCGGGCTTTTCTACCGCAGACAAAATTTCCAATATTTCAGGACGTGGCGTAGGGCTTGATGTTGTACGTACTATGATTCAGAACTTGAAGGGTTCAATTTCAATCAATTCTGCTCATGGTAAAGGTACTTCATTCATTATTAAACTACCGCTTACTCTTGCAATTATTCAGGGTCTTTTGGTTCGTGTTGGTAAGGAAGTTTATTCAATTCCGATTGCAAATGTTATTGAAAGCCAGTGTATAAATATCAGCGAAATTAATCATATTGATAATTACGAAATTCTGAATGTACGTAATGAAGTTATAAGTATTCTTCGTCTTTCAAGACTTTTCGGAATTCGTGAATCTGTTCAGACTGATGAATGTTATATTGTAATAGTTGGAAGTCAGGAAAAGAAGATTGGTCTTATGGTAGACGCTTTAATTGGCGAAGAGGATGTTGTTATTAAGCCTCTGAAAGATCAGTTTACTTCTTCTCCAGGAATAGCAGGCGCTTCAATTTTAGGAGACGGTTCTGTTTCTCTTATTATTGATGTTGGTCAGCTTTCTGAACTTGGAATAAAACAAGAATTGCTTGCTAAGCAACAGCAGGAACAGTTTGTTAACGAGTAGGGGTATTTATGGAAGCAGAAAACGAAGTTCTTGTTGCAACTCAAGTTGCTGAACAGACTGAAAAAACAGAAAATGCCGCTGTTATAGACTTCAAAATGGTAACTTTTTCGCTTGCCGGAAAAGACTATGCCATTGATATTATGAACGTAAAGGAAATTGCAAAGGCTGGACGTTTTACATATGTTCCAAATGCACTTCCTTTTGTTCTTGGAGTATACAACCTTCGTGGTGAAATTATTCCTATTTTAGACTTAAGGCTTTTCTTTAATGTAGATGTGCCTGAGCGTACAGAAAATAAGTTGGAAAATCTGCTTATTCTTTCGGTTGAAGAACAGACTTTCGGTGTTGTAGTAGATAAGATTGATAAGGTTGTTGGAGTTCAGAAAAGTTCTATTCAGCCACCGCATCCTTTGTTTGGTGATATAAACATCAGATATATTGAGGGTGTAATTGAAGCAAATAAACGTCTGTATGTTTTGCTTGATGTAACAAAAATCTTTTCTGCAAAAGAGGCTGTTGGAAATGGTGAAAAACCAGCTATTCCTTACAGACCTCAGCCTGCAAGAAATGCAGCGCCGGTACAAAATTCTGATTCGTTTGTGGCTCCTGCTGCAAATGCAGAGCCTGCTCAGACAAAAGCTGAACCTGCTCCTTCTGCACCTAAGCCAGAAGATAAGAGTAAAGAATATGTTAAGTTTATTACTGAAGGGCTTCAAAGCTTTAAGAAGTTCTTTGTTTCAAATATCAACGAATCTTGGGTAATTCATCGTGTTGCTGAATGGGCTAAACTGAAAGGTGAAGATCATGTTCAGCTTCAAAATGAAAATGATGCACAAGAATTCTTACAGCCGTTCTGGTCTACCTGCTCGGATGCATGGTGGTCTAAGGATTATGCCGATTCAGTAATGAAAATACTTCCAGATAATTCTGCAAAGCAGATTATTGTCTGGAATCCAGGTTGCGGTAAAGGAATGGAGACTTATTCTTTGGCCTGCGTTTTGAAAATGCGTTATCCAGATGCAAAAATCAGGGTTTATGCCCAGGATATTGATCTGCTTGCAGTTTCAAATGCGTCATTGATTTCGGTTCCTGCTGATTTGGCTTCCGGCTGGTACGGTCCATATTTGACAAAAAAAGCAAATGGGGATTATACTTTTAGTCAGGAAATTAAAGAGAGCATTTTGTTTGAGTACCACGATTGCAGAAATACAAATGCACTTCCTATGGTTGATGTAATTTTTGCCCGTGATATACTTTCATTACTGGATGCTGCTGCACAAGAAACGGTAATTGCTGATTTCCTTGAGAAGATGAAGGGTAATGCTATTGCAATTCTTGGCGAAAATGAGGCTATGCCTTCATCTTTTAATTTTGGTGAAAATACTGTAGGTGCGCTTGTGGCGTACACTAAGGATTAAATAGGAGTAAAAAATGCGAGTTGAGTATATTAATCCGTTTGTAGAAACTTCTTTCAGAGTTCTTCAGGAAGTTTTGGGTGGAGCTGATGTAAAGCGTGGAGATTTGTATTTAAAATCAACAGCTATGCCTGTTATGGGTGTTGCAGCTCTTGTTGGTCTGGCAGGTGACGTAGAGGGTCGCGTATTGTTTGATATGACAATGGAAACGGCTCTTAATGTTGCGTCTGCAATGAATGGAGAAAAAATCCCAGAGTTTGATGATTTGGCTAAAGCTACTATCAGTGAGCTTGCAAATCTTATTACAGCTCAGGCTGTTACAAAGCTTCATGAACTTGGATTTAAGTTTGACTTGACACCTCCAGCTTTGTTTGTTGGTCAGAAAATGGAAATTGCAGCTTTAGGAGGTACAACAGACAGTGTTGAAGCTCTTATTGTTCCTTTAATTTCTGATTGTGGTAAAATTGAAGTAAACGTTTCTATTAGGGAACGAGCATAAAATATAGAGGAGTAAAAAGTATGAAAACAACACAAGATTATCCTACAATTAATGAGCGTCCGCCTGAGGGTCGAAAAGACGACGGAACTTCATTCAGAGTATTGGTTGTTGACGACTCTATGTTCGTTGCCAAACAACTTGGTCAGATTCTTACCAGCGAAGGCTATGAAATTGTAGCAACAGCTGCTGATGGTAAGGAAGGCGTTGATAAATATAAGGAATTGTGTCCAAATGTTGACTTGGTTACAATGGATATCACAATGCCTAAAATGGATGGAATTACAGCTCTTGAGCAGATTATTGCTTTTGATAAAAATGCAAAAGTTGTAATGGTAAGTGCTCTTGGAAAAGAGGAGCTTGTAAAGAAATCTTTAATGACAGGTGCAAAGAGTTATATTATTAAGCCTTTGGATCGTAAAAAGGTTCTTGAACGAATCGCAAAAGTTTTGCAGTAGTTTATAGCTTTTACTCTTTTTATAAACGGACTTTTACGGAATGTTTCTTTACTGGAAGATTTCGAAAGTCCGTTTTTTTATTTTAAAATAAACAATTTTGTTACAGTCTGGACTCTAAAAAAAGCTGTCGTTTTCTTGTTTTGATTGATTTTAATTAAAGAAATTTCTTATAGAATCAACGTCTTTATGAAATTTTTCGTCAATTACAGGTGGGTGCTCATTGAAGTAAAGGATTTGATTCATTTCTTCTAATGTTTTTACACCCCAGATTGGAATTACATTTTCGTACTGCTGTAGGAATCCAAATGCAAGTGGTATATTATCAATTAAACCGCCGCCCAGTGGCTGCATTGCTATAAAGCCTACATCGTGTTCTTCGCATTTTTTTACAAGTTGTGAAACTTCCGAAGGACTTACCATGCTGAAAGGGTACTGAATTGAATCATAAAGATCGGATTCAATTGCTTCTGTTGCCAATGAAAAATTTGTTGTTACAATTCCGATGTTTTTAATTTTTCCAAGGTCTTTAAGATATTTCAGGGTATCGTAAACTTTGTCGGAAGCTCCAGAAACAGGAAGAAAACTTTCTGTTTCCAGTTGATATAAATCTACATAATCTGTATGGAGGGTCATAAGACTTGTTTCTAAATCTTGTCTAATTTCTGCTGCAGAAGATGTTGTTGTTGCTGTTGAAAGAAAAATATTCTTACGAATGTCGTATAAAGCATCTCCAAGGAGTTTTTCGCTTTCTGGTGTTTTTCTAGAAGTATCAAAGAAGTTTATTCCAGAATCGTAAGCTTTTCGGACAATCAATGCTGCTTCATCTTCGGAAATTGATTCTGTTAGGCGCATTGCACCGAATGCCACGCGGGAAATTAAAAGATTTGTTTTACCAAGTCTAATGTAGTCCATATTTTTTTCAGGTTATAGGTTTTAGGCAGGAAATGTGCCCCGCAGAGGGGGTAGTGGAAAAGACGGTGGTTGAGCTTGTCGAAACTACCGTCTTTGTAGCGAGGGGGAGACTTTTTTTCCCCTCTTACCTGACATCTAAAATCTATAACCTAGCACCTCTTATCTAATTACCGGCTTATAGTTTTTAATAGCCTTCTGAATGAAGAATACAAGGTCATCCAAAGAAACGCGTTCCTGTTCCATTGAATCACGGTAACGTACAGTTACTGTGTTGTAAAGTTCGTTAGCAGAACCATCTTCTTTCTTTTCCTGAATTGTATCGTAATCTACAGTTACACAGAAAGGAGTACCAACTTCGTCCTGGCGGCGGTAGCGTTTTCCTACTGTTCCAGAAGTATCATAATCAGTTACAAAGTCTTCCTTCAACAAGTGCTGAATTTCTTTTGCCTTTTCTGCAAGACCGTCTTTCTTCATAAGTGGAAGAACTGCAACTGTGATAGGTGCAAGGCGTGGGTCCAGGTGAAGAACTGTTCTGTAGTCCTCTGGCTCTCCTGCCTTAGCAACATTCTGCTCTTCGTATGCTTCGCAGAGGAACATAAGGAAGTTGCGGTTCAAACCGGCAGAAGTTTCGATTACGTATGGAACATACTTCTTGTTTCCGTCTTCCTGGTCGATATAAGACATATCCTTCTTAGAGTATGTCTGGTGCTGTGAAAGGTCAAAGTCTGTACGGCTGTGAATACCTTCAATCTCTTCAAATCCGATCGGGAAGTTGTATGTAATATCGTATGCGTCTTTTGCATAGTGAGCAAGCTTGTCGTGGTGGTGCCACTTGAGCTGCTTTTCTGGAATACCGTACTTGAGGTAGAACTGCCAGCGGTCTTTTCTCCAGCGATCAAATGTTTCATCCTCAGTTCCTGGCTTACAGAAATATTCCATTTCCATCTGCTCGAATTCGCAGGTACGGAAAATAAAGTTCTTAAAGATAATTTCGTTACGGAAAGATTTACCAACCTGAGCAACACCGAAAGGTACCTTCATAC
>Ga0310695_10009085_pt1 | contig 15114 bp, 13 predicted proteins | sample RumenRJG_04DNA_FD_203882 | JGI IMG/M metagenome (GOLD analysis project Ga0310695, IMG submission 203882) | Bovine rumen microbial communities from Lethbridge, Alberta, Canada - RJG_04 (v2) (version 2) | ecosystem: Host-associated > Mammals > Digestive system > Stomach > Rumen | place: Canada... | reverse complement strand
CCTCGTTGCCGGGGAACATACGTTTGTACTTCGGGATCGGGTTTTCCATAAAGTCATCCGCTTCCAGCCACAGATGCTTGCTGAAGGTGATTTCCCGGGTACCCTGATCCGGGTTCATCGGGTTGTTTTCAACAGTAAAGGTTTCGGACTGGCCTTCCGGGTAATTGGTGATGGTCAGCTTCACCGGATGCAGGACCGCCATGGTTCTTTCGGCGATCGCGTTCAGATCATCGCGCAGGCAGCGTTCCAGATCGGCGAATTCGATGACATTGGTGCGTTTGCCGACACCGATGAAATCACAGAAATTGCGAATGGATGCAGCAGTATACCCTCTGCGGCGCAGACCGCAAAGCGTCGGCATCCGCGGATCATCCCAGCCGGAAACATATCCTTCCTCCACCAGTTTGCGCAGCTTTCGTTTGGACATTACGGTGTGATCGATCCCCAGACGGGCAAATTCGATCTGACGCGGCTTGTGGTAGGGAATGGAGACGTTATTCACCACCCAGTCATAAAGCGGGCGATGGTCTTCGTATTCCAAAGAACAAAGGGAATGGGTGATCCCTTCCAATGCGTCCTGGATCGGGTGGGCAAAGTCGTACATCGGGAAGATGCACCATTTTGTCCCCTGACGGTGATGGTCAATGTAGCGGATGCGGTAGAACACCGGGTCGCGCATGTTGAAGTTGCCGGAGGCCGGATCGATCTTCGCGCGCAGCGTCATGGCCCCTTCCGGGAATTCACCGTTCTTCATGCGTTCAAAAAGGTCCAGACTTTCCTCGATCGGACGGTCGCGGTACGGGCAGGTTGCCGGGGTGTTAGTATCGCCGCGGTTGGCTTTGAATTCTTCCGGAGACTGCTCATCAACATAAGCCAGGCCCTTTTTAATCAGTTCGATAGCATATTCATAGTCTTTTTCGAAATAATCGGAGCCGTAAAAGAAACGGTCGCCCCAGTCAAATCCCAGCCAGTGAATATCTTCCTGGATGGCTTCCACATATTCGGTGTCTTCCTTGGCCGGATTGGTGTCATCCATGCGCAGGTTGCACAGTCCGTTGAATTTTTCGGCCATACCGAAGTCAATGCAGAGCGCCTTGCAGTGACCGATGTGCAGGTAACCGTTCGGTTCCGGTGGGAAACGCGTATGGACCGTCATGCCCTCAAACTGTCCGCCCGGGGCAATATCTTCTTCAATAAAATTATAGATAAAGTTACGGTTTTCCGCATTCTCGGCGGATTCTTCATTGATGATCTTATCGTTCTCGCTCATTCGCGTTTCCTCCAATATCAACTTTTAATCAAAAAATTAGTATAACATGAAAAGGATTCAGGATTCAGGATTCAGGATTTTTTATAAAAGATTTCCGCTCTGGTACAAAAGATGTGCTTACTGAATAGTAATGTCTTAATTTTCAGCCAATTGTCTAAACAAATTCAGATAATACGCTATAATAGTCAAAATTCATGAATACATATTTTCATATGACTTTTGACAGGTTTTTCACCGGACATATATCAGGACCGCAAGGACATTTGTAACTATTGGAGGAAGAGCATGGCTTATCTTGTGCTGGGCAATGGTTCCGTTTTTGAAGGGAAACGGATCGGTTATCAAACATCGGCAACGATTGGGGAACTGGTGTTCACCACCGGGATGGTCGGGTATCTCGAAACCCTCACCGACCCGAGTTATGCCGGACAGATCGTCACGCAGACCTTCCCGCTCATCGGCAATTACGGCGTGATCCCGGAGGATTTTGAAGGGAAGCCGGCTCTCACCGCTTACGTTGTCAGGGACCTTTGTGGCACGCCATCCAATTTCCGCTCGGAAGGAAATCTTGACACCTGGCTGCGGGAAAACCACATTCCGGGGCTATGCGGTGTCGATACCCGCGAAATCACCCGACAAATCCGCGAACAGGGCGTCATGAATGCTGTGATCTGTGATGAAATACCTGCAGACCTTTCGGAAGTCAATGCTTATCTCGTTCAAAATGTCGTGCAGCAGGTCACCTGCGAAAATCCGGAAACGTATCCTGCACAGGGAACAAAACGCTATGCCGTTATGCTCATCGATTACGGAGCAAAACGTAACATCATCCGCTCTCTCCAGCAGCGCGGCTGCGAAGTAACAGTCGTACCTGCCTCTGCCAATGCGGCATCCATTCTCGAAAATGATCCGGATGGCATCATGCTATCTAACGGTCCGGGAGACCCGGCGGAAAACACCGGCTGCATTGCAGAAATCGCCAATCTGATCGGACAGGTCCCCGTCTTCGGCATCTGTCTCGGCCATCAGATGGCTGCTCTTGCCATGGGCGGAACAACCTTCAAGCTCAAATACGGTCATCGCGGCGGCAACCAGCCGGCAACTGATCTGGAAAGCAATCGTACCTTTATCACCAGTCAGAATCACGGCTACGCGGTAGATGCCGACAGTCTGAAAGACATCGGCATCCAGACCTTTGTCAATGCCAATGACGGCAGCTGTGAAGGGATCCGCTACCCCGGCAAACAGTGCTTCACCGTACAGTTCCATCCGGAGGCCCATTCCGGCCCACAGGACACTTCATTTTTATTTGATAAATTCATCGACATGATGGGAGGAAAATAAGATGGGACGGGATCAATCGATTAAAAAAGTTCTTGTGATCGGTTCCGGACCGATCGTCATCGGACAGGCAGCAGAATTCGATTATGCCGGAGCACAGGCCTGCCGTGTCCTCCGTCAGGAAGGCGTGAACGTCGTGCTGGTAAACTCCAACCCGGCTACGATCATGACCGACAAACACCTGGCGGATGAAATCTACCTTGAACCACTCAATGAAGCCACCCTCCGCCGTATCATTGATAAAGAACGTCCGGACGGTCTCCTTGCCGGACTCGGCGGACAAACGGCACTCACCCTTGCCATGCAGCTAAGCCGTGACGGCACATTAGCGCAATACGGCGTTCGTCTGCTGGGTTCCGACATTGACGCTATTGAAAAAGCGGAAGACCGCGAACGCTTCCGCGAAACGATGCAGTCCATCGGGCAGCCGATCGTCGCCTCTCAAATTGCATTGACCCTTGAAGAAGCCATGGATGCGGCAGAGAAAATCAGCTACCCTGTCATCGTCCGTCCCGCCTATACCCTCGCCGGAAGCGGCGGCGGTATCGCCAAAGACCCGGAAGAGCTCCGACAAATTGCCGCCAACGGACTTGATCTTTCCCCAATCCATCAGGTTCTGATCGAACGGTGCATTTCCGGTTGGAAGGAAATTGAATTTGAAACCATGCGGGATGCGGAAGGCAACGTGATCGCAGTATGCTCCATGGAGAACATAGACCCCGTCGGCATCCATACCGGTGACTCTATCGTTGTCGCCCCGGCTCTGACACTTTCCGACTGGGAATATCAGATGTTGCGAACAGCTTCTCTGGAAATGATTTCCGCTATTGGCATCGTCGGCGGCTGTAACTGCCAGTTCGCACTCAACCCTGACAGCTTTGAATATGCAGTAATCGAAGTCAATCCGCGCGTCTCCCGCTCCTCTGCTCTCGCATCCAAAGCGACCGGTTATCCCATCGCGAAAATTACAACCCGTATTGCTCTTGGCTACACTCTCCCGGAAATCATCAACGAAGTGACAGGACGTACCTGCGCCTGTTTCGAACCGACACTGGATTACGTGGTTGTCAAATTCCCGAAATGGCCATTTGATAAATTTGCCGGCTCCAGCCGTACCCTCGGGACGCAGATGAAAGCCACAGGTGAGGTGATGGCTATCGCGCAGAATTTTGAATCCGCACTCATGAAAGCTATCCGCGGAGCTGAGATCTCGCTGGACACACTCAATGCCCAGCCCCTATCCGACTCACCGGTCCGCGACCGTCTTCTTGAGGCCAATGACCGCCGACTCTTCACAGTATTCGAAGCACTGAAATCCGGCATCAGCGTGGATGAGATCCATGAAATCACTAAAATCGACCGCTGGTTCCTGTATCGGCTGGCTGAAATGGCTGAATTTGAAAAACGTATCGAATCAACAGGTCTTTCCAATGATGATTATGCGCTCGGCAAATGTCTGGGCTATCCCGACAGCGCATTGAAACGGCTCAGCGGCCGCACCGATCTTCCCAACTTTACCATGAGCTACAAGATGGTTGACACCTGCGGAGCTGAATTTGACGCGGCGACCCCATATTTTTATTCCACCTGCGACCAGGTATGCGAATCCCGTCAGCTGAAACGCAGCGGGAAACCGGTGATCGTCGTCCTTGGCTCCGGACCGATCCGTATCGGACAGGGCATCGAGTTTGACTACAGCTCAGTTCATTGCGTCTGGACACTGCGGGAACTGGGATACGATGTCGTTATCATCAATAACAACCCGGAGACGGTTTCGACCGATTACGATACCGCCGACCGCCTTTATTTTGAACCGCTCTGCGAGGAAGACGTTGACCAGATCCTGCAGGCAGAGCAGCCGGAAGGGGTTGTGGTCGCATTCGGAGGACAAACCGCTATCAAACTCACAAAATACCTGGACAGCCAAGGGATACGGATCCTCGGCACCTCCGCGGACGGGATCGACCTTGCGGAAGACCGTATCCGCTTTGACGCACTATTGGAACAATTCGGAATCAAACGACCGAGGGGACTTTCCGCACTCACCGTGGAAGAAGCACTGAGTGCAGCCAATTCCCTGGGCTACCCGGTCCTGCTGCGTCCTTCCTACGTCATCGGCGGACAAAACATGACCATTGCCCGTTCGGATGAAGCTGTCCGCACCTATATGGCAAGGATCCTTGAACATGAGATCGAAAATCCGGTCCTGATCGACCAGTATCTGCCGGGCACCGAACTGGAAGTGGACGTCATTTCCGATGGTGAGGATGTCCTGATTCCCGGCGTGATGGAACATATTGAACGCGCCGGGGTCCATTCCGGAGATTCAATTGCTGTTTACCCTCCATACAACCTGAACGACCGGATGCTGGATGTGATCTGTGACTGTTCCACAAAACTCGCACTCGCTTTGGGAACGCAGGGATTGGTCAACATCCAATATCTGATCCATGAAGGGGAACTGTATGTAATCGAGGTAAATCCCCGGGCTTCACGCACCGTCCCCTATATCAGTAAGGTCACCGGTGTTCCGATGGTCGATATCGCCACCCGCGTGATGCTGGGCGAACGCCTCGCGGATATCGGCTGTGGTACCGGATTGTACCGCACACCGCCTTACGTTGCGGTCAAGGTTCCGGTCTTTTCTTTTGAAAAACTGACTGAAGCCAATTCCATACTGGGCCCGGAAATGAAATCCACCGGCGAAGTGCTGGGCATTGGCAAGACCCGGGCAGAGGCATTGTTCAAAGGGCTGAACGCAGCAGGCTTCCGTCTGCCGGAACGGCATGAATCAGCCGGGATTCTCATTTCAGTGGAAGAGAGTGATTATCAGGAGATCATCTCACTCGCCAAACGCTTTTACGACCTTCGCATCAATCTATACGCAACAACAGGCACCGCGGAAGCGATCAGGCAGCTGGGTATCACCGTAACCGCCGTACCGAATGCTACAGAAAGCGATGAACTTATGAACCTGCTTGAAGAACGGAAAATTGACTATATCGTCTACACCGGAGCCGTCAAGGACACAACAGTCGGCGACTATATTCTGCTCCATCGCCGCGCAATGCAGCTGGGCATTCCCTGCCTCACCAGCATCGATACCGCCGGCGCACTGGCGGAAATCATTGAGAGCCGCTTCACCAACGAAAACACAGAGCTGGTGGATATCACACACATGCGTCCATGGCGGCAGAAGGTCCATTTCACCAAGATGCAGTCCTGCGGGAATGATTACATTTTCATCGAGAACTTTGACGGGGCCGTTTCCTGTCCGGAATCCCTGTGTATTTCCCTGTGCACTCCGCATTATGGGATCGGCGGGGACGGAGTTGTCCTGATCGAACGTTCTCAGGTCGCGGATGCTAAAATGCGCACCTTCAACCGCGATGGCAGCGAAGGACGCATGGCGGGTAATAACATCCGCTCAGTAGCAAAATATCTTTACGACAAGGGCTACATTCATTCCACCGCTATGACCATCGAGACCCTGAGCGGCATCCATCGCGTGCATCTCTACCTGCGTGACGGAAAAGTCAGCTCGGTTTCCGTTGACATGGGAAGCCCCTCTTTTGATCCGGCGGTTATCCCTGTAAAAAGCGATCTGCATGAAATCATCAAAGAACCGATCCATGCAGCCGGACAGAACTGGGAGATGACTTGTGTTTCTGTCGGGAATCCGCACTGCGTGCTCTTTCTGGATGCCATCGACGCATTAAATCTTGAGGAGATCGGCCCCTGCTTTGAGGAGCATCCGCTCTTCCCGGAACGTATCAATACAGAATTCGTCCGCATCGTGAACCGCACTACCCTGCGTGTCCGCGTCTGGGAACGGGGCAACGGAGAAACCCTCTCCTGCGGTACCGGTGCCTGTGCGGCTGTCGCCGCAGCCGTCCGCAACGGATACTGCGATGCGAATACAGATATAACAGTCAAACTGCTCGGCGGCGATATGACGGTCAACTACGGAAAAAAGATCTATCTCACAGGTGCTACAACGCAGGTATTTGAGGGAGAATTTGAACTATAGCTATCAGGTGTCAGGTTTCCGCACAATCTCGCGGCACCATAAGCGGCTGCTTCGGGTTTGGGACGCGCTTCGGTAGGAATGCCGCCGAGCGCTTCCGACTTGCGGCGGGAAAGCTCAGGAAGCAGCGCATGTCCGCCGGTGATCACGAGACGTTCAGGCGCCGGGGCAAATTTCATGATCTGCCCGGCCTGCTGTATGAAATTGGAAAGGATCAGGTCATAAACCGCCGAGACCTTCTGCTCATTTGATAATCCCGGGAGAAAGCTGACTTTGGCGATCCGCGCAGGGGTCAGTTCAGTAGAAATGGCATTTACAGGATGCGGAGCTTTGAGCTTTGCCATTTCATCGATCTGTGAAAACTCCAGCCCCGTCTGCTTCCGCAGCTCCGCAAGCAAGGATCCGCTGGTCCCGACGCCCGCGATCAGCGCCCACTGTCCCTCATCGTACCAGGGAGCGATGCTCATGCGGTTTTTTACCGTCTGCCGGGCATCCGGCAGCGAAGCAGTCAGTGCCACAAGCCCTTCCGCAGTCCCGGTAGAATCCACCCACACACGGTCGGAAAGTCCCGCCCCAAAAGCAGCAGCCATGTCGTCATGTCCGGCAACAGTCACACGTACCGTCTCAGGGACCCCCAGCCAGGCGGCGATCTCCGGAGAAATCAGGATATTCTGCTGTCCGGCGAGAATGACCTGAGGGAAAATGTCCGGATCGATCCCGACAATGCCGCATATCCCCGGACTCCAGTCATTAGTCTTCAAAGAATATGCCCCGGTCCGCACCGCAAGCGTCCGGTCCGTGTAATGCTCAGCAGTCAAAAGCCAGGCTGCCCACTCCGGCACCCCGACCCACTTTTTGGTACACCTAGGACGGTTCTCAGTGTACCACTTTTTCAGGTTGGCAAGCTTGTAGATCGTGGCGACGTTGCTCATGCGGATGCCGGAAACGGATGTCAGGGCGTCTTCGTATTCCGCGCGCAGTTCTTCTGCCTCTTCAGCTCCCCGGCGATCATACCAGAGCAGGATCGGTGTAATCGGCTCGAACTCATCATTCACGAGACACCCGGCCTCAGCCATCCCGGTCAGTCCGATCCCTTCCAGCGGTTCGTCAGTAATTTTCCGGATTTCGCTGATCGTATCCTGAAGCAGATGAAGAAAATCTGTTCCAAGCTGCTTTGCATCCATCTCTCCGCCCGTCGGCACGGAAATTATCGCTGTCGGATGAGAGCATTCATACACAACCTCACCCGCGGCTTTCAAGGCAAGCGCTTTTGTATTCGTAGTACCCAGATCGATCCCGATTTTCATTTCTGATTTCTTATTTTATCACAGGCAGGGCAGCTTCCAGGTCTCGATCCATTGGCACATGCGCAGACGGCGGCGGAAATTGCGGTTTGAATCCAGTTTATCCCAAAGCTCCGGACAAATTGCCTGTATCTTTTCGCAGACATGCACATACTTCAGCTCGAAATCCTTCGCCTTATCATCGAGGTGAAATTCCTCCCGGAAAACCTCCTGCCCGTCACGGTCAAAATAAAGTGCAAGGCGATCCGGTTCCGGATTATTGGAGTAAATCATGCATTCATGTTCCATGTTGAGAATCCTCCATGCTTTTATTATACACAAATCACACGAAATTCCGCAGTTTAAACCATTTGAGCAGCGGTTTTTCCCGCTGCTCAATGGACAAATAAAATATAACAATGGTTAGGAGGTGTGTATGTCAGTCGCTGATTTTCACAGGGATCGACTTTGGCTTTACTTCTTCGGCCTTAGGCAGGGTCAGAAGAAGGACGCCGTTCTTATATTCCGCTTCGGCTTTTTCAGCCTGGACTTCGGAAGGAAGCCGTACTGAGCGGTAATAAGCTACGTGTTTATGTTCGCGAACGAGCCATTTGCCGTTTTCTTCTTTTTCTTCGTCCTCTTTGGTTTCACCCTTGACGGTCAGAACACCATCGGTGACGGAGATATCAAGGTTATCCTTATCGATTCCCGGCATTGTGAGCTTCACTTCAAAGGCATTATCCGTTTCCTTCATGTCCATGCGCGGAGCATATTCTCCATTTTCGGATCCGGTATCGGAAAGTTCGCTGTTGAAAAGAGCATTGACGAGGCTGTTCATTGTGTCCTGCATGCTCAGATAACTTCTGTTCGGGTTGTAACGTACAAGTGTCATAATTTCCTCCAAAATTCTCTTGAGCCAATCGGCTGCGTATTTATTATTTCCAGTCTGTAAGCTTCTCTCTCATCGGCTTACATGATAAATAATAAAAGGAGAATATAAGAATTACGACTGCAATTTATCAGAAGGTTATCAGCAATAAATTAACAAAATATCAGCAAAACGCTTTCTGTCAATGCGCGGCATTCTTCCGTTTATAATCCACGAAGCGGTATCCGACACCGCGTTCGGTGAGGATATATTCCGGATTGGAGGGATCTTTCTCCAGCTTCTGACGCAGATAGTTGATGTAAAGCCGGACATAATGCGTCTCATCCCGGTACTCATAGCCCCAGACCTTTGTCAGCAGCTGGTCATAAGTCATCACCCAGCCGGCATTCTGGACCAGATGATACAGCAGACGGTATTCTGTCGGGCGCAGTTTGACCAGCTCGCCTTCCACCCAGACTTCCCGCTTGCCGAAATCGATCTTGAGACGGTCATCCACCTGGATCACATTTTCACCACCGCCGCTGCCGGAGGCTGTACCTTCGGTCCTGCGCAATACAGCCTTCACACGGCTCATCAATTCTCTCGGACTGAAGGGTTTGGTGACATAATCATCCGCGCCCAGTTCCAGACCGCGGATCCGGTCTTCCTCTTCGCTCTTGGCTGTCAGCATGATGACCGGCACTTGACTGATTTCCCGCAGGATCTGCAGCGTTTCATAGCCATCCAGTCCGGGCATCATTACATCCAGGATCACAAGGTTCGGCATTCGGGAGCGGACCATATCCAAAGCCTGCTGTCCCGAATTAGCTTCGATCACTTCATATCCGTCATGTTCAAGGTTCATGCGGATCATACGCGCAATGCGTGTTTCATCATCAACAACTAAAATCAGATAACGTTTTCGGGCGGAGTTTTCTTCCATCTTATTCACTCCTTCACTAATAATTTATTTGACCGCGCGCAGAAAATCCGCGGCTGCCCAGCCGCTGCGTTCGGGATCATTTACCGATTCCAGCTTCCACCAGATATACTCATTGCGGGAATCCGGTCCGTCGATAATGTTGAACCGCTCCCCTTCCTGTGCGACAAAATTCAGATAACCGCCGGTTCCCGGCTGCGGACGGACACTCAATCCCGTACTGCCGGTCCCGAAGACCTCCACGACCGTACCGACAGAAAGACCGTCTTCCGACACATAATGGATCTCGAGTTTCTGCGGGACTTTGGTAGCAAACACCGTAGGAGTCAGCGTCGGAGCCGGAATGACTGTCAGCAAGGCACGGGCGTCTTCATCAGCAGCGATTTGCTGCTGGGCGGGAAGCCGAACGGCAAAAAAGAAGAACAGTCCGACAAAAACGATCATCCCAACCACAAGAATGGTCAAGCAGGATGTCAGACTGACAACATGAGATGAAGTATCCTGATCCATAACAGATAATTATAATAGGTAGAAGTTATGCAGTGATAATTCTCTTCCGGAAGTTATGAGGGATTCCCTTACATAAACTTAATAAATGAATTACAAAAAATCCATTTTTTCAAATTTTTTTGTGGTATTATCTTATACGTGTATAAATTAAGGTATGCAAACGAGGACACAAATGGCAGCCAACACTATTATTTTCTCAAACGGCACAGACACTAACGCAGACATTATGCTTACCGGCAGCATGATGTGTCATCACGCCGTATGCAATACCGTGAAAATGGCTGCTGTACTGAAGTAATACAATAAACATACCAGAAAGACCGGGATCGATGTTCCCGGTCTTTTTGCACTTTTTATAAAAAGGGGAAAAAATGGTAAGATTTGATGCTTTATTTTTTGATATGGACGGAACATTGGTCGAGAACGGGGCACTAATGCCGGATGCCTTCCAGAAGGGATTTGCCAACCAGGGATTGAGGATCGAAACCACTCCATGGAAAGCCAGCGGCTGCACCGACTGGGAAGTGATGGAGCGCTATCTTTCCGAATTTCCGGAACTGACCACCGAACAAAAAGAGGAATTGAAAGAAAAAATCGCTCCGGATGTCAAAAAGATCGTCATTGGCCTTGTCCGCGCAAAAGGACTGAAAGCATTGCCCGGCGTCATTGATCTCATCAATGAACTGACCGCCCGCGGCATCCATCCCGGATTGCTCACCGGCAACATGGAAGATATCGTCGGTCCGAAGCTGGAAGCAGCCGGAATGAACCGCAAAGACTTCCCGTACGGCGGATTTGGCGACCATTGTCCCAAACGGGTCGACACCGCAAATAACGCAATGAAATCGGCCTCGGCATTTTTCGGACGCACGATCGAGCCGTCCCGGGCACTGGTTATCGGCGATACCCCGAATGACATTGCCTGTGCACGGGCTATCGGCGCTGCTGTACTGGCTGTTGCCACCGGAAAATTCAGCGAAAAAGAACTTGCGGAGCATGACCCGGACTTTCTGCTCCCGGATCTCACCGACCCGGACAAATTTCTGAAAATCATCGGATATGAGGACTGAGATCTGAGGAAAAGCGGGACCTTGTTTTTTCGAAAGGAGCGGATATATGCTGTTAGATGATATTTACGCAAACATACCGGATTCTTACACACAAGCGGATAAAGATCTGATCGAAAAAGCATATTATTTTGCCGAAAAGGCCCATGAAGGACAGAAAAGAGCCTCAGGCGAGCCATATTTTACGCATTGTGTTGCTGTAGCGCTGATCCTATGCGAAATGAAAGTACAAAGCATGGTGATCGCGGCAGCCTTGCTGCATGACACCGTCGAAGACACAAGCACCACTACTGAAGATATACAGAGGGAATTCGGCACGGAAATCATGACCCTTGTCGACGGGGTCACCAAACTGACCCACCTTCCCAACACAAACCGCATCGGTGCCCCGATCAATCCCGGGGAAGACTCCGGAGAGAATGCTCCGAAACCGCTCGATGCGAACGCAAAAGCCCAGCAAAAACAGGAGCTGAAAAACGCCACCCTGCGCAAAACGCTGGTCGCCATGACTAAAGATATCCGCGTGATGATCATCAAACTGGCTGACCGGCTGCACAACATGCGCACGCTCAGCTACACTTCAAAGGAAAAGCAGGAACGAATCGCGAAGGAAACACTGGATATTTATGCCCCGATCGCAAACGTGCTCGGTATCTGGCGCATCAAATGGGAATTGGAAGACCTGGCTTTCCGCTACATCCATCCCAACGAATATGCGCAGATCGCGGAAAATCTTGCCGCCACACATGCACTCCGTGAACGTGAAATCGGTGAAATCAAGGAACGGCTTCGCGACATTATGGAGGGCGTTCATATCGAATGTGAAATCACCGGACGTCCCAAGCATCTCTATTCAATTTACGGAAAGATGCTCAACCGCAACAAACCTTTTGAACTGCTGCGGGATCTTCGCGGTGTTCGGGTGATCGTCAATACCGTAGCTGATTGCTACGCGGCCTTAGGACAGATCCATACACACTGGCGCCCGATCCCCAACGAATTTGATGACTATATCGCCAATCCGAAGGATAACTTCTATCAGTCCCTGCATACTGCTGTCATGTACGATGACGGAAAACCGCTCGAGGTCCAGATCCGCACCTTTGAGATGCACCAGAATGCGGAATATGGTGTGGCAGCACACTGGCGCTATAAAGGATCCGTGAAAGATCCCTCCTTCGAACGGCGCATCGAATGGCTCCGGACAGCCATGGATTGGCAGCAGGAAGTTTCTGACCCCAATGAATTCGTAGACGGAATGAAGTCCGATGTATTTGAAAACAGGGTCTATGTTTTCACACCGCACCGGGATGTCCTTGACCTGCCTGCCGGATCCACACCGATCGATTTTGCCTATGCTGTCCATACCGAGGTTGGTCACCGCTGCAGAGGGGCAAAGGTGAACGGCAAGATCGTACCGCTGAACTATGTGCTCAAAGACGGTGATCAGGTCTCCGTGACCACAGCCAAACAGGGTGGTCCCAGCCGTGACTGGCTGAACCCGAATACAGGCCTGGTCCATACACAGCGTGCCCGGTCAAAAATCAGAGCCTGGTTCAAGTGGCAGGACAGGGAGCAGAACCTTTCCCAGGGGCGCGATGCCATGCGCCACGAACTCAACCGTCTTGGCCTGCAGGATGCAGACCTTACAGAGATTGCCGAAAAACTGGATTTCAAATCGCTGGATGATATGTACGTCGCGATCGGCTGCGGTGATCTGTCCACGATCCGTGTCGTGAACAAGATCAACGAAAACATCAAATCCATGAACCTGGCTCCTGTCCTCGAGCCCAGACCCAGACCGCAGCACTCAGATTCAGACATCACGGTTCTCGGTGTCGGAAACATCTACACGACCTTCGGAAAATGCTGCAATCCTGCCCCGGGCGATGACATCATCGGCTATATCACCATCGGACGCGGCTGTACGATTCACAAAACAAACTGCCCGAACATCCAGCGCATACGCAACACGGAACGTCTGATCAATGTTTCCTGGGGAGAACCGAAACAGGTATATTCCGTTCCCATCACCATCAAGGCTTATGACCGGCAGGGGCTCATCAATGACATCACAAACCTGCTTGTCAGTGAATCCATCAATCTGGAAAACATCAACGTTAAAACGCAGCATAATTATGTCAATACAGACATAGTTGTTGATGTTCAGGACATTTCCCAGCTGAGCCGCCTGCTCAACAAAATCGAGGCACTGCCGAACGTCGTTGAGGCATACCGCAGAAATCCGGGATAAAATTCAGATCATGTTTGATGAATGCGAATTCGCACTTCATCCAAATAATTTATATGAATTTAAAAGCTTTACAGGGCCGCATATGAGCGTCACTGTAAAGCTTTTTTGACAGAATTCCTGACATTTCCGCGCCAACTCCGGAGCCCGGGAAACGGTCTGTGACTGCAAGGCACTAATAACGAAATTCCCTTTACACGATTTCACATTTGTTGTAAAATGTGGCATATTTCACCGGATGACCAAAATTATGTCCGGCATATTGGAGGTTCAAATGGCCACTAAAATTCGCTGTAAGTATTTGGATTGTGCTTTTTTGGACGAAGGTTACTGCATTTCCGCACAGATCGACCTGGATTCAGACAAAGGCTGCCTGACCTATCAGTCTAACGACGATTTACCGCTCGACGAAAATCTTGATGAAATCGATAACATCAACGAATGGGAAGATGCGGAAGACGAAGACATCGATGATGATGAAAATGATGACGACGATCCCTGGATGGACGACGAGGACGAAGAAGACGATTACAATTGATCCGAACAGATAATTGATCACAGTCAAATCATCACAGTCAGACCGCTGTGTGATCAAATGACCTGAATCATCCGGAAAGGCCGCATGAATATCGAAGAAATTGAAATAACGATCCGTGCAGATGGAAAGATCCAGCTGCACACATCCGGCTTTTCCGGTGATGCCTGTCTGGAAGCTACCGAAGAAATTGAAAAACTTCTCGGCAATCAGATTCTCCAAAGAGAACGGACAGGGGAAACGTACAGTACTAATTCCTTAAAATCCGCAGAAAAGATCAAAATACACGCCTGATATGGATATACGTATCCACAAAATACGCAATGGAAGCCGGGCAAACGGGCCCGGTCTGCGTAATGTTGTCTGGTTTCAAGGCTGCACACTCAACTGCAGAGGATGCTTCAATCCGCAGACACATCACAGGAACGGAGGAGAATCCGTACCAATTGCACATGTTTTCAGTAAATTAATGGAAACAGCCTGTGATGGCATCAGCATCAGCGGCGGAGAACCGTTTCAGCAGCCGGAAGCATTGCTGGCACTTCTGCAAATGATACGGGAAAACAGCACTGCTTCGATCCTTGTTTTCAGCGGTTATCCCTATGATTTTCTGAAAAGGGATCCTTTATTTACCGCTTGTCTGGACCATATCGACGCATTGATCTGCGGACCCTACCGGGATGATCTTCCACCTGCCTATGAACGTTTCTGCTCTTCATCCAATCAGGAGCTGATCCTGCTGACCGGCAGGTACACAACGGAGGATTTCGCAAATCTCCCCATCGGTGAATATTTCATCGAACCGGACGGAGAACTGTTCATCAGCGGAATCTGCTCCAAAAGAATATAAAAAGACTTATTCTTCGGAAACAGCAAAAGGATTCCGGCAGAACGATCAGCACATAATATGAAATAATCAGTGCTTTCTTAACAATTCTATTGTTTTAAGGTAGAATAATTAAATTAAATCAGTTTGTCAAGAGAGAGAGCCATGGCAAAAATGAAAAAAGCATACATTCTGT
>Ga0310695_10009084_pt1 | contig 15114 bp, 9 predicted proteins | sample RumenRJG_04DNA_FD_203882 | JGI IMG/M metagenome (GOLD analysis project Ga0310695, IMG submission 203882) | Bovine rumen microbial communities from Lethbridge, Alberta, Canada - RJG_04 (v2) (version 2) | ecosystem: Host-associated > Mammals > Digestive system > Stomach > Rumen | place: Canada... | reverse complement strand
TTGTAGGTCTTTAACTATACTGACGCATATTTCACCATTAAGGATAATTAAGAGTTCGGGGACTCTAAGTTTCCGACTGCAAAACTAAAGGATAAATAGTTAGCATTTATGTTATATGATGGATATTGTTTGAAAAGAGCAACATTTTTTATAGCCATTTCAAAATAATTTTCTTCAGTAATTAAGATTTTGCTTCCAATGTTACCACCAATCATTGAAAACAATATATCACCTATATCTACTTTAGAGCGTTTACATATCTCAAAATAATCACTTTCACTTATATATTGAGTCTTTGATAGCTCGAAATATCCATTAAAAAAGTCTTTACCTGTAATTAAAGGATAACCACTATTAATATACTCTGGAGTATCATGTGTTCCGTCACGTACATCTATCACATCACTAAACCTCACCCACTCCCAACTTTCTGGAATCTCAAACGGCTTTTCATCCTCAGAGATTGGCGTTTCTACGAGGTCTTTCTTTTTGAGTTTGCCTGCCTTTACAAGTTGTTCTTTCTCCTTGCGGATTTTGGCGAGGAGGACGCTGGCGGGTTCGTCGTTAGGGTCTTGCGGTACAAGGCGGCCTGTAATAGCTTCTTGCAAGACGCTCTTCTTCAGTCGTTCTGGCAGTTCTTCATTCAGTTTGTTAAGTGCATCCTGCGCCTTGCCATATTCCTCTACCTTGGGAAGCAACTCTTCTATCTTCGCCACTATGCGTTTCTGCTCGGCAAGAGGGGGAAGAGGAAATGACGAGTTTAACACATCTTCTCTTGATATACCTGGTATAATACTTTTTGCTTTCTTTTCCAATTCATAAACTTGTCTCATCAAGAAATACTTGATATAATCCAAATTCAAAAAATACGAGTTTATAGCCATCACTTGCCTAGCAATATGTATTTCACCTACATCATTATAGGCCATAGTTCCAATGGTACCTTTACAAGTAATAAGAAGATCACCTTTCCTTGAGATAGTTATTGGTCTATCTGTCCACCTATTAATAAGCAATTCTCCATCTTCAAAATTACTGGCTCCAGTAATATATGGAATGCCATTATTCAAATCATTGTAATCTTGAGGTGCCAAATCTCTTCCTGACAATAAAGAAATAACCGCCCCAAATTTTACCCACTCCCAAGTCTCAGGAATATCGAAGGGAATATCATCCTCGGAGATTGGAGTTTCTACGAGGTCTTTCTTTTTGAGCTTTCCTTCCTTGACCAGCCTCTCTTTCTCCTTGCAAATGCGCTCAAGGAGATCTGATGCTGGCTCATCGTTAGGGTCTTGCGGTACAAGGCGACCTTCTATCGCTTCTTGCAATATGGCGTTCTTCAGTTGTTGTGCGTTCATGCTTCGTCCTCCTGCTCGTAGTAGTAAGAATAATCGATACCCTTCATAAAGATTTCGCGATCGTCAATGCGGTCTGTCATTGCCCCTTGAAGCAAAGACTTGATTGCAGTAGCATCTGTCGTACTTCTGCGCATGGCTTCTAGATATTCTTTCTTGTCTATCTTACTCCAGTCAACACACTTGCCTAATCGCTTTTTAAATATTTCGTCCAACCAAATACGAGTACTACGACCATTCCCCTCCATAAAGGGATGGGCCACATTCATCTCTACATATTTGTTCACTATCTCATCAAATGTTGTCTCTGGCATTGCCTCAATAATACTCAGATTCTTCATCAAGTACTCTGCTCGACAAAACAATGTACCATCCTTCCAAATGGTTTTTGTACGAATCTGACCTGCAAAATCATAGAGACCACCAAAAATGTAAGCATGTATCTGCTGAAGAGCTTTTACAGTACCCACATCCTTATCCGATACCAAATTACTCTCTATCAATGTATAGGCTTTCTTCTTACTGCGTCCGTCAATGGTGTTTTCGCTGTATTTAAACCAGTCGAGAAAGACCATAGCCCGTTGGTTGCGGATAGATTTTGCCAATTGTTCTACACCAGCCTGACTGATAACATCTGTTTTATATTTCTTTCCGTCTGAGGCTGTTAGTTTCAGTTGGGTAGTGGCACTAACCACCTCACTATTTTCTTTTTTAAGTTTGGCCTTCAGATACTTCCAGTAGTTGCGGTTCTTCTCGTGGTCATCCTGTTCGTTAACAGCACCCACGATATCAAGAATAGAGAACCACCACTGATTATGGTCTTCATCCCATACCGCACGAACCTTGTAATCCTTATAGAAACGGATAGATATCTTGTTCATAACTGAATTCTTATTTGATTTCTACCCCCAACATTCTTTGTATCTCCGTAAGCGTCTGGTCAATCTTTGCATCAAGGGCAGTGCGCTTCTCATGATACTGCTTCAGCAGTTCTTCTGGACGCAGCACCTCTTCCTCCTCCTTGGGGAATTTGCACTGGTCGAAGTTGCACCCCAAATCCAGCAGCTCTTGAGCAGTGAAAGAACGTGACTTGTAGTCGCCCGTTTCTTCGTCCATCATCTCCTTGCGGTCAATCCACCAATCACGAATGGGCTGGCAGTGTTCCGACTTCATCGGCTTGGTCTTTGAGAAGTGCTTATAGCCCTCAGGCATATCCATGCGATAGAACCAAGTGTCCTTGGTAGAGAATCCCTCAGCAGCTCCCTCTGCCTTCTCGTTGTTAAAGAAGAGAATATTGGTGGCTATCGAGGTGTATGGTGCAAAAATGCTGCCAGGCAGTCGGATGATGGTGTGCAGGTTGAACTCACGCAACAGCTTTTCCTTGATGGCCAGTTTGGCATTATCAGCACCAAAGAGGAATCCATTGGGTAAGATGACTGCTGCACGTCCATGCTTTGCCAAGCGATACTGAATAACCACCATAAACAGGTCGGCAGTCTCACTGGCAGCAAGGTCTGAGGGAAAGTGACGCTTCACATCAGCCTTCTCGTTGCCGCCATAGGGCGGATTCATCAAGATGACATCAAACTTATCGTCGTCTGTATAGTTCAGCACGTCCTTGGTCAACGAGTTGTCGTGCATCACTTTGGGCGAGTCTACATCATGCAAGAGCATGTTGGTGACACAAAGCATATAGGGGAACTGCTTCTTCTCGATGCCATAGATGGATTGAGCATACTGCTCACGATCTTCTGCTGTCTGCACCTTCTTGTCGAGGACCTTAAGCCAAGAGGTAAGGAAACCGCCAGTACCACAAGCGAAGTCAGCCATCTTCTCGCCAACCTTGGGGTCAATGATTTCTGCCATAAAGTCTGTCAGCGCACGAGGGGTATAGAACTCGCCTGCCGTTCCTGCAGACTGCATCTCCTTCAAGATGCTTTCGTATATCTCGCCAAAGGCATGGCTTTCTTCGTAGCTGCTCAAATCCAACTGGTCTATCACATTGATGACTTGACGTAGCAGTACACCATCCTTCATATACTGGTTGGCATCCTGGAAAGTGGCACGTACAATAGCACTGCGCATGGGGGTCTCGGGAGTAACCTCCAGTTCTTTCATCGTGGGGAACAAGGTATTGTTTACGAAGTCGAGCAACTTGTCGGCAGTCAGCGCCTCGCCCGTGCCGTCGTCCTTGGCCCAGTTGCGCCAGCGACAGTTCTCTGGAATGAAAGATGTGTAGTTATCCTCGTTGAACTCCCAATCGTTTTCTTTCTCATCATATACTTTCAGAAACAGCATCCATGCTATTTGTTCTATTCGCTGGGCATCGCCATTGATACCCGCATCGTTGCGCATGATGTTTCTGATGCTCTTTACAAAATTTGTTAGTGCCATGTATTTTTCTAATATTATGCTATATCACTATAAATCATTGTTTCTAATTCTTTTACTGCATCGAAGTATTGCTGGTTGCCACCAAACAACTTGGCAATGCTGGCAGGTGAACCCATCTGACGGAAGGGGTCGAGCGTCAATACCTTGCGATTCTCCAACTGGCTGATGCCTTCGTTCATGTACTTGTCAAGCAGTGCATCGAGCACCTTCTGGGCTTGGGGGCCATATTTATGGAACACGTCGCGCTTCTTAACGTTCTCGGCACGCTCACGACGCGTCAGGGGCTTCTGGCCGTAAGCGATATGACAGATGAAGTCGAAGTCGTCGACATCAGCCATTCCCTGCTCTACCTTCAGCGCATGGAGGTCGATGCCGTAGTCGCGCAACAGTTCTGTAATCTGTGTCTTGTGCTCAGCCTCGTTCCAACGCAGGATGAAGTTGTCAAGCGAGGCATAGGTGTCTATGACAGTCTTCTTCGTATAGTCGGTGATGCTCTCCGTGCGGAGCAGCTTACCGTTGGAGTCATAGACGGAAACGGTCTTGCGGATAATTTCAACAGTGCAGCCGTCCTTGTCGACAATAGGGATATCGTCGTGGGCAAACCCCGTATCGCCACTATCGCCTGGAGGGTCTGAATCCACAAAGGGCTTGTCGGGCTTTGGTCTGTCGGGCAGATAACCCTTGTCAACCTCGATGGGGCCGTCCCAGTCGGGGTCGGCAAAGAGGCGGGTAATGTTGCGGAAGTCCATGATGGTGAAGTGGGTCTTGCCGTCTTTCTCACGGATGCGAGTGCCACGACCTACTATCTGCTTGAACTCGGTCATGGAGTTGATGCGCTGGTCGAGGACGATGAGCTTCACCATCTTACAGTCCACACCAGTAGAGAGCAGCTTGCTGGTGGTGGCAATGACGGGAGTCTTGGAAGCCACAGAGATGAAGTAGTCGAGCTTGGACTGGCCGTAAGCGTCGCTGCCCGTGATACGTACCACGTAGTCAGGATACTTGCGACACATCTCTGCATTCTCGTTGGTGAGGGCTATGCGCATGCGCTCAGCGTGGCTTTCGTCGGCACAGAACACGATGGTCTTTGCCATGGGGTCGGTACACATCAGGTAGTTGGTAATCTCGTGCGCCACCTCGCGGATGCGGTCTTCCAATATAATGTTGTAGTCGTAGTCGGTATTGTTGTAGATGCGGTCTTCTATCAGATTGCCATAGATGTCGCGCTGACCTTTCAGAGGACGCCACTCGTCGCCGATGTTCGTGGTAATATTGATAACCTTATAGGGTGCCAGGAAACCATCCTCGATGCCTTCTTTCAGACTGTACTTATAGAGGGGCTCGCCAAAATAGGTAATGTTCGACTGGTAACGCGTCTCCTTGGGGGTTGCAGTCATACCCAGTTGGATGGCATCCTTGAAGTACTCCAGTATTTCGCGCCAGTTGCTGTCGTCCTTGGCACTGCCACGATGGCACTCGTCGACGATGACGAGGTCGAAGAATTCAGGCTTGAAGAGTTCCTTGTAATTCTGGGCACCCTCTTGTCCGATGAGTTGCTGGTAGAGGGCGAAGTACACCTCGTGAGCAGTATCAGGATGCTCCTTGTCTTTCTGATAGCTTACCTTGTGGATGGTGTTGGTAAGAGGCTTGAAGTCCTGCTCGATAGACTGGTCTACCAGTACGTTGCGGTCGGCCAAGTAGAGTACCTTCTTGACGAGTCCCACCTTCAGCAGTCGATAGACAATCTGAAAGGCGGTATAGGTCTTGCCCGTACCTGTGGCCATCACCAGCAGCATACGCTTCTGCCCCCTTGCCACAGCATTGACAGTACGATTGACGGCATTGCGCTGATAGTAGCGCGGAGGGAAGATGTCGTTACCCGTGCAATAGGGCTGGTTAATCACTGACAACTCCTTGGCGCTAATGCCTGCACCATCGTTGCTCTCATGCAGAAAACGGGTATACAGCTCATCCTTGGTGGGGAAGGCATCCATCGCAATGGTGCGCTCCGTACCTGTCAGGAAGTCGTACTCCTGGAACCCAAAGCCATTGGAACTATAGGCAAAGGGGATATCCATCATCTCAGCATACTCCTTGGCCTGCTGCATGCCATGACTCACAGAGTGGTTGGCATCCTTGGCCTCGACAATGGCAATAGGGGTGGCACGATTGTAGTAGAGCATATAGTCGGCAAACTTAGCCTTTCCGCGCGCCACGAGATTTCCTCTGAGGTTAATCTTGCCATCAGTAAGCTTCACCTGTGCCTCCATGGAAATATCAGTCAGCGACCAGCTCTTGCTGGTTATCGCTGGTGTGATGTATCTCAGCTTAATGTCCTCTTCACTTAGAAGAAGATCGTCAGCAGTAGGTTTTGAGTTTGCCATATATTTTGTTTTATTTGTTCTGAATGAAAAAAGGGCTTTGCAGCTTACAACCCCTAACTACATTTTTAAATTCCAATTAATGAAGTCACGTTGTCCTAACACGTAGAACGGAGTGAGCGTATGTAAAACAATTTTGATTGTCTTTGTTTTTTTAAAAAACCCACTATCCTCACGAACGGTGGGGGATTTTCAGGCTTAATGAAAAGCCCGATGGAAAATTGTAAAAATATTAAATTAAAACCATGAGGGGGACGTAAGTACCTCACGGTACATGCCCTTGTGTCCCCACTATTACTTAAAACTCGATTACAAAGGTAATATGTTTCGCGTTAATTTCAAAAAAAAAAAAAACAAACAAAAGTTAAAATGAAAAATATAGAGAAGATTATGTCAAGGAATATCCCTGAAATAATGGAAAAAATATCCTGCTTCTTGTGTAAGAAACAGGATAAATTGTTTATTAAAATAGGATTAGTCTGTGAATCAGAGAACCGTTCTCATTCACCACTCTTTGTGCTTAGCGGCCCCAGAAGCCGTCGCTGGCAGGGGTGTCTTCGATTTCAAAATCGTCCTCTTCGTCGAGGTTGATGTCGACGGAATCGAGAGGGCTGCCAGTCAGCAACTGGTGCTGATGCTGCAGTTCCACCACTTTCATCGTAGGCTTCATATACTCTCTTTTCATTGCTTTGCTCTCCATTTACTTTACGATTACTTTTTTACCGTTTACGATGTACAGGCCCTTCGCGGTGGGCTTGCCGCTGAGCTTGCGGCCGTCGAGGGTAAACCACGCATCAGAATTCGTGTCATTCGTGTAATTCGTGGTCGAAATAATTCCCGTGGCCTCGTCGTCGCCGAAGTCGATGCTGAATCCGGTCAGTCGTGGAGCCGCTGCACCGTCTTCGTCAATCTTGAAGTAGGCGCGCTGTGCGCCGATGCCGGCACCGGCAGCAGGATAGTAGAGCTTGTTCTCACCACCTAGGAGCAAGATGCTGTTGTCGGCGGCAGTGAACGTCGTGCTCTTGTATGTGCCGATGAAGCGCACGCGGGCGTCACCCTCGGCAGCGTTGTCATAGTTGTGCTCGGTTGCATCGATGGTTACGCCGTTGAACACGGGGCTGACGATGTTGTCGCCGCTGGCCCATTTAATAATATAAGGTGTACCGGCCACAAGCGTAGTCACGGCGTCGCCGAAGGTCAGGTGGAGCCTGGTGCCGCTGATGCTGGCGCTGGTGAGCGGACGGGCAGTGGCTCCGGCGAGGGGCGAGCCAGCGATGGTCACGTCGAACGGCAGGCACAGCGTGTTCCATTTGCCGTCCTTGTAGAGCGTGCGGGCTGCGAGGGTGACGTTGGCCACATAGCCATTGGCATTGCTGATCGTTGTGCTGTTGTCGGCAGCGTTGGCCAGACTGATGCTGGCGGGAGCCACGTAGTACTTGCCGTCGAAGAGAATGCCGTTGGCGTATGCCTTCACCATGCCGTAGTCCTGCACCAGGTCACCGAGGTTGGCAGGAGCGGTGGCTGCGGCGACGGCCGCCGTGCCCTGGTCGGTGCGCAGGTTGGTGGTGGCTACATAGTAGCAGTTGTCAATGGTGGGCTCGTTGGTGGAGTACACGCGGGTGAAGGTGTTGGCAAGCATTCCGGCGCCCACGCTGGCGGGAATCATGAGCGAGTTCTTGATGGTTGGAGTGTTATACACGGGCCATCCGATGAAGCCGCCGCAGTTAATAGTACCGTTGGTGGTGGCAAAGGAGCCGTCGAACACGCAGCCTTCAATGGTGATGTCGTTGCCGCTTCCGCTCAGTGTGCTGACCAGTCCGCCGTGCGTGCCGTCACCCTTGATGCTGCTGTTGATGTTGACCGAACTGATGCAGCCCGTGAGGGTCAGTGCTCCATGCGACTCGCCCACGAAACCGGCAGCCTTCTTCGCGCTGGTGTAGATGGTGCCAGCGACGTGCAGGTTCTTAATCGTGGCGTTCTTCACATGGCGGAACGGAGCACAGTAGTCCTCGGCGAATGGCTCTGTGGACGTGCCTTTGGTGAAGGTCAGCGTCTGGCCGTCGCCGTCGAAGGTGCCCTGGAATGATTTGCCATTGTCCACACCCACTGTCGTCTCGACGTTGATGTTGCCGCTCAACTTTACGAACTGTCCGCTGAAGGTATATTTCGCGTTGACGAAGTTGGCGAAGTCGTTCCAGTCGGCCGTGTTGCTGATGATGAAGGGGTTGTCCTCGGTGCCGGAGCCGGAGAGGGCGAAGGGCACGTAGTACTTGCCGTTGTAGAGCAAGCCGTTGGCGTAGGCCTTCACTATGCCGTAGTCCTGCACGAGGTCGCCGAGGTTGTCCGGGGCGGTGTCGAGGGCGATGGCCTTCGCGGCGCCGCTGACGGTACAGGCGTTGTCCGGATTGCCTTTCTTCGGTGTCAGGTAGTAGCAGTTGGTGATGGTGCCCGCATTACCCTGCAAGCCAATGGGGTGCATCGAATATACGGAGTTGTAGGTTCCGTATTCCAAGCAGTTGATGAGAATGGGCGTGCTGCCACTGTCGTTCCAGCCCCAGATGCCGCCTACGTTGTATCGCGAGGTGCTTCCCGGAATATTAAGGATAGTCCCTTCAATGGTTCCGGCAAAGACACAGCCCTTGATGGTGGTGGTGGAAGTCAAGCCGTGGCCGACGATGCCGCCGACATAATCCTGCCCGACGTGGAGCTTCGCTTTGACGGTGCAGCCCTCAATCAGGTTGGTACCGCTGGCAAAGCCGACAAGACCGCTCGTGTGGTATGTGTCGGATGTGATGTCGCCATCCACCGTGAGGTTCTTGATGGTGGCGTTCTTGATGAAGTGGAACGGAGCCACGCCCTGCTGATTCACGCCGTCTTCTCTTTTCGTTTGGCTGATGTTTACCGTCAGGGTATGTCTGCCACCGTCGAATGTGCCGCTGAAGGGGCGGTCTTCACGCGTACCTACCCATGTCGTCACGCTGATATCCTTTGCCAGTTTCACGAATTTGCCGCTGTAGTCGGTGTCACGGTTGATTAACTCGCCGAACAGCAGCCAGTCGTCGGTACTGCTGATGAGGTAAGGATTATTCTCGGTACCTGAACCGGCAAGCGATGGCAGCGTGCCCGTGTAGGGTATCAGCTTGTAGTCGTAGAGGTTAGTTGCGGTGGCGATTGTCGCCGTATGTTCAAGGTAGAACTGCTTGCCCTCGACAAAGGTGACGCTCGCTATCCTATTTGTATATGTAGTGCTGTTGATATAAACGAAGTCGTCAGGGTTGGTCCAGCCGAGTTTCAGCGTGCCGCTTGATTCTGCGCGGCCGGGACCTATGCCAAAAGCTCCGTTGCCGAAGGCCTTCACCTGTCCGCCGTATATTTCAATATTGCCTGCCGAATTATATTCATACGAACCTCCTATGGCGGAGGAATAGCTGCCACCATATGCGGTGACCACGCCGCCGTTGATGATGATACGACCGCCGCTGCTGCCATTCTCGTAGCTGCAGCCTATGCCAGCCGCAAAGTCTCCACCTTTGACAGTGATGGAGCCGCCGTTGATGATGAGCATGCCCACTTTCACGGCACCGATACCGGCATCGTACGTCGTGCAATCATCTATATTGAGCGCACCGGGGCCGTTGATGGTCAGGCAGGCACTTTTGTCGTAGCTCACCTCTATGCCCTTCTTGGCGTTAAGAGTGGTGCCCTCGCCGAGGGTTAGTGTGATTAAACCTTTGACGATGATGCGCGACTTGACGGTCATGTCGGCATACGTACTGTAATTCACGTAATCACTCGTCGAGCCGATGCGCAGGTAGTAGGTATTGCCGTCAATTCCCGCTATCGGTGCATACAGTCCGAACAAGAAAGGTTCATCGGTATCGACAATCCAGCCATACGAACCGGCAGTGGTGCTCTTGTAGGTGTCGGTGACTGTGACAGTGCCGCCATGAGTTTGCGCTACATCCAGATTTGTTTCGTCCTGCCCGTCCTGCATGGCGTAGAGGCAGTTGTTGACGGTGGCTACGCCACCGGTGTCACCCCATCCGTAGATGGCGCCTTTTTCAACGCTTCCACCAATCAGCTTGCCGCTGAAAATGCACTTCGTGATGTCGATTCGGCTGTCAAGGCCGTGACCCAGGATGCCGCCAATGTGTGATGCGCCGTTGACGGTGGCTGTCGCCTTGCAGTTCTCTATGCTGTTGCCAGTGCCCTTGGAGAAGCCTACGATGGCAGCAGCATGCAAGCCGCCGTTGACGGAGCCTGCCACCGTCAGGTTCTTGATAGTGGCACCGTTGATGTATTTGAAGAGTGCGGTGCCCTGGTTGTCGACAATGTCGCTGATTGTAGCTGTGATGGTGTGTCCGCCGCCGTCGAAAATTCCGCTGAACGGCTTCTGTTGCTGATTGCCCGACACGACGCCCGCCATAGTGGTCACATCGATGTCGGCGGTCAGTATAATATATTTACCGCTATAACTATTGCCGTTGTTGACATGAGTGACAAATTCGTTCCATTCGTTGGTCTTGTCGATGATGAAGGGGTCGGTTTCCGTGCCTTTCTGTTCGTCGTCCCAGTCCGTCGTGTTGAAGACGGCAGTGACGTTGACATCTCGCGCCGGCATGCTGAAGGAATAGCCGTCGGTGTTGTTGCCGCTCACGCTAATGCTGTTGCCGTCAACAGTCTTGACCGAAATCTCCTCCAGCGTCATGTCTTGCGCCCAAGTCAGAGTCACCGTTTGTGTGGCGCGAGTCTTTTCGGGATTTGCCACGATGGTACCAGCTCCAACGTTTCGGCACGACACGGAGAAGGGATACTGAACGGCATTTTTGTACATGTCGCCGTAGTAGTAGTCCGCGATACTGGCGATGTAGGAAGCGAGCGTACCATTGTTTTGAAGGTCGCTGCCGTGCTGATTGGTCAATGTGCCGTCTTGATCACCCACGTACTCATTGTCCTGCGAGTGTGTGCTGGAACGCGTGCCATAGAAAGTGACGTGGTTAATTTTACCGCTACTTGAGTTGTAACCGACGATACCGCCCACGTCGGCATCATTATTGGTCACGTTGCCGGTCACGCAGCAGTATTCAATGGTGCCGTTGTTCTCTCCCGCGATGCCGCCCACCTTGGCTGTGTAGGAAGAGGCGGATTCATTCCAATCGGAGCTGACATCGGCACTCACCCAGCAGTTCTTGATCGTGCCGTCGTTTTGGCCGGCAATACCGCCCACCAGTCGCGATCTGCTACACTTCACATTACCGATAATGCGGAGGTTCTGCACCGTTGCGTCACTGCCTATTTCGGCAAACAAGCCCTGATAATTATTTGTGGCTCCATCAATGTTGATGCGGATAGTGTGGCCTTCCCCGTAGAAAATCGCGTCTTTAAACTTTCCCAAGGGGACCCACGACGTGTTGCCCATGTCAATGTTGGTTGTGAGCGAGTATTTGGTGTCACACCAGTGATAATCCTTGTTGGTGCCATGCCACCCGGTTTCTTCATTCCAATGGTCACGGATGTAGGCGAGCTCGGCAGCCGAATTGATGTTATAGCCACCGTGACCGGCAGTTTGTGATGGCCGGGTTGTTGTATGGCCGTCCCATACGTCGAAGTTTTGCGCCCTTGTCCCCTGCACTATTGCGCAGAGCAGGACGAGCATCATTAGAATCTTTTTCTTTCTCATTGCTTTTATTTTTGAAATGTTTTAGATTATTTGTATGTTGCAAAAATACAAAAAAAATCCCGTTTCGCACAAGAAACGGGTTAAATTGTTTGTAAAAAATAGTTAAACAGTATATTGACAAACAGTATAGACAAATGCGTTGTCGCGGTCGACAACTGTTTGTAGGCGTAGGCGCTCCAACAGTCCATCGGCAAAGAGTGTCGGCAGGTCGTCGTTGATGCCTTCGCCTGTGAGTTTAAGAACGGCCTCTTTCATGGTCCACAGTTTGGTGAACGCTACGCAGGAATCTGGTGCGGAGAGGATGTCGGCCACTTCGCTGTCGTTATAACAGTAGTGGCACAGGTTGATGTCGAGCGCGGTTTCTATTTCCTCGATGTCGCAACCGATGGGTTTATCGTCGATGACACACAGGACGCCGTGCTTGCAATGACTGAGATTGAAGTGTATGTCCGGATAGTCGCGCAAGACGGGCTTCTCGTGCTTGACGTACTCGAAAGCAGGGTTTTCAGTAATTCCGTAGGTTTCCCGCAGTCCGTTCTTTAAGAGTATGTAAGCTTTGGCGCAAAGCACCTGGTCGATGAGAAAGCGATATGACAAGACCTTCTCCCGCCTCCACTGTGGAAGCAGAAGAAGGTCCTGCTGTAGTTCCTCCTGCGTTACGTTCTGTGGATGTTCAAAGATTTGAAGATACACGGGGAAAACGATAACGAAGACGAAAAGGTTACTGATAGAAGTCGAGGATGCGCTGGCGAATGAAGTATTCGTACTTCGCCTGCACAGCATCCTGACTGGCCTTCAGATGTTTTTGCTGAGCGTTGATGAGGTCGAACACGCTGCTGCGACCAGCCTCGTAGCGCTCCTGTTCGTAACTGACGCTAACGGCAGCTGCATCAACCGCTTTCTGGGCAGCCTCCAGTTTGTCGAGCGCCACCTTGGTGTTGGTGGAGGCTTTCTGCATCTCGGTGCGCAGGTTCTGACGGGCGTCGTCGAGTGCCAGCTGCTGTTCCAGCAGGTTGAGCTTTGCTGAACGGATATTGCTGCGCGTCTGGAAGCGATTGAAGATAGGAATGTTCAGGTGCAGGCCGACAACCTCGTTCAGATTGCTGTCGAAGAACTGCTTGTTGAACCCACCCCACTCTAAGTCCGTATGGAACATGTTGACGTAATAGGTCTTGATGTATCCCTTGAACATCAGCGTGGGATAGTAGCCTGAACGGGCCACCTTGAGCTGTGCCTTGTTGGCCTCGATAGACGACTTGGCAGCAACGATAGACGGCCAGCGCTCGATGACGCCATCATAGTCGAGGGCAGCAGAAGTGGCAGATGTGTTCTCGACGGGAGCAACATCAAAGCCCTCGGCGGTAGGCAGGTTCAGCATCTGCGCCAGGTTGGCGAGTGAGACAGTGAGGTCACCCTTAGCCTTAGCCAAGGTGTACTCGTCGGAAGCGACAGAGGCTTCCACATCTTTCAGTTCGCTGAGTGGTCGCTTGCCTTCATCGACGAGCGTAGCAGCGCGCTGGCACAGCTTCTTGCTGACTTCCAACTGCGAGAGGGCCACATCGACCATGCTTTTATTGCAGAGGCACTCCAGGTAGCGAACGGCAATCTGAATGCCTATGTCCTTACGGGCTTTCTCGAGGTTGGCGGTGGCTGCGTCGAGCGAGAAGCGGTCGGCACGTTTCTGACTCTGGGTCTTGAAACCGTCGAACAGATTCATGGTGGCGGTAATATCACCAGTGGTGTAAGCCAGGTCGTTGTTCTCTAACACGGGCTTGCTGGCTAAAGAGCCAGTGGTGGAGTTATAGTTACCGAAGCTGAACTGCTCGCCGAGATTGGCGCTCACATCAGGCAACCACGCATTGCTGCTGGTCTCGAGTTTCACCTGGCTTTTCTTGATGTCAAGTTCTCGCTGCTGGATGTTGATGTTATGTCCGATGGCATAGGATATACACTCGTCGAGCGTCCACTGTCGCTGTGCATGACACACGGTGAGCGAAGTGGGAAGCAGCACGAGGAGTGCCAGGCCACGAATGTTACTTATTACAGGAATTCTCATAGTTCATTCATAATTTTAAATCCTACATGCGCTGAATGCCACGGAGACGGTCAGTCTTGTTGATGCCAGACTTGACGACAACGTACACACCGTCAGAAATGCCAAGCTCGACAGGGATGCGCTCCCACTTCTGGTTCTCGACATCGTCTTCAGCCGAGGTGAGACGATAGACGAATGCCTTGCCGCCGTCGAACTCCACGCATGTCTCGTTGACGGAGAGTGCCTGGCGGGCCTCGCTGAGTGTGATGTTGGCATTGACGCTGTAGCCAGAACGAATGGCAACATTCTCAGGTATATGTGCTGTAGCCTTCAACTCAAACATTCTGGCACCGTTCTGCATGGTTCCCTCTGGAGCGATATAGTCCAGTGTGGCTGGTATTTTCACATCCTGCATGGCACCTGGAATCAAGGTGACATCCATGCCTACATGAAGCTTGGCCACCTCCGTCTCGTCGATGTTACCAGAGAAGATAATGTCGTTCATGTTGGCCACTGTAGCAATAGTGGTACCCTCAGAGAATGAAGAGGAGCCACTGACGGAAGTACCCACCTTGACGGGGACATTCAGCACGATGCCATTCATGGAAGAGCGTACCTCGGTGGTGTTGACACTACCTGCACGAGAGCTGGAGCCGCGGGTGATGACCTCTACCTGAGCCTTGGCAGCAGCAACACGGTCGCGAGCAGAGGCGAGATTGTTCTGCGCCTGTTCGTTCTCTTCCTTGCTGACCACGCCCTTGTCATACAAACGCTGTGTGCGCTCGGCTTCGCGCTCCACTTCCTCAAGGGATATGCGTGCTGACTCTACGGAATTCTGCGCCTGCGTGAGCTGGTTCATGTCGGGAATCACGCGGATGACGGCAACGAGTTCGCCAGCCTTGATGGTCTGTCCGGCATGAACGCGCAGGTCGGTGATGACACCAGTAATCTGCGGTTTCAGTTCTACCTGCGTGCGTGCCTCGAGGGTACCCGTGGCAACGGTCTTCTGCACTACATCGCGCTGTTCAGGCGTTACAAGTTCGTAAACGACGGGAGCAGGCTGTGACTGCTTCCAAAGGAAATAGAAGGTGTAGATGACGAAAATTCCCACCAATACCCATCCTGTAGTTTTCAATACTTTTTTCATATTGCGTAATTGTTTTATTATTTAGTCGTTTATTAGGATTATTCTTCTCGTAGAGCCTCAATGGCTTTGATAGCAAGTGCGCGTTTGGCAGGAAGCCATCCGGCAAACAGACCGCCCATCAC
>Ga0310695_10009082_pt1 | contig 15120 bp, 11 predicted proteins | sample RumenRJG_04DNA_FD_203882 | JGI IMG/M metagenome (GOLD analysis project Ga0310695, IMG submission 203882) | Bovine rumen microbial communities from Lethbridge, Alberta, Canada - RJG_04 (v2) (version 2) | ecosystem: Host-associated > Mammals > Digestive system > Stomach > Rumen | place: Canada... | reverse complement strand
CCTCGCCGGACTGTTTGCCGGAACCAGCGGCAACATGAGTACTTACATCCCGGAAGAGGAAATTATGCTCATCACTCCTACCAGTGTCCGGTATGAAACGATGCAGGCACATCAAATCGTGGAAATGCGTTTGGATGGGACAGTTATTTCCAATGGCAAACCCAGTTCTGAATGGCATCTTCATGCGGAAATGTACAAAGCACATCCGAACATCAAGGCCGTATTCCATACGCACAGCCCTTACGGAACAGCTTTTGCAGTCAATCACATGGCAATTCCGGCAACACTCATTGAAGCTTATTTTTTCCTTGGCGGGGAAGTTCCCTGTGCAAAATACGCTACGCCGGGAACACCTGAGGTCGGCATCTACGCAGCTGAAACGATTGGAGACAAAGGCGGAGTCCTGCTTGCCAATCACGGCGTCGTAGCCGTCGGAAAAGATCTTTCCGAAGCCTACCTCCGTGCCGAATACATCGAAGATGCAGCAAAAATCTACACTTTCGCAAAACAGATCGGCACACCGGTTGAATTGAAACAATTATAGTTAAAAGTTGGCAGTTTATTACTGCCGATCGGTCTAAATCATAAATAATTACACTTATTAGAAAAAACCGGATTGTGCGTGACAATCCGGTTTTAGCGTAAAAATAAAGAGGACTACAGTTTTGGCAGGACTTCTTTGAGGATTTTAATGATCTTCGGGCCGATAATATTGGCTGCTTCCATTACTTCTTCATGAGTTGTCTGCACTTCGCCGTTGTCGCTGTTTTTATTGGTAATACCGGAAAAGCCTAATACCCGCATGCCGCAGTGTCGTGCTACGATCACTTCCGGCACCGTAGACATTCCAACCGCATCAGCACCTGCAGCCCGCAGCATTCTCACTTCAGCAGGTGTTTCAAAGGAAGGACCACTGAGCCAAACATATACGCCGTTATGCATGGCTACGCCTGTTTTCACGGAGGCTTCTTTTGCCATTTTGATATATTCGCGGTCATAGGCTTGAGACATATCCGGGAAACGGGTACCGAATTCCTCCATGTTCGGCCCACAAAGCGGATTGTTCCCTGCCATACCTGCGAACCCGATATGATCTGTGATCAGCATTACATCGCCAGGATGGAAGAAGACATTTAAACCACCCGCAGCGTTGGTGACTACAAGCGTTTTCACACCGATAAGCTTCATCACACGTATCGCAAAGGTTACTTCCTGCATTGAATAACCCTCATAAAAATGTGCGCGTCCCTGCTGCACAATAACATCTCTTCCGCCAAGCCTTCCAATAACCAGACGTCCTTTGTGACCGAAAACAGTTGAAGCAGGCCAGCCGGGAATATCCTTATATTCAATTATCACCGGTTCAGTCCCCGGTTCAACGCCTTCAACCTCATCAGCCAGCTGTCCAAGCCCTGACCCAAGAACTAAACCAATTTCCGGTGTAATACTGATCCGGCTCTTGATAACATCAGCAGCATCCTGATACTCAGCAAAAGAATATGTACGCATGACTTTCTCCTTTATACAATTTATGCTTCTATTATAACCCAATAAAATAAACCTTCCGGGCAGGCCACTTTCACGCTTTTATAATTTATCGAATTGTTTTTTGTAATTCCTATGGAACAAAACTCCGAGGACATAAATACCTGTAAAAACAATCAGCCCCGTTTCAACAGGTATATCCGGAAATTTGATCATAAGCCATAAAAATAACAATAAATCAATTACCAATAAAACAAATAACCCAAAAATCCATCTTACTGGTTTAAATTTATTTGCTTTCCAGCCTCCGTAAATGATAATTCCCGGTATAAATATGAGAATAAAAGTCGTAAAGAGATCAAATCCGATATTACCAACATGAAAAGGAAATACCCCGATAATACAACAGATAATAGACCATACAGGAAAAAAAGTCTTCCAGGATCGCATTTTTATCCAAAAAGGATTTGAATTATTTGCATTATTATTCGCCGCACCTTTTTCTTTTCTGTCAACTTTAGATAAATCACGGGCAGCATCAATTTCATGATTATAATCGTCGAAGTTATCTGCAGAAAATGTCTCCTCCGCTAAATATGTCCCGCAAAACTCGCAAACAAATTGACCTGAAGAATTTGGTGCTCCACAAGAAGGGCATTTTCGCAAAACTTTTATATTTTTCATATCTCGCCTTACCATGTTATAATTTTACAGTAAATTATTGTAGCAATCGCAAAGCTGAGGGAGAATCATGGAAATTAATCACGATAATTATGAAAAACTGAAGCAGGAGATCAACTTCCATAACTACCAATATCATGTCAATGATGCACCGCTCATCAGCGACGCGGAATTTGACCACCTGCTCATCGAGCTGCGTGAAATGGAAGGCGTTCACCCGGAATGGGTAAGTCCGGATTCTCCGACAATGCGAGCGGGGTCTGTTACCTCAGAAAAATTTGCCAAGGTTTCCCATCCGGCACCCGTGCTCAGTCTTGCGAATGCGTTTAATAAAGACGATGTCCGTGCATGGTTTGAGCGTCAGATCAAAACCGACCCAAGGGTTGGTGATTCCGCATTTGTCCTTGAACCGAAAATTGATGGTCTGACTGTTGTATTGCGTTATGAGAAAGGCGTTTTGGTACAGGGTGTTACCAGAGGTGATGGGATCATTGGAGAAGACGTTACGCCCAATGTCCGCACCATAAAATCCATCCCGCTGCACATCCCTATTCAGGAGACTGATTTAGAAGTGCCTGAGACACTGGTCGTCCGGGGTGAAGTCTTTATGTTTAATTCCGATTTTGAAAAACTGAATGCAGAGTTGATTGCCAAAGGAGAAAAAACCTGGCTGAATCCGCGCAATACTGCAGCGGGAAGCCTGCGGCAGCAAAATTCGGATATTACGGCAAAACGCCCGCTTTCCATCTACACTTATCAAATTCTCTATTATGCCGGAGGGATCGTTCCGGAAACACAATGGGAACGGCTTGAGTATCTCCGCAAATTAGGCTTTCCGGTCAGCAATGAAAGCCGTTATTATGAAGATTTTGAAAGCATGCTCAACGGGTTGGACCGTTGGACTGAGGTCCGCGAAAATATTGATTTCGACATAGACGGTGTGGTTATCAAATTGAACGACCTTCCTGTTGCTGAGAGTTTGGGATTCGTCGGCAAAGACCCCCGCGGACAAATTGCACTCAAATTCCCGGCCAGAGAAGTCACAACTGTCCTTGAAAATATCGGTGTAAATGTCGGCAGGACTGGTGTTTTGACACCCTTTGCCATGTTCGAACCGGTCGTCTGCGGCGGTGTAACGGTCAGTAAAGCAACTCTCCATAACTTTGATTTTATTCATGAACGTGACATACGCATCGGAGATCGCGTTTTGATCAAACGTGCGGGAGATGTGATTCCTTATGTTATCGGACCGATCACTGAAGCCAGAAAAGGTGATGAAAAGGTATTTCCCATACCGGAAACATGTCCTGTCTGCGGCCATAAAACCGAACGGCTTGAAGGTGAAGTAGCTGTTTACTGCGTTAATGCATCCTGCCCTGCTCAATTGATTCGTAATGTTGAACATTTTGCTTCCCGCGGTGCAATGGATATTTCCGGATTGGGAATTAAAGTTGTAGAACAAATCGTAAATGCTGATCTGGTGCATGATGTCTCAGACATCTACATGCTCACAAAAGAAGCGCTGTTGGGATTGGAAGGTTTTGCCGATAAAAAAGCTGAAAACCTGCTGGATGCCATAGAAGCATCCAAACAACAACCGCTTGGTCGGCTTGTCAATGCACTCGGGATCCGCGGCGTGGGTGAATCCATGGCCGATCTGCTTGCCGGTAACTTTGGAACTATCGATGGCATTGGGAATGCACCAAAAGAAACACTCGAATCGATCGAGGGTATCGGGCCTAATATTGCCCAAGCGATCGTTGACTGGTTTTCCCAGGACACCAATAAAATCATCGTTGATCGTCTGAAACGATTCGGATTGGATCCTCATGTCGAGATCATATCCCGCAGCATTAAAAACGATCTGCCTCTTTCCGGTCTGAACATCGTTGTGACGGGTACATTGCAGGCTTATTCAAGAGAAGGGATCAAAGCTTTGATCAAAGAAAATGGCGGAAAAAGTGCAGACAGCGTATCCGGAAAGACTGATTATGTCGTAGTAGGAGAAAACCCCGGTTCCAAAGCAGAAAAAGCAACAAAACTTGGCATCCCGATCCTCAGTGAGGAACAATTGATTGCACTTATCAATAAAAATCAGCTTTGACGAAGCTTGTCTGAATTTCCCTTGCTCCGGTCCATAAGGGAAAAGGCAGCACAGGAAATTGCCGCAAATATCGCCCCGCAAACCCACATCATGCGGGGCGATAACATATCGTTTATGTATCCAAGAAATGCAGGTCCAATGCCCTGTCCAAAGGGCCGTGCAAGACTCAAAACACTCATATATCGTCCCCGTGCATCCGAAGGAGCCAGATTTGCTGCTATTTCTGACATAGTCGGTGACATTATGAGTTCACCAGTTGTCATTACTGCCATACATATGCAATACCACCATACTTTGTCGATAAAAGCAATAGAACAAACACTGACAGCATAAAGAAAACCGGCAGCAGCCATCAAAGCCATAGGTCGTTTGCCTTTAATGACTTTTATTACCGGCAACTGGAGTGTCACGCACATCAGCGCATTTACAGTAAACACAATAGAAATTTGATTTTCCGGTATACCATAGTTTTGCCCGGCATAAAGGGACAGCAAATTAAAGACGCCGGCAGAGGTTATATAGATCATGCCATTCAGTAGTACGGAAAGAATATAGATCCTGTCTTTCAGAACAACTTCGATTCCCAACAATTTCTTTTGACCTTCGGTCCGTTCCCTGTTTTCTGCAGCCAATGTCTCTGACGTGAAGAAAAACATAAAAATGAATGAGACAGCATATCCCAAAGCTGCTGCAGTAAAAATCGTATCATAAGATTTTGCTGCCATGATCCCGCCAAGTATCGGACCGATACCATAACCGGTGTTATAAACTATTCGTAAAATCGAGTAAGCTTCAAGACGATCTTTTTCCGGAACAATGTCAGCGATCATGGCATTGATGCCAACCGGATAAAAAATATCTAAAATACCCCAAAAAATCATCAGCATGGCAAACTGCCACAAAAAAGCAGCTTGTTTCAACCCCAGATAATAAATAAATCCACCGCAAAGCGAGGACAGTATCAAAAATCGTCTGCCGAACCTGTCCGCAAATGTGCCTGCAAAGAAAAAAGATGCGAAAATACCGCTGACCGCTCTGAGAGAGATCAGAAGAGTGGAATAACGCAAAGGGATCTCAAGCTTTTCCTGGATATAAATACTCAGAAAAGGCCACACAAGAGAAGCTCCCATAGTAAATACCAGGGAGCCTGTCATCATCAGCCAGAATTGCCGGGGATATTTTGAAATATTGATTTTCTTCAAGATGGGTAATGATTACTTGCTTTGTTGTGATTATAAAGATCAACAAAATCCCGGATCAGATCCAAACGCGCAAAATCCTTATTGTATACAATATTTGTCTCACGCGCCATACTCAGGTTTTCAATAGGCAGCGCAGTTATTTTTCCTTTCCGGATTTCATCCATACATGCACTTTGAGGCAGCACGGAAACACCTAAATCCTTGCGGATCAAATCCTTGATGGTAGCGACATTATCAACTTCAATGGAAACATCAAAATTATCAATAGAATCATTCATACTGATCAGCGTAGCTTCAAAAAGTTTCCTGGTTTCAGATTCCGGAAGCCTCAAAATGATATGTTCCTTCTTCAGGTCAGAAAGGGAAACCATTGATTTTTTTGAAAGCGGATTGTTATTGGAAAGGATGCAAACCAGATAATCCATATCCAGCATCAAGTAATTCAAATCTGCTATTTGTCTGCGTCCTTCAATAATAGCAAAATCAATTTCATAATTCTGCAGCATTTCATAAAGATTCTTTATCGTATCAGTAATAATTGTGATATTGATATTTCCATGGGAAATACCGTATTTCGCAAGAACCGCGGCAATATCGTTGCTTTCTGAAGTATGCGTTATTCCAACCCGTATTTTTACCATTTGACGATCAAGTTCAGAAATTTTGTCGAACATTCTTGTATAAAGGCTCTTGATCCGCTTAGCGTACTTTACGACAATTTCACCTTCAGGAGTAATTTTTACTTCGCCTTTGTTTCTGAAAAATATTTTTACACCGGTCTCTTTTTCCAATAATGAAATATGATTGCTGACAGCAGGCTGTGTCAGGGATAAAATTGAGGCAGCTTTTGTAAAACTCTTCTCCTCAGCTACCACTAAAAGTGTCTCCAGTTTTGCATCTAACATATTTTCCTGCCAGTCTATAAAGTTTAGTTATGTTAAATCGTTATTTTATAAATCATATTTATTCTAACACATTAAATCAAATTTCACGCATTATTCGTGTTAAAGTAAAAATATTGATCATTCTACTTCTGAAAATATCTGCCTTTCATATAAATTAAGTTCACAATATAGAATTCATAATAGTGAGTAAAAATAAATAAGGCTCCACCCTATTTCCCGTTGTGAAATATGTGCTAACTTCACATATCGGATTAATAAAAAAAACCGCCCGAAGGCGGTATCTTTGATTATTTACCTATTTCACATCGAACTTCCCGTACACCTTCATTGGATACAAGAAATTCAGTTAGATCATTCATAGTAATACCCTGATTCATACGAAGTGTTAAATCATAAGTGGTATCTTCATTTTCATTATCATTGAAAGCTATCTTACTTGCAATAATCTGCATATTATTTTTTTTCACAAACTCATTCATTTTTTCGTGAAAATCACTGGAATGAACGACCCTGCAATGTACTTGTCCAATGATAAGGTTATCAGCGCTAAGAGTGTATTTATGCATTATTACCTGCAGCAAAGCAATAACGATTGTAGTAAAGATCCCAATCGAATAGAAACCTGCACCGACAGCCAGACCAATTCCTGCTGTTGCCCAGATACCGGCTGCAGTGGTTAGGCCGCGAATAGATGTTCCATTACGGAAAATAATACCGGCGCCAAGGAATGAGACACCGGATACAACTTGAGCTGCAATTCGTGCAGAGTCGGCACCTCTGGTACCGTTCATGTTAACTCCTGCCGCATCTGTCAAATCAACAAAACCATACTTGGAAACGATCATCATAAGTGAAGCTGCGCAGCAAACAATGATATGCGTACGAATTCCGGCTTCTTTAAAACGCAAACTTCTTTCGAAACCGATTGCTGCACCACAAATACATGCGATCAGAATTCTGATAAAGAATTCCGCATATTGCACAATTGTGAATTGCTCCATCATATAACCCGCAAGTGTCATGTTAGATATCCACCTTTCTTGGTCAATATAATTTTTATAAAGTTTCTATTCAGAAGAAATCACATTTGTCCGGTTCCAAGTATGATTTGAATTCGTCACTTAAAAACTTTAAACAATCCGTGATTTCTGTATCTGAACAGTCGAAACAAAAACTATTTTAATAAGATGCCTTGAAAAAGTAAAATTTATATTTCTTTTCTAACTATAAATATTTTTTATGTTACAACAAAAAAAATACCACAAAAAAGCCATCACAAAACAACCGAAATAAAGTTGTAAAAATGATTAAAGTCATATTTTTTGAGAAAAAACACCTCACATTTCAAGATAGTTATTAGAATCAATGGAAATGAATTTATCAATAAAATCAGATGGGCAAAAATTTAATTCCTTGTGAACTACAAATAACCGGGCATCGGCTCGTTTCTATATAGCAGGAAAGAAGAGGTATATATATTTTGAAGAAGACAGGGGCTGAAATTGTAATGGAATGTCTGCTGGAGCAGGAAGTCAGCGTAGTCTTTGGCTATCCCGGCGGTACGATTCTCAATGTCTATGATGCGCTCTACAAATATCACGGTAAGATCAAGCATTATCTTACCGCTCATGAACAGGGCGCAGCGCACGCTGCAGACGGATACGCACGAAGTACGGGGAAAGTGGGTGTGGCATTTGCAACATCCGGGCCCGGCTCAACCAATCTCACCACAGGTATTGCCACAGCCTATATTGATTCCTCTCCAATCGTTTTCATTACCTGCAACGTATCTGAAAACCTGATCGGGAAAGATTCCTTCCAGGAAGTTGACATCACAGGCGTTACCATGCCGATCACAAAATCTAATTTCCTCGTCAGTGATGTCAATAAATTAGCAGACACGATCCGGGCTGCCTTTGCTATCGCACGCAGCGGTCGGCCGGGACCAGTTCTGATCGACATTCTGAAAAATGTCACGGCGGAATCAGCTGATTACGAATTTCTTCCTCTCAACCGGCATAAAGAAAGCGGTAAGCTGAAAGAACTGATTGACCGTTCCACGATCGACTTTCAGGAACCTTCTATTGACAAAGGTGATATCGATAAGCTTGTTGATATGATCAATGAGTCTAAAAAGCCTCTGCTTATTTGCGGAGGTGGTGTCGCCCGCAGCCGCTGCGACAGGGAATTCACAGAATTCGCCAATATTATTGATTCACCGACCGCAGTCACTGTTATGGGCGGCGGCGGAATTTGCGGACGAAATCCCCTGGTAACCGGCATGATCGGTATGCATGGCTCTCAGGCATCCAATATTGCCTGTGACAATTGTGATCTTCTCATAGCTGTAGGCTGCCGTTTTTCTGATCGGGTAGCTCTTGATCCTAAGAATTTTGCTTCCCAGGCGAAAATTGTCCATATCGATATCGACCGCTCCGAAATCAACAAGAACGTACAGACTGACCATCATATTGTTGGCTATGCGAAAGATGTTCTCAACATGCTGAACTCTCGTCTGGAACAGCAGGATCACAGTGAATGGAAGAAATTCGTGTTTTCCTATCCGACAGAGACCGAATATGCCGACGGTGGTTCCTCACTGAACCCGAAACAGGTACTCTCCGCTATTGCACGCATCTGTCCGCAGGATACGATTGTTTCTACAGATGTAGGTCAGCATCAGATGTGGGCGATACAGCATTTTCATTTTGACTATTCCGGCCAATTGCTGACATCCGGCGGTTTTGGAACGATGGGTTTTGGCCTCGGTGCTGCCATCGGAGCAAAAGTCGGCAACCCGCATAAGACAGTTATTCACATCACAGGTGACGGATCTTTCCGGATGAATTGCAATGAACTTTGTACTGAGCAATACTACAATATTCCCGTCATTACCTTTATTTTCAATAACGGTACACTGGGTATGGTACGTCAATGGCAAAACCTGATTTATAACGGACATTTCTCGGAAACAACTTTGGATCGGGGGCCTGATTTTGTAAAACTGGCAGAAGCTTACGGTCTGAAAGGACGCCGTGTCAATAATCAGGAAGATCTGTGCAATGCGATAGAAGATGCTTTGAAAAGCGGCTGTGGATATGTAATTGACTGTCAGATCGATATTGATGAAATGGTTCGCCCGATGGTCAAAGCAGGCGATCAAATCACTCAATTCCTTTTGAGCTAAGCGGAGGAGAGCAATGGAAAAAACGAACAACATGAAAACGCAAACCCTTGCTGTCCTTGTCGATAATGAATCCGGCGTGCTTTCACAGGTATCACGTCTGTTTTCCCGAAAAGGATATAACATCGAATCATTGGTTGTTGGTACAACAGAAGATGCCCGCGTTTCCCGTATCACTATAGACGTTCTTGCGGATGAACAACAAATTACACTTCTGGGAAATCAGCTTCTCAAACTTCTGCCGGTTCATTCGGTCAAGCGGCTGACACCGGAAACCTCTATTCAGAGAGAATTAATGCTGATCAAAGTCCATACCAACGATGGTAATCAGCGCAATGACATTATCCAGCTTGCAAATGTTTTTCGAGCTCAGATCATTGATGTCTCCATTGAAACCCTTACGCTTGCTGTCATTGGAGACACTGACAAGATCACTGCAATCGAAAATATTCTCAAAGAATTTAAAATTCTTGAAATTGCGCGTACAGGCGGAATCGCTCTGGAACGCGGTAAAGCTACGATCCATGATGAAACCAAGGAAAAAGGAGAATTCAATTATGGCAAAAATGTATTATGAAAAAGACTGTAATCTTGACGTATTAAACGGCAAGACTATTGCAATTATCGGTTATGGCTCCCAGGGACATGCCCACGCTTTGAACCTTCGCGACTCCGGATGCAATGTTATCGTCGGCCTTCGCCCGGGCGGAAAATCCTGGCCTGTCGCTGAAAAAGACGGCTTTGAAGTTTATTCAGTCGCCGAAGCCGCAAAAAAGGCTGATATCATCATGATCCTCATCAATGATGAAGTTCAGGCTGAGGTTTACCGCAAAGAAATCGCGCCGAACCTCGAACCGGGCAACGCTATTGCTTTTGCTCATGGCTTCAACATCCGCTATAAGCAAATCGTTCCTCCCGCAGATATTGACGTCTTCATGGCTGCTCCGAAAGGCCCGGGACACACGGTCCGCAGCACTTATGTCGCAGGAAAGGGTGTTCCCTGTCTTATCGCTGTTGAACAGGATGCCACCGGTAAAGCCTATGATATTGCTCTTGCTTACATCGCCGGCATCGGCGGTGCCCGCGCCGGCATCCTCGAAACCACGATGGATGAAGAAACTGAAACCGATCTCTTCGGGGAACAGACAGTCCTTTGCGGCGGCGTTGTTGATCTGATGCGCTGCGGTTTTGAAGTTCTGGTGGAAGCCGGATATAAACCGGAGAATGCTTACTTTGAATGTATTCATGAAATGAAGCTCATCATCGACCTTGTCAACAAAGGCGGTATTGCTGCCATGAATTACTCAATTTCCGATACCGCTGAATTCGGTGAATACGTCTCCGGTCCGCGTGTTCTTCCCGCAGAACAGGTCAAAGAAAACATGCGCGCTGTACTGAAAGACATTCAGGATGGTACATTTGCTGGCAAATGGATCGCTGAAAACAAGAACGGCCGTACTTTCTTCAACTCAAAACGCGCACAACTGGCAAAACACCCGATGGAAATTGTCGGCAAAGAACTTCGTGAACAGATGCTCTGGAAAAACGATTCCGATCTGGATACTGCCTCAAATTAGTGCTTATCGGAGTATAAAATGAATTCAGATCAAATCAAGATCGGAGTCGATCGTGCACCTAACCGCAGTCTGCTTTATGCACTGGGTCTTACAGAAGAAGAATTGAACAGGCCGATCATCGGTATCGTCAGTTCATATAATGAGATCGTTCCGGGCCATATGCGTCTTGATAAGATTGCCGAAGCGGTAAAGGCCGGCGTCAGAGCAGCAGGCGGAACACCGATTCTCTTCCCGGCTATAGCGGTTTGCGACGGGATCGCCATGGGACATATTGGGATGAAATATTCCCTCGTTACCCGTGATTTGATTGCCGATTCAACCGAGGCTATGGCTATTGCCCATCAGTTTGACGGTCTTGTCATGGTTCCGAATTGTGACAAAAACGTTCCCGGGCTCCTTATGGCTGCAGCACGCATCAACATCCCGACAATTTTCTGCTCCGGAGGTCCAATGCTTGCAGGACGCCTTCCGGATGGACGCCGCACATGCCTGAGCCATATGTTTGAAGCAGTCGGTGCTTATCATGCCAACAAGATCGATGAAGCAGGGGTGCAGACTTATGTGGAAGATGCCTGTCCATCCTGCGGTTCCTGTTCGGGTATGTACACAGCCAACTCCATGAACTGCCTTACAGAGGCAATTGGAATGGCACTGCCCGGAAACGGTACAATTCCGGCTCCTTATTCAGCGCGGATCCGTTTGGCAAAAAAGACCGGCATGCAGATCATGAAACTGGTTGAACAAAACATCCGCCCTTCTGACATCATGACCGCAGCTGCCTTCCATAATGCAGAAACTGTCGACATGGCGCTTGGCTGTTCAACCAACACAATGCTCCATCTGCCCGCAATCGCTCATGAAGCCAATGTAAAGATCGACTTTGACATGGCTAATGAGATCAGTGGAAAAACACCCAATCTCTGCCATCTGGCTCCTGCAGGAGATACGTTTATGGAAGACCTGGATGAAGCCGGCGGAGTTTATGCAGTAATGAAGGAACTCACCAAAGGTGATCTGCTGGATACCTCCGTAATGACTGTCACCGGTAAAACGATGGGGGAAAACCTTGCCAATGCATGCAATACGAACCATGAAATCATCCGGCCATACGAGGATCCTTACATGAAAACCGGAGGTATTGCGGTTCTGAAAGGGAATCTCGCTCCGGACGGCTGTGTTGTCAAACAATCAGCTGTTGCAGAATCCATGATGAAACATGAAGGACCGGCACGCGTCTTTGATTCCGAAGAGGATGCGATCCGTGTGATTTACGCCGGCGAAATCCACCCTGGGGATGTAGTCGTTATCCGCTACGAAGGTCCAAAAGGCGGTCCCGGTATGCGTGAGATGCTGAACCCAACTTCCGCCATCGTAGGCATGGGACTGGGTGAATCAGTTGCCCTGATTACGGATGGACGGTTTTCCGGGGCGACACGCGGAGCTTCTATTGGACATGTCAGTCCGGAAGCTGCATCGGGTGGGCCGATCGGTCTGGTTCAGGAAGGTGACCGCATTGCCATCGACATACCAAATCACAAGATCGAACTGTTTGTTTCTGATGAGGAACTGGAAGCTCGGCGCAAAGCATGGATTTGTCCGGAACCCAAGGTAAAAACCGGATATCTCGCGCGCTATGCCAAACTGGTATCCTCTGCAGATAAAGGTGCGATCCTGGAATAAACATATTCTGAACAGCAGCTGTCTTCATACGCTGCTGTTCGTTCTTAAAAATTTTCGCTTTTCTGTCTAATTTGTTATGGCAGATCGAAAGGACGAGAATGGAACAGGTAAAAATTTTTGATACTACACTGCGTGACGGTGAACAATCCCCGGGCTGCAGCATGAATCTCAAAGAGAAAATTGAGATTGCCCGCTGTCTGGAGAAGCTCAGAGTCGACGTTATTGAAGCCGGATTTGCCATTGTCTCTCCCGGAGATTTTGAATCCGTCAAAACCATTTCAGAGACTGTAAAAGATTGCACAGTCGCATCACTTGCACGTGCTACGATAAAAGATATTGATGCCGCATGGGAAGCTGTAAAAGGCGCCGCTGACCCGCGCATCCATGTTTTTATCGCAACTTCTCCGCTCCACATGGAATATAAACTCCGTATGAAGCCGGAAGAAGTTCTGGAACAGGCAGGAAAAATGGTTGCCTACGCAAAAAAATTCTGCTCAAACATAGAATTCTCCGCGGAAGATGCTACACGCAGTGACCTTGATTTTCTTTCCCGTGTGACAGAAATCGCAATTGCAAACGGGGCAACTACTATCAATCTTCCTGATACGGTTGGTTATACGACACCGGATGAAATGCGTCACCTCATCCAATATGTCAGGGAACATGCAGCCGGTTCTGAAAAAGCGATCTTTTCCGTTCACTGCCATAATGATCTCGGATTAGCCACATCCAACTCTCTGGCCGGCGTTCTTGGCGGAGCCCGTCAGATCGAATGCACCATCAATGGTCTCGGAGAACGTGCCGGAAATACTGCTCTTGAAGAAGTTGTCATGGCCCTGCACACACGTCAGGATACCTACCAGGCAGAGACACGTATTGATACGACTCAGATTTATCGGTCAAGCAAAACCGTTTACAACATCATCGGACAGCAGGCTCCTTTGAACAAAGCAATAATCGGCAAAAATGCTTTTGCACACGAAGCGGGAATACATCAGCATGGTGTCATGGCAAACAAAAAAACATACGAGATCCTCACACCGGAAGCAGTTGGTATCGTCGCCAACAGTCTGGTGTTGGGCAAACATTCCGGCCGGCATGCATTTTCTCAGCGTATTGAAGAGCTGGGATACACACTGACGAAGGAAGAAATTGATCGCTGTTTTGAAGAATTCAAGGACGTCTGCGATAAGAAAAAGAATATCACCGATGCGGATCTTGAAGCGATCGTCACCCATCACACCGGCAATCTGATCCCGGAATCTGACAATAACGGCTATGTTCTTGACTGGTTCCAGACCTCTACAAGCAATTTCACCACAGCAACATGTACGATCAGTCTGAAAAAGAATGATGAAAAATTCCAGGCAGTTGCTCTTGGTGATGGTCCTATCGACGCCGCATTCAATGCCATTGACCAAATCATCAAACCCTCCGAGCACACCTTTGATATCTTTTCTATTAATTCCATTTCGGAAGGCAAAGATACGCTTGGGGATGTCACTGTCAAAATCAGCTCTTACGGGAAGACCTTTACAGGCAGAGGCCTTTCAACCGATATCATAGAAGCCTCTGTAAACGCCTATCTGACCGCAATGAATCGGCTGGCAGTTTTTGAAGCAAAAACGCAGGAGGCTGAATAATGGGAATGACTATGACACAAAAGATCCTTGCCGCTCACGCCGGACTGCCGGAAGTTCACGCAGGAGATCTGATCGAAGCAAATCTGGATATTGTCCTTGGCAATGATGTGACAACACCCGTTGCAATCGACGTTTTTGAAAAAGCCGGTTTCACAAAAGTATTCGATCCGGAAAAAATCGTGATAGCATTGGATCACTACACCCCTTGTAAAGATATTAAATCGGCCCAACTTTGTAAGACTGCTCGTGATTTTGCACACAAACACCACATCAAACATTTTTATGATGTCGGTTCTGTCGGCATCGAACACGCATTGCTGCCGGAACAGGGCATTGTCGGTCCGGGCGACTGTATCATCGGCGCTGATTCACATACCTGTACCTATGGCGCACTCGGCGCATTTTCTACCGGTGTCGGTTCCACAGACATGGCCGCCGGTATGGCTTCCGGATTGAACTGGTTCAAAGTTCCTGCCGCAATTAAGGTTATCCTGACCGGCAAGCCGGGACCATTTGTTTCCGGAAAAGATGTGATACTGCATCTCATCGGAAAAATCGGTGTTGATGGCGCTCTTTACCAGTCTTTGGAATTCACCGGTGACGGTGTCGCCAATCTGAGCATTGATGACCGTTTCACGATTGCAAACATGGCTATCGAA
>Ga0310695_10009081_pt1 | contig 15121 bp, 6 predicted proteins | sample RumenRJG_04DNA_FD_203882 | JGI IMG/M metagenome (GOLD analysis project Ga0310695, IMG submission 203882) | Bovine rumen microbial communities from Lethbridge, Alberta, Canada - RJG_04 (v2) (version 2) | ecosystem: Host-associated > Mammals > Digestive system > Stomach > Rumen | place: Canada... | reverse complement strand
CTTTATATGATTGATATTGTCCATGATCTGCCACGATCAGAATACGGGTATTATCATAAACACCGTTCTCTCTGAGGAAGTCCAGCCATTGTCCCAGAAGGATAAAGGTTGCCATATTGGAGTGATAGTGAGTGACCTGGTTAACGGTCGTCATCCGGATGATTCTGCCGTCGGAGGATTCACGGGTAATCGGAAGGGATTCGTATCCGGTATTATCTACATCTTCTTCGAGGGTGTAGTCCGGCAGCTGCAAAAGCTCGGGCTCGTGCGGCAGCTTGTTGTCGATCGTGAAAAATGTGTTCAGCGGTTCATCGGTTACTTTGGTGATGACAGGCAGATTTGCGAGAACGCTGTAGGCGTGTTCAAAATTCTCCCGGATACCGTGTGCCGAGAGCATGCTGTCAACGGCCTGTACGATATCCGCTTTGTTATATGTTCCGGATGTGTACAGTGTGGGCTGAATGATCAGCGGAGCGATCTTATAGAAACTGAAGCAGAAGAAATTCCGGTTCCTGTTTCTGATCTCGTTCTCCTGTAAAGATGGAACGGAAGAAAAGAGCCCATCGGCCCTATAGGTCCTGATATCGGAGATGTCACTGTAGATACTCAGATCAGAGATCGGCTGATAATTCGCGTAGGGAGGATCAATTACGGTTATCTTATACCCGGCTTTGCTAAAAATGTTCGGCATCAGCCGCAGGGCTTCATTATGTTTTTGAACAAGAGGATCATCTGAACGTTCATTGATTTTTGCCGGGGTGTACTCATATCCTCCGAAGAGCGCGGGAGCGCCTTCGTTTGTTTTCGATCCGAAGGATATCGTATTCGGATAAAATGTGAATCCGTCAAATTGCTTCTGAAGCTCCGGACGCTCTGCCATGATAAACGGAATATAATATCCGATCGCCCTGTCCAGCATAAACACGATCACGTTCTTTCCTTCGGTACTGAGCGGGATTTCCGGCATATTCCGGATTGTGTTTTCGGTGGATTTTTGGGTTTCGGAAAGTTCTTTGGAGATACTGATAATGTTCGTGACTGATGTCGCTGTTTTTGTTACGCACAGCACGATAATGAACAGGCTCAGCAGGGCACTTTGTTTTCTCAGAATTAAGTACAGCAGGACTGTGATAACGGCGAGGACGGCAAGGTTGATCATTATTTCTTTCGCCGAGTCCACAGGCATTTCATCAAAAACCAGCTGATTTGACATGATGCCCCGATCAGTCCCGAAAAACATATAATTGACCGTCCCGCATACGGCAATTACGGTCATGATAAAGCTGATGGCTTTCCGGACCGGCTCCGGCGCCAACCGGTAAGCCATTCCTGCCCAGACGATAAACGTGCCCGCGGCCAGCAGCAAAGCGTTGAGGATATACCACAAGGGAGAGTAATAGGCCGTTACGTTTATAAAATCAGCAGGTGCTGAGCGGATCACGGTGGAAGGGATCAGAATACCGGTAAGGAGCGTCAGATAAATACTGCAGAGGGCAAATAATCGTGGATCCTCCCGGATGTTTTCGGGAAACACCGTAAAGGCCCATTTTGTCCTGAGGAAGTTATATATGAGAGGTACCTGGCACAGGATTGCGGCCGCAGCTGCAGCAAGTCTTTTCCTCGCTGAATCGAAAGGATGACCCAGGAAGATCAAAAACAGAATTGCTATCCCTGCTGCGGAAAGGCTGATACGGAATATCTTGCTTGCGTGCTTTGACCGGCACAGGATTTCGGATACCAATGCGAGCATTTCATACAACAGCCAGTATAAAGAGAATCCGGATGCAGACGGATATAAAAATATCAGGAAGATCAGTGATATACAGCAGAAAGCAAGCTGCCTGCTTTTATCGGAATGTTTCTGTCGGATTATGGCAGACAGAGTCCGGATGCCGATTGCAATGATGGGCAGGAGGTTGATGACAGTTCCTCCCACAGAAATCATTCTGTCCGGCATGCTGAGGTCGAAGATCGGACCGAAGGCAGCACCATGTAATGCAGCAAGATTGGAGAAAAAAGAACGGGCAGCTGAAAAAAACAGAACTTCCGGGAGAAAGGAGAGTGCTATCTTCCGGATGAGCCGGGTGATAGATGGTCCTGTTCCGCCCTGTATGTTGTTATTCTGTTCCTGATGCGAAATGCTTTCCGTCAGACGGCATAAAAGGATTATCGGCAAATCTAAACACAGCCCCATCGGGATCATGATGAGCCCGGGGTTTGAAAGGATCCTGGTCCCCATGGCGAAAATCACTTCCATCAAAAGCTTGACGTGGCCTGTCGCCGGTTTACATATTATGTCCCATAATGTCAAATCTGTATTGTCCTGACTATGATCAGCTGAGTTATTTGAACAGAGTTAATCATTGGTTAAAATAGCCGAAGGTTTCTCCGATTTATGGTCATTTTATTCCGAGGAATTCCCATTGATCAATATCAAAGATGTTATCTCCATGAAGCCCATACCATTGAGTTGGTATGTATGTAGTTCCGTTATTTACATTTACCCTGAACTCCTTGATTCTTTCCACTTCGTGGACCGGTTCATGTTTTATTTCATCGGTGACCGGATTTCCTGTGGCGGGATTGACCGGGTTATCAATGATCCCGTTCATAGCCAGGAGCGGAACATCCGCATTGGTCATAAACTGACTGTCAATTGAGAATTCCTGATTACTGTCAAAATCTTTTACCAGCAGAATCGGATTGAAGAAAAGCGCGTCTTCATAGAATTCGGTGCCGAACATAAATTTATCATATCCCTGGTCCCTTCCATGGTCGGAAACGATAATGATGCGGGTATTGTCATAAACATCGTTATCACGAAGGTAATCCATCCATTTTCCGAGCTGCATGAATGCGCTCATATTGACATGATAATGTTTAACCTGGTTCGATGTGCCCATAATGATTGTTTCCCCGAGCAGTGACTGACGGGTGATAGGGTTGGATTCAAATGGCGTGTTATCAACTTTTGGCTCAATTGTATAATCCGGCATCTGCAGCAATTGAGGAGAGTGTGTAGTCATGTTATCCAATGTTGTATAAGTATTATTGTCGGTATCATTGATGATAGTAAAGTCAGATATATGGATCAATGACGCTACACGTTCATTGTAAACACCGCCGATGCCGCTTGCTTTATACAGACCGTCAAGTTTTTGTGTTGCACTTGCAAGACCGGCTTTACCAGCAATGGCATCCGGATCGTTGTAAAGGCCTCCGGTATAAAGCATCGGCTGAATAAAAAGAGGCGCGGTTTTGTAGAGGCTGAAGCAGAAAAAAATCCGTTCACGGGTCTTTATTTCAGCTTCGTATATTTCTTTCGTTGTGAATCTGCCCTGCAGATGATAGGCATGAACATAAGGATATGCGTCATAGATAGTCAGGTCTGAAATGTTTCGATATCCGGCATAAGAGGGGTCAATGACCGTTACATCATAGCCCGCTTCATGGAACATTTGTGGCATCATCAGCAGAGCTTCATTGTGTTTATCCGCAAGAAGTACGGTATTTCGTTTATTCAGCATGGCAGGCGTATACTCATATCCTCCGTAAATGGAAGGAATTCCTCCGTTTGTTTTATTTGCATAAGACAGGGTGTTTGAATAAAATGTAAATCCCTCGAACTGTGCCCGGACATCAGGCTTTTCCTGCATGATAAACGGAACATAATAACCTATGGCGCGATCCATCATCAGGATGACTACATTCTTTCCATTTTTACTGAGATTGATCTCCGGAACATTTTCAAGAGTATCTTTTGCCTGTATGAAATAATAAGGCAGCTGTTTCCCGATACCGGCTACATTGATCACGGACATGATCCCAGCGGCCAGGCAGAAGGCCAGCATGGCACCGTTTAAAAGACGGTTCTTCTTGTTCCACACGAATAATACAACCAGTATGAGCTCAATAAGCACAATGATATTTATCAAATATTGCTGAACTGTGTCAGTCGGGACAGTCTCGTATTCGAGAAAGGATGATAACACGCCTCTCTCTGTCCCGAAGAACATGTAGTTGACGACAGAACAAATCGCAAGACAGGAAATTCCGAGCCCGATCACCTTTTTCCCGAATGGTACAGCAAGGTGATAAAAGATACCTCCCCAAACGATAAATGTTCCTGCTGCCAGCAGCAAACTGCTTAGCACATACCACAGAGGAGAGTAGTATGTATTGATATTAATAAAATCACCGGCAGCCGATTTCAGTACCTCTGAAGGTATCAAAATCCCGGTGAGGATCGTCAGAAGAATACTACCCAAGATGAACAGCCATTTATTCGGATGATTATCAGTGAAAAAGGGTAATTTATATTTCTGTTCCCAGATAAAGTGGATCAAAGCGATAAGAATAAGAATCCCTGCTGTAATAAAAAGTTTGATTCGTACCGGATCAGCAGGCCGCAGGATCATAGCCGCATTCAGTAAAGCCAAACCGGCTGAGCTGGCCACAATACAGCTGATGCGAAGCCTTCGTGAGGAGATCTTGATCTTGTAAACGATATTTTTTACCAACGAGAACAGATTGTTCAGCATCCAATAAAAAGCCAGACCTGCGGGAGCGTTGTACAGTAGGATCAGAAATGCCACCGCCATTCCATAGGGCAGCAATTTGTTTTTGAACGGAAAGCCCCGCATGTAGACAGCAGAGGATATAAAATTGATGATTGTCATCAGGATGGGAAGCACGTTGAGAGTAATTCCCCCGACGGTCAAAAGGGCATCCGGTGCCCCCAGATTACGGATGGGACCGAAAGGAGTATTTTGAAGGAGCATGAGACCTGAAAGAAAGTTATAAGCTGCTGTAAAGAAGGGAATTTGAAGCAGCAACGGCAGAGCACTGCGGAGAACATACGAGGGTTTATAGTTGTTCTGCCGGTAAAAAGTCTGGAGCATCATATAACGCTCGTCACTCGTGAACGTTGCTTTAATATGACTGACCCATGGATCCAGCTTTTTTTCTAAATCCCGCTCTTCTTTCTGCATGGTATCTGCACGGCGGTACAACGGGAGAACCAGAAAGTTGACGGCGAGGCTCAGAATAATGATGGAGGGGCCTGCATTGTCAAGATGCCTGTAAACTAAAGAAAAAATCAGTTCAAAAAGCAATTCGAGCGGGCCGACAAACAGTTTATAAATCATGCTGCTAAATGTCATTATCTAGCTCCTTATCGTTAACTTATTGGCAGGATGGGTTTTTTCTTTCAGAATATCTTTCTCTTCGTTAAACTCTTCCAGTTTCCGGATCAGGTAATCTGCAGTGCGAACGGCACTTTCGCCCGGGTAGCTCCATGCTTCCCGCCGGACAGCAGTGCGTCCTTCTTTATATTCAGGATCATTCAGACAGCCATCGATCAACCCACGGATATTCTGCAGATTATCTTTTGTGAGTTTAGGCCCCAGCTGAGGAAGGATCCGGAAAGTCCATGGTTCTTCATCCAGCCAGCTGGCGTCATACGGAGATTTGTCAAAATCCGTATTGGCATAAATAATTGGTTTGTCAAAGACCATGGCAAAATCCATTACAACGCCGGAAAAGTCAGAGATCAGGATGTCCGAACGGCGAAGGACCTCAAAGTTGTCATTGTCCCGGTTCCATTCAAGCTGTTCACTTTCCGGATATTGCTGCATAATGGAATCCAGAAGATCCTTTTCGGCGGTATAGGATTGGGGATGCGGACGGACGATGATGTGGTACCCTGTATCAAGCAGCGCTTTGATAGCATCTCCGCCGAAAACACTTAAGATAGCGTTCTTTCCCCAGGAAGGAGCCAGCAGAACAGTTGTCGGGTGTTCGGGTATGTGGTCTGCTTCATCAAGCCTTGCCTTCATTGAGTCGAAGTAGGTGAGGCCCGCAAGGGTGAGTTCCTTTTCAGGCAGGCCGCGTATCCTTTCCAAAGAACGGATCTGGTTTGTCTGATATTCTCCGGAGATCAGTATGGCATCATAGTAATCAATGCCGAACATACGATAGAGAGTCATATTCCCTGCAGAATGAGGAATATGGACATACCATTTAACATACTTTGACCGTTTCCAATAAAATACATCCAGGCTCGGAGTTGTCGAAAGGACGATTTCTGTGCGCAGTGTGTTCAACCGGGCAAAAGCTTTGTTGCCTTCCCCGATAAATGTGCATTTAATATGTGCATATTCTTTGCTGAGTGCGGGATCATCCGGGGAAGATGTCATATATTCCAGCGGCTGTCCGCGACGTTCGAATTCGTCGCAAATCGGTTCAAAAACGTTCCAGTACCGTTTGCTGTCCGAGAAGATCACGATCGGAGCCTGATCTGTTGAAATCTTTTCTGCCCTGCCGCCGCTGAGGTAAAAACGCAGTTTCATCCATACTCCCCTCAGAGCATAGACAGCCACGCTGATCACGCCGATCAGAACCGTAAATAGCATGCTCCCCGTACCGGGATCGATATAAAGCAGCATAGAAGAAACTCCTTTTGTGTTTTGTCGCTCAAAAATCTGACAAAAAACCGGAAATTTTTTTTTGACTGATTTAAAAAATCCGGAGACTCCTGATCTGTCCGGCTAAGAATTTCGGGAATGGGCAGAATTCAGGAATTATTGCAAATTTCCAACACGAAATTATAGCATGAAAAAGTTCTCTAAATTCACTGTCACAATCCTATACCGAGTCGGCAGCCAATTAAATATTATTTTTCAAGCAGAATATGGGAAGAGCATCGGGTGTCCGTCTTTTCTGATAAAAGTATATGTCTGCTGTGATGTTGCAAGGTTGCTTTCTACCAATGTGCATCAGCTTGCGGTACATCGGCAAAGCCGGGAGAATAACGGCGGCATAAGGAAATGATCGAAAGACCGGCATTATGCAGATATCCGATAAACCAGAGAATAGACCGCCCGGACAGGAGTGCGAGAGGTCCGGCATGTCGGCTATAGGCCACACTCCGTATAACCATTATTTCTTCCCGGTAATCAGACAATCGGATAAACTTCGTGTTCCCACAAGTGTCAATTCATTCGCAATTCTATCGGATCCCGAGAAATTCCCAGCTATCCCTGTTGAAGATATTGTTCCCATGGAAAGCATACCATTCGGTGGGAATAAAAACATAGCCGTTATTAACAAAAATCCGGGATTCTTCAACCCGTTCCACCTCATGGATCGGCTCGGATTTTGCTTCATTGCTTACAGGATTCCCGGTGGCGGGATTGACTGGATTATCAATGATCCCAGCCATTGCCAATGTCGGAACATCAGCGTTGGTCATGAATGTCTGATCGATTTCAAATTCATGATCACTGTTGAAATCCTTGACGAGGAGAATCGGATTGAAGAATAGGATGTCCTCAAATGATTTTTTCCCAAACATAAATCGGTCATATCCCTGATCTCTTCCGTGATCGGAAACGACAATAATGCGCGTGTTATCGTAAACACCATTCTCTCTGAGAAAATCCATCCATTTCCCAAGCTGCATGAATGTACTCATGTTGATATGATAATGTGTTACTTGATTGGTCGTTCCCATAATGACCGTGTCACCGAGAAGGGAATGACGTGTGATCGGATCGGATTCGTACGGCCGGTTGTCCACGATTTCAGAAAGTGTATAATCCGGCATTTGCAGCAAGTGAGGTTGATGCGGCGTGGTATTGTCCAATGTTGTATATGTATTTATATCTGTATCCGTAATGCTTGTCACATCCGGTATGTTGACGAGCGTTGACAATGAACGCTCGTAGACTTCACCGATGCCGCTTGCTTCATAGAGGCTGTCGATCTTCTGTTTGGAAGAACCTGTTCCCTTGGTTTCTGCAAGAGCGTCGGGATCATTGTACATCCCGCCGGTATAAAGCATCGGCTGGATGAAAAGAGGCGCTGATTTATAAATACTGAAACAGAAAAAAGACCGCTCTCTGGATTTTATTGCAGCCAGTTTAGATTCATCCGTCATAAACATCCCATCCATATGATAAGCATGGACATAAGGATAATTTTTGTAAATGCGCAGATTGGGAATGATTTTGTAACCCGCATATGAGGGATCAATAACTGTCACCTCATAACCCGCCTTATGAAAAAGGACCGGCATCATGAGCAGGGCTTCATTGTGTTTATCCGCAAGGGGTTCGGTGCTCCGTTTATTCATAAGTGCGGGAGTATACTCATAACCGCCATAAATAGGAGGCAATCCGCCATTTGTCTTATTTGCAAAAGATAATGTATTCGGATAATATGTAAATCCCTCGAACTGCGCCCGGACATCAGGCCGCTCCTCCATAATGAAGGGAACATAATACCCGATGGCCCGGTCCATCATCAGGATCACCACGTTCTTCCCGTTTTTACTGAGGGTTATTTTGGGACGATTCGCGGCAGATTCTATCGCCTGCTGATACAGGAAAGGCAGCTGCTGACAGATAACGACGGTATTGCGGAGGGACATGACACCTGCAGTGAGGCAAATAACTGCTGCCGCATACTTAAAAAGCCGGCTCTGCCGTTTCCGGAGAATGAAGATCATCAGAATGATCTCAAACAATATGACTGTATTAATGATTACCTGCTGAGTCGTGTCCTTCGGAGTGATTTCGTACTCAAGATAGGGGGAAAGGAGCCCTCTGTCGGTGCCAAAAAACATGTAATTGATGACAGAACAGAAGGATAAACAGCACATGCTGATCTCCATGAGCTTTTTGCCTGCCGGAACGGAAAGCCGATAATAGATCCCGAACCAGATCATAAATGATCCTGCAGCCAACAGCAATGTGCTTAATAAATACCAGAGAGGAGAATAATATGCATTGATATTGATAAAATCTTCGGTTGCCGATTCGAGTACTGAGGATGGGATCAAAACTCCTGTGAGAAGCGTCATCAGGAAACAGCACAAAAGAAACAAATGACGGTCCGGATGTACATCAGTGATTATTTGCTTTATATCCTTCAGGTTTGAAAGTGAAAAAACCAGACCGTAAAGGATAAAAATACCGGCTGTGATAAAGAGCAGAGTGCGAACCGATCCGCCGGAACTCATTATCAGCGCGGCATTTAGTCCCGCCAGTCCGGCAACGGCAAGAATGATCGCACCGATGCGAAGACTTTTTGAGGTAAAGGGGATCCTGCTGACGATATTCTTGCACATGGAGAAGATGTTGTTGAGCAGCCAGTAGAAAGCCAGACCGGAAGGCGAGTTATACAGAAGGAAAAGAAAGACGATCGCCATGCCGTATGTCATCAGTTTGTTTTTCGGCGGGGCGCCGTGCAGGTAGATAGCGGCGGAGATAAAGTTGATGAGGGTCATGAGAATGGGCAGGATATTCAGGGTGACGCCGCCAAGGGTCAGCAGACTGTCCGGAGAACCGAGATCGGTGATCGGGCCGAAAGAAGTTCCTCTCAGCAGCATAAGACCGGAGAGAAAGTTATAGGCAGCTGTGAAGAATGGTATCTGAAGGAGGAGCGAGATAGAACTGCGGAGAACATACGAAGGTTTATAGTTGTTCTGCCGGTAAAAAGTCTGGAGCATCATGAAACGCTCATCGCCCGTGAACGTTGCTTTAATATGCCTGACCCATGGATCCATCTTTTTTTCTAAATCCTGCTCCTCTTTCTGCATGGCATCCGCTCTGCGGTACAGCGGTAGGATGAGAAAATTAACGGCGAGGCTTAGAAAAATGATCGAAAGACCGGCATTATGCAGATGACGGTAAACCAAAGCATAGATCACCTCGAACAGAAGCTCGAGAGGCCCAACAAAGAGTTTATAAAACATGCTCCAGATCGTCATCGCCGATTCTTTCCGCTCAGTTCATCTGAGAGAGCTCTTTACCTGCGGTTTTCTCTTTCAGAATATCATTCTCTTCGTTAAGCTCTTCCAGTTTCCGGATCAGGTAATCCGCAGTGCGAACGGCGCTTTCGCCCGGGTAGCTCCATGCTTCCCGGCGGACAGCAGCCCGTCCTTCTTTAAATTCAGGATCATTCAGACAGCCATCGATCAATACGCGGATATTCTGCAGATTATCTTTTGTGAGTTTGGGCCCTATCTGAGGAAGGATCCGGAAAGTCCATGGTTCTTCATCCAGCCAGCTGGCGTCATAGGGAGATTTGTCAAAGTCAGTATTGGCATAAATAATCGGTTTGTCAAAGACCATCGCAAAATCCATTACAACGCCGGAAAAGTCGGAGATCAGGATATCCGAACGGCGCAGGACCTCAAAGTTGTCATTGTCCCGGTTCCATTCAAGCTGTTCACTTTCCGGATATTGCAGCATAATGGAATCCAGAAGATCTTTTTCGGCAGTATAGGATTGGGGATGCGGACGGATGATGATGTGGTACCCTGTATCCAGCAGCGCTTTGATAACATCTCCGCCGAAAACACTGAAGATAGCGTTCTTTCCCCAGGAAGGGGCCAGCAGAACGGTCGTCGGGTGCTCGGGTATGGGGCCCGCTTCATCAAGTCTTACCTTCATAGAGTCGAAGTAGGTGAGGCCCGCAAGGGTGAGTTCCTTTTCAGGCAGGCCGCGCAACTTCTCTAAAGAACGGATCTGGTTGGTCTGATATTCACCGGAGATCAGTATGGCATCATAGTAATCAATGCCGAACATACGATAGAGAGTCATATTTCCTGCCGAATGCGGAATATGGACATACCATTTAACATACTTTGACCGTTTCCAATAAAATACATCCAGGCTCGGAGTTGTCGAAAGGACGATTTCTGTTCGCAGTGTGTTCAGCCGGGCAAAAGCTTTGTTGCCTTCTCCGATAAATGTGCACTTGATATGTTGATATTCTTTGCCGAGTGCGGGATCATCCGGGGAAGATGTCATATATTCCAGCGGCTGACCGCGCCGTTCGAATTCGTCGCATATCGGTTCAAAAACGTTCCAGTACCGTTTGCTGTCCGAGAAGATCACGATCGGAGCCTGATCTGTTGAGAGCTTTTCTGCCCTGCCGCCGCTGAGGTAAAAACGCAGTTTCATCCATACTCCCCTCAGAGCATAGACAGCTACGCTGATCACGCCGATCAGAACCGTAAATAGCATGCTTCCCGTACCGGGATCAATATATAATCTCATCGTTTCAGTTCCTTTATGAGATCCTTCTCATTTTATTAAAAATCATAAAGATGTGTCTGCTGCCGTTTTCCGGTTTCTGCTTTATATAAGCGGCAGGCGCAAGTCAGTATGCTATAACCAGCCCTGAAAGTGTGCTGCCTCATCATAAATCCGGCTTCCGCTTATTGCCGGCTGCTAACCCAATTATCAGTCTTTTTCGGAATAGTTTCAAAAGTTTGTGATTTTTAATTGGGCAGCAAACATGAAAAAACATTATAGCATGGAACGTTTTCCCCTTTTTCTGCCGGTTACAACACGCCGGCAGAGGAAGAAAAAAAGGAACAATTCAGGATTGAAATACGGTAAAACACGAATAGGTTAGCAGGTTAAGAGAGGTCCGGTTTTCGGATAATGATACAATAGAATAAAATTGCAGATTATCGTATTGGTCGATCGGGATGCAGGATCTGCAATAATCGCGCAGGGATGATGAATATCACCGGAAGATCATTTGTCCCGGGAGGAGTTTCTGAATGCAGGCAATTATTTTGGCAGCCGGAATGGGAAAAAGGTTGAAGGAACTAACTAAAAATAATACAAAATGCATGGTCAGGGTCAATGGAGTGACACTGATCGAACGAATGCTTCATCAGATCGAGGCGAAGCATCTTTCCCGCATCGTTATCGTTGTCGGATATCAGGGAAAGGCACTGATGGATTATATTCAGACACTGAATATTCAGACACCGGTTATTTTCATACAGAACCCTGTCTATGATACAACGAATAACATATATTCACTTGCGCTTGCGAAAGACTGGTTATGCCGGGAAGATACGCTCCTGTTTGAATCAGACCTGATCTTTGAAGATTCCGTTCTGGATCTGTTGCTTTCCGATCCCAGGGATACACTTGCTCTGGTGGATAAATATGAATCCTGGATGGATGGCACCTGTGTAAAGCTCGGATCGGATGATTCAATTGAGCGCTTCGTTCCGGGAAAGAAGATCAGGTTTGAAGAAATTCAGGATTATTACAAGACTGTCAATATTTATAAATTCAGCAGACATTTTTCGGAATCCCATTATGTTCCGTTTCTTGAAGCTTACCAGACTGCCCTCGGAGAGAATGAGTATTATGAACAGGTGCTGCGAGTGATCACAATGCTCGATGATCCGGTGATCAAAGCAAAGCGATTGGAAGGACAGCAATGGTATGAGATCGATGATATCCAGGATCTGGATATCGCGGAATCGATTTTCACCCCCGATCCGGATGAGCGGGTGAGACTGCTTCAGGGACGTTACGGCGGGTACTGGCGTTATCCGAAACTTCTGGATTTCTGCTACCTGGTCAATCCGTATTTTCCGACGGCTCGGATGAAAGCGGAACTGATGGCCAACTTTAATACGCTTCTTACGGAGTACCCCTCCGGAATGAGGGTGAACAGTCTGCTGGCGGCGAAGAATTTCAATGTTCGTCCCGATCAGATCCTTGTCGGGAACGGGGCGGCTGAATTGATCAAATCACTCATGGGTTTTCTGGATGGGAAGACAGGGTTTATCCGTCCGACATTTGATGAGTATCCGAACCGCTGTGACCGGGAATCGATCGTCAGCTTTGTGCCGGAGAATCATGATTACGCTTATACCGCCGATGACATCATGACTTTTTTCTCAGATAAGGCTGTCCGGAACCTGGTCGTGGTCAATCCGGATAATCCGAGCGGAAATTATATACCGAAACGGGATCTTCTCAGGCTTATTGAATGGGCAGGGGAGAAAAAGATCCGGCTTCTTATTGATGAATCCTTCGTTGATTTTGCTGATGAAGAGGGATCTGTCATCGGGCAGGAACTCCTTGACCGCAATCCGCAGCTTTTTGTGATGAAAAGCATATCGAAATCATATGGCGTTCCCGGGCTGCGGCTTGGGATCCTGGCTTCCGGAAACCGGGAACTGATCGCGAAGATGAAAAAGGATGTCGCCATCTGGAACATCAATTCTTTTGCCGAATTCTACATGCAGATCGAAGAAAAATACAGGAAGGATTACGAGTTCGCCCTGGCCAGGATCCGTGCGGAAAGAGGCAGGTTCCAGATAGAGCTTTCAAAGATAAAAGGTATGCGGGTCATTCCTTCCCAGGCGAATTTTGTTATGGTGGAACTGGAAAGAGATATTTCACCTAAGGAACTTCTTAAGACTTTGCTGATAAAATATGATCTTCTGATCAAAGAGCTCACCACAAAGACAAACGGCAGAAATTATCTGCGCCTCGCGGTTAGGAATACGGAAGATAATAATGTTTTGCTTACAGCATTGATGAGAGAATTGGGGAAACAATGAAAATCATCGGTTTTGATAAGATCAGGGAGTTGAAAATATCTCCGGAAACAGCATATCAATGGGTCAGTGAAATGATCCTTCAAAAAGACAAGACTTTTCTGCCGCCGAAAACTCATATGAATATGCCCGGAAATGTGTTTTGCAATGTAATGCCGAGCCTGATCCATACTGATTTCGGAAATTGGGGCGGTATTAAAGTTGTGACCCGATATCCGGAGCGAAAACCATCATTGGACAGCAAGATCCTGCTTTTTGATGCGGATTCCGGTGAATTTGCTGCTTTGATGGACGGTAACTGGATCACTGCTATGAGGACAGGAGCAGTAGCGGCTCATTCGATTCTGCATTTCGCCAAAGAAAACTTTAATACGATTGGTATGATCGGATTGGGGAATGTTGCCCGAAGCAGTTTACTGGTTCTGGCATCAATGTTTGACCATCCGCTTTCAATAAAACTGCTGCGCTATAAGGATCAGGCTGATTTGTTCAAAGAGCGTTTTGCGGGTTTCCGTAATCTCAATTTCGAGGTGTCCGATTCATTGTATGACATTATCAAAGGTTCGGATGTTGTTGTTTCATGTGCTACGTACTTCGAAAAAGATCTCGCTCCTGATGAATGGTTTGATGAAGGGATCCTTGTTGTTCCGGTACATACCCGTGGGTTTACAAATTGTGATTTATTCTTTGATAAAGTTTATGCGGATGATACCGGACATGTGGATCATTTCAAAAATTTCTCCAAATTCAGATATTATGCAGAAGTGAGCGATGTTGTAAATAAGCGTGCTGTGGGTCGGGAAAACGAAAAAGAGAGAATTCTGGCATATAACATCGGTGTTTCGGTCCATGATGTTTATTATGCGGCTAAGATCTACCAGATTTTTAAAAATGATCCGGTCCTGTTTTCTTCGCTGCAGGATGCTGCCATGGCTGACCCTTCTGACAAGTTTTGGGTGTGATCCTTTTATTTGATAATCAAATTTCTGGAATTCAGATAGATTTAAAAAAACACTGGAATAGAAAAAGAGCATTGTGCTTTTTTATTCCAGTGATTTTGTAAAATTTACAGTTTGCCGGAGTTGTCAGCGATTATCCACCTTTTCCGGATAGAGGTCGTGCTGGGAAAGGCGGTGCCAGGCGGCTTCTTCCCAGGGGGTGCCGGGTTTGCCGTAATTGCAGTAGGGATCAATGGAGATACCGCCCCGGGGGGTGAACTTGCCCCAGACCTCGATATATTTCGGTTCCAGCAGCCGGATCAGGTCCTTCATGATGATGTTGACGCAGTCCTCATGGAAATCCCCGTGATTGCGGAAGGAGAAGAGGTAGAGCTTCAGGCTTTTGCTTTCCACCAGGTATTGATCCGGGACATACGAAATATACATGGTCGCGAAATCAGGCTGGCCCGTGATCGGGCAGAGGCTGGTGAATTCCGGGCAGTTGAACTTTACGAAATAATCATTATCCGGGTGTTTGTTGCTGAACCGTTCCAGCACGTCCGGATCATAATCCATGCTGTAATTCGTGATCTTCGATCCGAGTTTAGTGAGGTTTTCTTTTTCGCGCATCGGTTTACTCCTGATCTCCCGCCGGGGTGAGATTATATTTCACATTATAGTCGAAAACATCGATGTTTTCCTTCTTCTTCAGCCAGTTTACCACAGCATAAGTGGCAGGGGTGAAGAGGGCTTCGTAGCAGACCTTGAAGAGATATTGGTAAAGGATCATGTGCAG
>Ga0310695_10009080_pt1 | contig 15122 bp, 11 predicted proteins | sample RumenRJG_04DNA_FD_203882 | JGI IMG/M metagenome (GOLD analysis project Ga0310695, IMG submission 203882) | Bovine rumen microbial communities from Lethbridge, Alberta, Canada - RJG_04 (v2) (version 2) | ecosystem: Host-associated > Mammals > Digestive system > Stomach > Rumen | place: Canada... | reverse complement strand
TGGATTGATGAAGAAACCATTTACCAGGAAGCCATTGCCAAGGGCTTCTGGAAGGATCCTGCCTTGCAGGAACAGATTAAGCGTACTGAACGCAAGATAACGGTGGATTTTTATTTGCAGACCTTTGCCGATACCATGATGGTCGGTGACGCAGAAAAGCTGGATTATTATCATGCTCATCCGGAATTTTTCGTGCGTGGCCGCAACTTGGTGACGGGTGCAATCCTCTACTTTAAGGATTGGCAGATGGCTGACATGTATTACAAGAGCCATAAGAAATTGACCTATGAAACTTACCCGGCTGCCAACTGGATGGTGAAACGTATTGAAACCTTTGATACGGTCTCGGTTAGCCCCGACAGTTGCATGATTCCGTCTCTTGCAGACGCTGAACTGGGAACGCTTTCGACCATCAAGGTTTGCGGTGGTGCAATTAAGATGGCTGTGGTGGTGTCTAGGCTTGACTCCGCCGATGTGCTGCCCTATGCCGAGGTTGCCGAAGATGTGGCTGCCCGCGCTTGGGTAGAACACCAGAAGACGGTTCTTTCTCGCCTTAAGAAGGAATGGAAAAAGGCCCGCCCGATTTTCTCGCAGATGAATGTTTTTAGTGAAAAGGAAAAGTAATGAAGTTTCCTGGTCGTTTGGTTTTTGCTTTGTGCATTCTCGGGATATCTTTTGCCGAGGCTGAACCAGCATTGATGGAAGGAATTGCTGCGGTTGTTGACGGTAAACCGATTATGCGTTCGGAGTATTTGAATAGCCTGTATCGCTTTCAAGAAACTCCCGAAGGAAACGCCATGTCGGAAGCGGATCAGCGCAAGTATGTGCTGGACCAGTTGATTGAGGAAAAGGTCCTGCTCAGCCGTATTGACCGCGATTCCATCGTGATTACCGATACCGAAGTGGATCAGCGCGTGAACGCCCACTTGTCTCAGCTTGCTGCAAGCCAGAATACGGATTTGGCGACTCTTGAAAAGGCTATTCGTGCTCAGCTTGGCATCAGCATGGCTCAATACCGCGACCAGCTGTCTAAGCAGATTCGTGGTCACATTGAAATGGCCCGCGTACGCCAGCGACATGTTGGTTCGATTACGCCCACCAAAAAAGAGGTGGATGCCTTTTTTGCGAATTACAAGGATTCGATTCCGCAGCAGTTCAACTGCGTTCTGTTGAGCCATATTCAATTACCCATTTTGCCTGATTCCATGATTGTGGATTCAGTGAAGCGCATTGCCGATGCCTTGATTGATACCCTTAACCTGGGCATGAGCTTTGAACTGTTGGCCAAGGCCCATTCGCAGGATACTTCTGCTGCCAAGGGCGGTGACCTGGGTTATTTCAAGCGCGGCCAGTTGGATCCGGCTTTTGAACGTGCTCTGGACGCCTTGAAGAACGGTCAGTACTCTTCGAACCCGGTGAAGACGAAGCTGGGATGGCACATTGCCCGTGTGCTTGGTCGTAAAGAAGATGGTGTTCGTTCTGCCCAGATTTTGCTCCGCAAAGGATACCGCTGCTGTGATAGCTCTTGCGGATTCTCTACAGAAGAATATCAAGTCTACGGAAGCCTTTGCTGCTGCCGCAAGAAAGTATAGCGAAGACAAGTCCAGTAACTTTGCCGGCGGTCGTCTCGGTTGGTTCCAGCGCAATGAAATGGAACCGGCCTATGTGGAACCTGTCGCCAATTTGGAAGTGGGCGAAATTTCGGAACCGGTTTTGATTGATGGTGCTTACCACTTGTTCCGTCTGGATGATTCTCGCCAGACCCGCGATTTGAATTTGGAAGAGGATTACGGTAAGATTGAACAGATGGCTGCAACCCATCTTGAAAATCAGAAACTTGAAACTCTGGTGAAAAAGTGGCGCGAAGAAGTGCATATCGAAATCCGCATGACGGAGTAATTTATTTTTCGTTAAAACAATAAGTCGCGGGCCTTATGATTCATTTTAACCACGTCACTAAATCTTACGAGGATAATTGGAAGGCTCTTTCCAACGTGACGTTGCGTATTCATAAGGGTGAATTCGTGTTCTTGACGGGGCATTCTGGTGCCGGTAAATCGACGCTATTGAAGTTGATTTACATGGACGAACGACCGGACGAGGAACGCGGCGGCCAGGTGATGGTGAAGTTTACGGGTGACTGCCTGTATGACAGCAAGAATACGCCGGACAACAAGATTCAGGCGCTCCGCCGCAAGATGGGTATTATTTTCCAGGACTTTAAGCTACTACCGGATCGCAATGTTTTCGAAAATGTAGCCCTCGCTCTCCGCATTGTGGGAACCCCCAGCAAGTTGATCAATGCGGCGGTGTTTGATGCTTTGGCCTTGGTGGGCATTAGCCAGAAACGCTTTGCCATGCCTTATACGCTTTCTGGTGGTGAACAGCAGCGTGTGGCGATTGCGCGCGCCATGGTGCACAATCCGTATCTTCTCTTGGCTGACGAACCGACGGGTAACTTGGACCCGAAAAACGCTGAAGAAGTTTTCAGAATTTTCAAGGAAATCAATGCCCGTGGTACAACCGTCGTGATGGCGACTCATAATCCGGACTTTTACTTGAATAGCCCTTTCCGCCGCTTGGTGCTTGATCACGGCGAACTCTTGAACAGAGATTTGATTTAATCTATTTAGAATACAGAGGGGCGGGATTGGGTTCTTTGGTTAAGAGCATTGTTTGCTTGCTACTTGTTACCTTGTCTGTATTTGCCTCTGAAGAAGATTCAGAGCACGAGTATAGGCGGGAAGATAAAAGCCATAATGTGGCTTATTTTGGAGCCGATGTCTCTGCATGGTCGGATCATATTGATTATAATATGGTGTTTGAAGGGGGGAAACCCATTTTTAATCGCCTTTATTTGACGGCTGATTTTTTGAATCTCCATATTATGTCTGATAAAGACAGGGAAGATTCGGATTCGACTGCAAGAATAACGGGCATGAGTGGCCTAGTGTCGTTGTGTTTTTTGCCATTTGTTATGTCGGGCAATGAGTCTGAAAATACCATGTTCGGTGTCTTGGCCTTGATGAATCCGACTTTTGAGTATTATTTTTGGGAAGGCTTTACGACCCTGTCGGTTGGTGTGGGGTATAAGACGGATTGGTTTGCTTTTAGCCCTGGGCATGAATTTTATTTTAGACCGCACGCAGATGTGAATTTAAACGTCTTTATAGTTAGGATTTCTGCATCGTATGCATATGTGGTCAAGGAAACCTATGACCTGAAAAAAGGTTCCAGATTTTATCTGAGAATCTACATGGGTATCTGGTATTAGTTAGACTTGAATGGCGCGGATTTCGCCGGATTTTAAATCGTCTAGCGTGTACTTATCAAATTGAATGCGCATAAGGCGCATGACTTCGTAGCCGAGGTGGGCGAGCATGCGACGGATTTCGCGGTTCTTGCCTTCGGATAAAGTAATTTCGAGCCAACAGTTTCTTTCGCCTTCGCTGTGGAGAATCGCTCGCTCGGCGTGCATGAATTCTTCGCTTTCGCCGAAGACGCGGGGCGGAACGCTGAAGCCTTTTTCCATTTGTGAAAGTTCGGCGGCGGAGGGTTTGCCCTTGACTTGCACACGGTAGATTTTGAGGTGTTGAGTCGAGCCTAGATCCTGCTCCTTCGAACCTAACTCGACTAAGGGGCTGAAGCCCCTAGTCTTGTTTATCGACTTCGCTGGCGCTCCGCTCAGGATGACATCTGCCCATTGCGTGTCATTGGTAAACAGCAGCAAGCCTTCGCTTGCGGCGTCGAGGCGGCCTACGGGAGCGATGTGCGGCATGGGCTTGCCGGGGTAAATTTTGTTGTATTGTTCGCGGAATAAATCCATCACGGTCTTGCGGCCTTTTTCGTCGCTTGCGGTGGTGACGATTCCGCGGGGCTTGTTCATGGCGAAGTAGACGAAATCGCTTGCGGTAACGGGCTTGCCGTCGACGAGAATTTCGTCGTTTTCGTAGGCGGGCGATTCGGGGTCGCGCTCAGGCTTGCCTCGAAGAATCACGTGACCTTCGCGCACCAACTTTTCGGCTTGGCTGCGGCTGCAATAGCCGCGTTTGGAAATGACGCGGGCGACGCCGTGGGCGCCTTGCTTTTGTGGTTTGCGGTTATTGAATGCCATGGAGCCCCGTGAGCATGCGGAAAAGCTTCTCGTTTAGTGCGTTGTTGAGGGCGTCAGCTGCGGCGGTGTCTTCGAATCCCATGTCGCGGGCGCGTTCCCCGCAAATATCGATGCCTAAAATCTTACGATTCTGGGCGAGAATTTGGAGCGTGTTGGCTAGTTGCTCAAAAGTCAGCGAACCTTGATCCCAGTTGGTGGCGGCCTCTGCCGTAGAGAGCGCGTCTTTGTCGATGCTGATGTGACACGGAAGTGTCATCCTGAGCGAAGCCCATAAGGGCGAAGCCGAAGGATCTTTCCCGAATGAATTTAGTTCACTTTCGCGGATGAAGGTGACGCGGTTGAGAATTTCGGCGGCGTTTGCTTGGGTGAGATCTTCGCGGATTTCTTCAACCAGGTGGTCGGCGACTCCGATAACAGTTACATTCTGCACGAACTTGTTGTGGTCTAGAACTTCTTTAATCCAGCCTCCGCAACTCAAGATTCCCTCGAATCTAGGCGGTTGCATATCGGGGTGGTGGTCGAATACCACAAGGTCAAAAGGCTCTTGAACGCAGTCCGTCCAGAGTTTGCTCATGTAGTGGTAATTGCCGTTGTCGAAGAAATGAATGCCGATCGTGTTATAACCAACGCTTTCGATTTGTTGGCCGAGAATCGCTTGTGCTTCGTCGTCGCAGTAGCAGTCGGAGCCGTCAATTTGAGTGCAATCAAACCAGCGAATTTCGCCGTCGGCAGTAGCAGACCTCCGGAGCTCTTGCATAAAGGGCTGCTCGGCGTAAACGCCTGTGAAATCTTGTATCGTAACCTTGATCATTTCGCTAGAGATTGCCGCGCTATGGCCTTCATAAAATATAAACTTATTTCCCGAAACGCTTGCAGAAGGTGCAACTTTGACAAAGCGGGTGGCGTAATTCGTGCTTTTCGAAGCCTTCGCGGAGACTCTTGGCGGTAGGCGTTTCGAGAATTTCGGCAAGGCTTTGGTCTTCAATGTGCCCGAGCGTGATTTGCCCGCTATGGTCAAGGCAACAAGCGACAACACGACCGTCGTGCAGAATCGCTACATGCGTATCGAGGGCGCGGCATGTTCCTGTTGCGTTTCTCTCGTCTCTCGTCTTTCGTCTCTCGTCTAATATAGGCCATTCAAAGCGGGAATCTTGATGTAGGTAAATTCTTCCGACAACGGGAAAACTCTTGTGCCGACTGCAGAAATGTTCCAACGAAATTTGCGCGCTAGGTTCGGCGCTGCTTGACGTGCTACTGAAAGCCTCATTTACTTTAGTGAGCATGGAGCAATTCCATGCGTCGCTAGCCGCATCGCCTACGTTCCAGAGCCTTAAATTAATGTAGAGATCTGGGCGAATGGCATTGGCCATCTTGCAAAAGTCGAGGACATCTTGGAGGTGGCGCGTGGCTATCTCTGGCGAAAGTTCGGCATAGGCATGCGTTGAAAAATTCACCTGTCGCACGGCGGGGGAGGCAAGAATCAACTTGCCGGTGCGTGCAATGGTGGTGCCGTTTGTGGTCAAGTTCAGCTTGAGCGGAGTGGTTCCCAGTTTTTTTAGGAAAAGACCGAATCCCGGATGCAACGTGGGTTCGCCAAGCACATGAAAGTAGACGTTTTCGGCTACGGTTGTCGATTCGACAATACAACGCTCGAATAGTTCCGAACTCATGAAATCACGCTTGCCATGCGGATTATCAGAAGAATCCTTTCCGCAAGGACAAAAGCTGCAATTCAAATTGCAAACATTCGTGATTTCGATGTAGACCGCGTTCATGTTTTATTTGAGTCTCAGCTTTTTCTGGGCGTAAATGCTTTGCCCGCCGTTGCAAATGAATGCGAATACGCATACGATAAAGAACGCGGGCAAGGTGTCGAATCCAAAAATTTCGGCTCCGATAAAGATGGGGGCCAAGAGTGTGTTGGTTGCCCCGCCAAAGACGGCTGCATAACCGAGGGCTGCTGCAAGAGGTAGGGGAACGCCCACCATGGCGGCTACCCAAGCACCGAATGTAGCCCCGATGGCGAACGACGGCGTGACTTCGCCGCCCTTGAACCCGACGGCAATCGTTGCAATCGTGAGTGCAAATTTCAGAATCCAGTCGCAGGCAAAAACCGTCGTGCCAACGGCGGCTCCATTTGCAAAGCAATAATCAATCAGGTTCGTGCCCAGGCCCGCGTAGCGGCCCTGCCAGAATAACAGCAAAAGAAGGCTGATGGCGATGCCGACAAAGGCGATGCGCTTGACTGCATTCGGCAACTTGTTCGCGGCGAGTTTCTTGGCGAGCGAAAGCAACTTGGCAAAACCGCCACCGACGATGCCGAAAAGCACTCCGAGCAATGCAAGCTTCAGCACAAATTGAATATTCAATCCGGTTTCGTTCCACAGGAGTCCGGCCACATTCCAATCCGGGAACAGGGCGCTCAAATTCACAGAGAACTTTTCAAGTCCGAGTATTTCGGAAACCTTGTAGGCTGTAAATGCGGCGACTGTGGCGGGGAGTAATGCCGACAGATTTAAGTAGCCCACAAGCAAAACTTCGAGCGCAAGCGCAATGGCGGCGAGCGGCGTCTGGAAAAGCCCGGCAAAGCCTGCGGCCATGCCTGCAATCAGCAAAATCTTGCTTGCGTTTTCGATATGAATCTTTTTGCTGATGTTGTGCCCGAGAGTCGCGCCAATCTGAATCGCGACGCCTTCGCGGCCAGCGCTACCGCCGAACAAATGCGTAAGCCATGTGCTTACTGCAACCATCGGGATCATGCGCAGTGGAATTTCGCCTTCTTTGCCAAGGGCGACCCCGAAAACCATGTCCATGCCGCGTTCGGTGCCTTTGCCAAATTTTTTGTAACCAAGAACAATTGTAACACCAATCAAGGCGAGCCCCGGAATCCAGTAAAGTGGGCTGGCGTCGCGCACCGTGCTCACTGCCAAGAGTACCTGACCAAAGAAAGCCGTAAGTGCCCCCACAATTGTGCCTAATAGAACGGCGACAATCGTCAAAATCGGGAGGGAAAGCCATTTTTGAACAAATGCGCTGATTCTTGCCTTCATTTGTTCCTTCGCCATGCGCATCATCTGTTCCTTCATTTCGGGAGACATGCCGGCGAATTGTTCCTTGAACTGGTTGTATTTGCCAAAATCTCTAAAATTCATGGATAATCCTTGATTGCGGCGTAAATTTAGAAATTTAGATAGAAAAACAGATTTAGTATATTTTAATTATGAAATTGGATTCCCGCTCTAAAAAATCTTTAGTTAAAGTTTCTTTGGCGATGTTGATGTCGTCACTCTTGGTGGCAGGACTTTCTTCATGCGCCTCGAATAAGCCGGATGCAAATTCGCCCGCGACCGAAAACGTGTCTGCGGAACGCCCGGCGGCACTCCCGCCTCAGCCTTCGACGCCTGTGACGGTGTTCGAGATGCGTTTTATCAATGCAGATAAGCAAGTGCGTGTGGTCAATAAGCCCACTCTTGCGGCGCTTGATTTTGCGGCGTATTTCAATAACCCGATTCGTTTGGCGGGCAAAGAAGAGAAACCCGAAAACTATATGGGCAAAATGGCATCGGCAAAGCTTGCGGATTATCCGTTCCCGATGCTGGATTCCCTTTCGGAATACGAACCTGCCGCTGTTGCAGGCCGCCAGCCTTTGGCTTGGGAACCACTTGCGAAGATTCTTTATGCACAAACTGGAAACGATTCCCTTTCGCAGGTGTTGAATGCCGTTGAAGCGGTGAAGTGGGATGAACCCGATGTGTTCAGAGCCTTCCAGACGGTATCCCGCATGTGGGGTGTTCCCCTGAGCGATGGTTCGGTAGACTGGTGGGTCGAAGTGATGCCCGCCATGTGGACGGAACGTTCTGTGTTCTACGGAAAACTGAAGCTGTCTTCGAAGGGTGAAACCGCAGAAATCCTGAATTATTACTTGACCGGCGAAATGAACATTGACGATGTCATGAACTGGGCTCGTACTTTGTCGTCTTACTGGTATCCGACTTTGAATACCGACTTGGAACCGCATACGGCCGGAGCCCCGTGGGAAGGTGACAAGAATAGGCCTTTTGCCGTGATGCGCGGAAACCCGATGGGCACGCCGATGTGGATTGCCTTTGAAGTACCTGCTTTCCGCATGAATGACGAAGCCTTGCGCGCCAAGCGTACCGCGGATTCTTTGGCAGAGGCGGGCGAGGTGGTTCCGGTGAATCGTATACTTGATACGAATTCCGCATTCAGGCTTGAAACGCTTGCTTCGCTCGAAGGTTCCTGCCCTGAAAATGCAGCGACGAAAAAGTTTCGTGATGCGCTCTCTAAAAAGCTTAAAAATCTGCCTAAGGAACAGAACGCTTGGGCTGGTGGCGACATGCTTTGGTTTAGACGCAACGCTAACTACCTGCTCGCAGATAAAATAACCGGTCAGGATAGCTTGCATAATCCGCTCCCGCGCCTGTTGGAACTCAAGAAGTATTTGGATTCCCAGAATGTGCAACTTTTGGTGGTGCCGGTTCCTGTGAAAGAAGAAATTTATGGCGAACGCTTGGTCGAAGGCACCGCTGCGGACCTTTGCGTGAACCCCGCTGGTCGTGAATTTACCCGCGAAATGCTTGCGGCAGGGCTCGATGTACTAGACTTATACCCGGCCCTGATTGCGGCCAAGTCAGGGGATGAACCTCCTCATTACAGCTACCAGCGTTACGATACTCATTGGGCTTTGCCCGGCATGATTGCGGCCATGGAATTGCTGGCTTCTCGCGTGACGCAGTACTCTTGGTACGCCGAATCGGGCGCACAGCCAGGTTCCTTGAATCTTCAGGAAACTAAGACGCTTAGAGAAGGTGATTTGGTGGCTCATTTGCCCGATGCCGAAAAGTCCAAGTATCCGGCAGATACCTTGCCGGTTATGAAGGTCTTCAAGGGCACCGAAGCTTATAAGGGTGGCAAGAATTCGCCGATTCTTCTGATGGGAGATTCCTTTACGGGCGTATTTGAATCCGTCGATCAAAAGAGCGGCGGCCCGGGCTCGCTTTTGGCTTATGCGACAGGGCTCGATGTACAGGTGCTTACCAGCTGGGGTGGCGGCCCGGGCGTGTACCACCGCATGATGAAAATGAAGAAGGACATGCAGAGCAAACGCCTCGTAATCTACATGATGACTGCTCGTGACTTCTGGCAGTCCCCGATGGAATGGGACGGTCTTTAGTCTCTATGCTTGCTCGTCTTTTTGCTCTCGCTAAGCGATTCTTTTGGCCGATGCTGATTGTTGTCTTTGCAGCGTCATTGGCGTTGGTGCTTTGGAGCGGACAAACTGAGAGAATGAGCTTTAGAGATGCGGCTTGTTCTTTTGAAGACAAATTGCCTGGCTGCTTGGATGCTGTTCCGGTGTGGAATAGTGGCCTTGCTTTTTACGATAGTGCTTTGAAGGCAACCGGTGATACTTTGCTGAGCTTGAAGGATTTGCTTTGGGGGTATTGGAATCTGGAATTTGCAGGTGCTGGCGATGCTGCTGTAACAAAGGATGCAATTCTTCCGCTGAGAGTTCTTGAAACGCACAAGTCCGGTTGCATGGGCCTTTCGTGGCTAGCGATGATGGTGGCGGAGGCTCGGCAGATTCCGCTTGCTGTTGTCATGCTTCCGGGGCATGTCTTTTTGCGTTATGGGGCAGATTCTTCGACGGCAATCAACTTGGAACCTAACCGCGAAGGCTATAGTTATTCAGACCAAGAATACCGTGAAAAATACAAGGCGGGTCCTTGGACTGGGCTTGAATTCAAACCGCTTTCATCCACTCAATTTGTGGGACTAGCCGCCTTTAACATGGGTAATTTATATTTGGATAGCGATTTGCGCCGGGCTTTAACCTGGTACCGTATGGCCGAGGAATTTTTTTCGGAATATTCGGGCATCAAGGCGAATCAGGAAATTGCCAAAAGTCGCCTACCAGACCATTTGTAGGCAGGCTTAGTGGCTGAATTTGCTATTTTTAGTAAATGCGGCTATTTATTTATATTGCAGTTGTTTTGTTGCTTTGCGCCTGCTCCAATTCGGAGTGGAATTCGGAACCGCAACTTAGTCAAACTGTGGGCTGCGACGAAGATTCTCTGTCGGGAATGATGCGTGTCGATGCGAAGGGTGTCGAGGTTGCTCTAGGAACGAATTCTGAAAACGCCCGCGCCAATGAACGTCCTCAAATGCAGGTGAAATTTGATTATGGGTTCTCGTTAGCACGGCATGAAGTCATTTGTGGTGAGTTTGATGCGTTGATGGAACGTGCGACAGGACTTGTGCTGAAATGTGCCAATGACAGCTTGCCGGCCACGAATATCACCTATTACGATGCAGTCCTTTTTGCGAATGAACGCAGTAAGGCTGAGGGCTTTGATACAGCCTACACCTATACTTCGGCCAGTTTTGATGCCGAAAAACATTGCACAAATTTAGAGGGTCTTGCCTACCATCCCGAAGTCAAATCCTATCGTTTGCCGACTGAAGCCGAATGGGTGCTGGCGGCTAGTCTGAATTGGGATCCTCAAAGCGGATGGACTGCTGAAAATTCGGATTACAAATTGCATCCTGTTTGCGGCAAGCGAAATGCCGAAGATAAATTTTGTGATCTGATTGGCAATGCCATGGAATGGATGAATGATTGGCTTGGAAAATTCGTCGATACCACATTGTCCAATTATGTGGGGGCCCCCGATGGTGGAGCGCTGGGACAGCGCATCGTGAAGGGAGGCTGTTACCGCAATACCTTAGAATCTGTCAATCTGTATAATCGTGGCGATGTGTATACGGTGACATCTTCTACTCGTGCCGATTATGTGGGGTTCCGCTTGGCATTTGGTGCAATTCCCGGGGCTGTATGGATGGGAAATGATGGTCGGGCGAATGATTCCCGTATGGTTTCGTTGGTGAATTCTGCGACAATTCGTTCTTTTGTCGGTACCTACAAGGCGAAAGTCGCTTTTAGAAACGACCTTACGGGGAACCTTGCTTACATCGATTACTCTGGTGGAATTCGTACTGTTGTAGAAATAGTTGATACGATTGAAGTGTACCATCCGGAGATATCTCCAGACGGTAGACATGTGGCCTTCTGCACGGGACTTGAAGGTGTATCGGGATCATCTTCTCTCTATGTCCGCGACTTGAATGCTGAAGGCTCGAATCTCGTGAAGCTCGATGTGGAAAGTGCTGTAATTCCCCGCTGGCGGGTTCTTGAAAATGGCGATACGGTAATCGTCTATGTGACGGATGCTGGCAACAATAAGGATGAATCCTCTTTCAAGTCGGCGTCCACCTGGCAGGTGAAATTCGCAAATGGCAAATTTGGTTCCCCGCAAAAACTTTTCAATGGGGCTTATCATGGCGGTATCAGCGAAGACAATACCCTAGCTATTACGGGGGCTCGCCTCCTTCGTGCCCGCGTTTCAGGGCGTGATACGGTGTGGTACAATGGGGAACAGGCCTGTAATGCCTCCCTTTCAAAAGATGGCCGTAAGCGAACTCTGTTCCTTGATTTTGGAGGAAAGACGGGACAATCCTTTGTCGGGAAAGACTATGCTATGCATGAACAGTTGCTAATCGCCGATAGCACTGGAAAATTGATGCAGTCTGTGGGGGCGCCTGCAGGTTTTTCTTTTGACCATAGTGAATGGGCGGGCTTTTTCAGTAATTTGGCTGTAGCAACTTTGACGAATTCGAATGGAGCGCATCAGAAGATTGTGCTCGTAAATCTTGTTGATTCTTCGATTGTGGATCTTGTTGAAGGTGATGAACTTTGGCATCCCTGTTTTTGGATGAAAGAAAATTCTTTAGTCAATGATGATGAACTGCTAGATTTGGATAGCGCCGGTTTTTATTTTGAATATTACCCTGAAAATTTTCTTCAGTCTTCATCTGTTGAATTGGCTATGAAATTACAGATGTTCTGGGAAAAATATGGGGAATGGGAATGCTTTACTTTAGGAAGCTCAATGCTTCTGGATGCCGTTGTTGATACTTCCATAACTTCTTACAAAACTTTGAATATGGGGGTTACGCTGGCAGATATTCATTTGTTTAAATATCTTTTGGTAAACTATCTTTTCCCTTATGCGGATAACTTGAAAGCCGTTGTGATGGAAATTTCTCCGGGACTTTTGTTTCGAAATGAAATCGACTACCTAGACGTTCTTCGGAAGTATTCTCCTGGGTTGATGTATGATGAACATCATCTGAATGCCGATAATAAAGATGTCGTAGCGGCGCTAAGTCTAGAATATTCGTACCCAAGGAATTTGTTTAGTCAGGACTATATGGAGAATACGTTCCTGTTGCCTTCTGTTTCTTGGGGGAACACTTATGTTGCCGTTGATCTTTCTTTTTTGACCATTGATAATCCTGTATTTAACAACAATTTGGCAATAATCGAAATGCTGAGAGATGAAATGGAAAAGCGCAATGTAAAGTTAGTCCTTGCGATAACTCCACGAAATCCCGCTTATTACATAGAGACGGATTCTTATGGTCTTTTTGGGCCCAGTCAAGAAGTAGCTAATGCTCTCATTGATATTCTGAAAGATCGTGGCTTTATTCTTTTTGATGAAAATAAGAATGGTAAGCATGACTATACAAATGAAATGGCTTACAACAATTCGCATTTGAGCTATGTCGGAGCGCAACAGTTTACATCACGCCTGGATTCCCTTTTGAGGACGTTGAAATGATGAAATTGTTTTTCGTTTTGCTTGTTTTTTGGCTTTGTTCCTGTTCGAATTCGGACTCGGTCTCTGTATATCCGCAAAACACATCTTTGGAAATCGCAGAAGATTCCCTTGTTGGGATGTTCCGCATCAGGACTGCTGAATCTGTTGCCATCTTGGGAACGGACTTGGAAAAGGCGAAGGCCAATGAAACACCTGCGATGGAGGTGAAATTTGATTATGATTTTTCAATTGGCAAGCATGAGGTTACATGTGGCGAATTTAATTCTCTGATGAAGCCTTTGACGGGGCATTCACTGGACTGTGAGGGCGATAGTCTCCCTGCCACAAATTTGACATACTATGATGCGGTTCTTTATGCGAACGAACGCAGCAAAGCCGAAGGTTTCGATACGGCCTATACCTATATTTCGGTGAGTTTCGACACGGAAAAGCATTGCACAAATTTGGCTGGGCTTGTCTTTCGTCCCGAGGTAAATGCGTATCGTTTGCCGACTGAAGCGGAGTGGAATCTGGTGGCTGCTTCGAACTGGAAAAAAGGTTGGACGGCCGATAATGCAAAACAAAAATTGCATAATGTTTGTAGCCGCGATACGGCTGCAAGAATCTGTGACATGGTCGGAAATGCGATGGAATGGGTGAACGATTGGCTCGGAAACTTACGCGATACGACTATCGTAAATTATGTGGGGGCTCCCGATGGCGGAGCCTTGGGACAACGCGTGGTAAAGGGCGGTAGTTATCGTAATGCCTCTAAATCCATCAACATCTATAGCCGTGGTGACGTGTATACGGTCACGTCTTCGACCAGGGCTGATTATGTCGGGTTTCGTCTTGCTTATGGGGCTATTCCCAATCCCATTTGGATGAATGCGAAAGGAACTGCGGCAACAAGCCGTATCCTTCCTTTGGCGACTCCAGCGACAATGCGTTCTTTGACGGGAACCTACAAGGTAAAACTGGCGTTTCGTAATGACTTGACGGGGAACCTCGCTTTTATCAATTATGGCAGTGGTTCTTTGTCGGTTATTGAAATTGAGGATTCCCTTGCTGTTTACCATCCTGAAATTTCTCCGGATGGACAGTGGGTTGCCTTCTGTACAAAACTTGAAGGCGTATCTGGAACATCGACGGTCTTTGTGCGTCGCTTGAATGCGGATGGTTCCGATTTAGTAAAGTTGAATGTCGAAAGTGCTGTAATTCCCCGTTGGCAGGTTCTTGAAAATGGCGATACGGTTGTCGTTTATGTGACTGATGCGGGGAATAATAAAAACGATGCTTCTTTTAAGGCCTCATCGACTTGGCAAGTGAAATTTGCAAATGGCAAGTTTGGAACTCCGCAGAAGCTTTTCGACGGGGCCTATCATGGGGGCTTTAGCGAAGACCGTTCCTTGGCCGTGACGGGAGCGCGTCTGCTTCGTGCCCGCGTTTTGGGGCGTGATACGGTATGGTACGGCGGCGAACAGGCCTGCAATGCGTCCCTTTCGAAAGACGGTTCAAAGCGCACCCTGTTCCTTGATTTTGGCGGAACGACCGGTCAAAAGTTTGTTGGTAAAAAATATGGGACGCATGAGCAGTTGCTGATTGCTGATTCTCTTGGAAAACTAATACAGTCAATACCTGCTCCGGCGGGCTATTCCTTTGACCATAGCGAATGGGTCTTTGGATCGGATAATCTTGTGGTGGCGACGCTTTCGAATGATGATGGGGCCCATACGAAAATAGTGTCGGTCAATTTGCAGGACAGTTCTATTGTTGATATCCTTGAAGGCGATGAAGTTTGGCATCCGAGTCTATGGGCCAATCCCAATGTGATTCCGTCGAATGAATTCTTGCTTGATTTGGACAGTGCGGGAATGTATTTCATTGAAGGTGGATCTGATAGGTCAAAGATTTTGCGGTACCGCATGGAAATGATGTGGAAGTACAGGGATTCTGCAGAACTGGTGGTGCTTGGATCTTCGCGTGCGGCAAATGGAATAGATGCCTCTATAATTGGTGTAACCTCGGTTAATTTGTCTTATTTCCCTAATTCCTTCTTTGATGTATGTCATATGTATGAACGTTATGTTGAAAAGGGCTTTAAGAAACTAAAATATATCGTGGTCTCGATTGATATTGATTTTTGGAATTTTTCACCTCAGTTTAGTTTCTTCAGCTCGGAATACGAACAATTCCCCGGATACGTTTACGACCAAAATCATAATTATTGGTTAGATGAAGATTGTAGTGCAATTTACGCAGCTACGCAAAATGCCCCTGGCCTAGATACGTATAAAGGAATGTTTCTAGGTCTAAGAAGTTCCGAATTT
>Ga0310695_10009079_pt1 | contig 15122 bp, 13 predicted proteins | sample RumenRJG_04DNA_FD_203882 | JGI IMG/M metagenome (GOLD analysis project Ga0310695, IMG submission 203882) | Bovine rumen microbial communities from Lethbridge, Alberta, Canada - RJG_04 (v2) (version 2) | ecosystem: Host-associated > Mammals > Digestive system > Stomach > Rumen | place: Canada... | reverse complement strand
TGAACGGCAAAAGGCACAAAGCCATATAAATTAAATTGGTGTAAACTATAGCCGAAGTGTCAAAAACGAGCGAACCTTTGAATGCCAAAGGAAAATTCAGAGCGGACAAACCGTCCTTAAAAGCCGCCCAATTTTCAAAAAGATATGCTGCCCTGCAAATCTGATATGCAGCATAAACCATTAAAATGTTAATCGAAAATGCTAAAAACTTTTTCATCTTAAAAAAAATTATATTCGCACATCGTGCGCATATTTCCTGTTTTTTTTAAGAGGAAATTATGCGCACGAGATGTGAATAAAAAACGCTCTAACGAGGCATATCGGCGATAATATTAAGACCGCCGTAAACTTTATCACCGTTTTTAACGCGGATTTTTGTTCCTAACGGGAAGAACATATCAACGCGGGACCCGAATTTTATAAAACCGAATTGTTGTCCTTGTTTAGCGGTATCGCCTTCGTTGATAGGAGCTACGATACGGCGTGCAACAAAGCCGGCTATTTGGCGGAAAAGAATTTCAACACCGTTTTTGTCGGCAACAACGATTGAGGTATGCTCGTTTTCGGTTGAAGATTTCGGATGTGCGGCCAAAAGGTATTTTCCTTGATGATGTTTGAAATACGTTACTTTTCCTGAAATCGGCCAACGGTTTGCATGAACATTCCAAACGGACATAAAAATCGAAACTTGAATTCTTTTGTCTTTGAAATATTCCGGTTCTTCAACTTCTTCAATGGCAACGACTTCACCGTCTGCGGGTGAGAGTACGACGTATTCGTTTTCAACAACGTTTCTGTTGGGGTTTCTGAAAAATTGCAAAACCAAAACCAACAAAAAAATACTTCCCGCCTGCAAGATATAGCCGGGCCATTTGTAGTTTCCAAAAAAATGATAGTACAAAACGTTGATAATTATCAACGCCAAAACGACTATCAAAATCGTCATATAACCTTCTTTATGTATCATATTTTATAATTTTTCTTTTTTTTATTGTCAGAGCGTTTTTTTTGCTGAAGGGAGAAAAAAACTTACGATTCAGCAACGGCAACGATATAAAGCCATACCGGCGGGACTGCCAAAAACGTGCTGTCGAAACGATCCAAAATACCGCCGTGTCCGGGCAAAATTTTACCTGAATCTTTAACGCCTGTATTGCGTTTTATCATTGATTCCACCAAATCGCCGAGATTTGCAAAAACTACCGTTATCAAACTGATTATAACCCATTGCGATTGTGAAAAAACGCCCGCAATATGGTAAACGGGAATTGATGCCAAAACGGTGAACGTTATTCCGCCCAAAAGACCTTCAATGGTTTTTTTAGGAGAAATTCTTTCGATTAATTTGTGTTTTCCGATTAACGAGCCGACACAAAAAGCTCCCGTGTCCGAAACCCATACGAAGGCAAAAAACGAAAGTATAATTGCCGGCGTAAATTCGTGAGTATTAGGAGCAAAGAGCATATTGCTTAAGATTCCGAACGGCAAAGCCACGTACATCGGAGCAAAAAGTGTTTGAGCCCAATCCGAAGTCGGAGTCGGTTTTTGCCTGAAAAGTTCGATAATGGGAATCGAAAGCATCAAAACGGGCAAAACGTAAAGCAACCTTGTCGGCAGAATTTTCATCGCTAACAAGAAAATCAACATAAAAGTTAGGATACCGATAATAATACCCGTAACTTTTTGGGGTGTAAATCCCAACATTCCGCTCATTTTGTAGAATTCGTTTATTCCTATTACGGTGAAAAATCCAAACAAAGCGGCAAAAATCCAAGGGCTTATTGTAACGGAAAATATTACGAGAACCAAAAAAACTGCACCCGTAATAATCCTTGGCATTAATTTACTCATTTTCGTAGACCGAAATATTTTTAAGAATTTGAGCTGCTGCGTCCAATTTAAATTCTTCGACGTATACGTCCGTATCAACTTTTAGGGTTAAATCCGTGTTGTTGATGCAGACTGCCTCAATACCTGCGTTTTCTAATAATGCAACTGCATAATCAGCCTCCAACTGCGTTGTGAAAGATGTCAAAAGCATCCATTTTTGGCTTTCTGTGATTATTGTCAGAGCTTTTTCTTCTTTGTCGCCTTCTACGAAAAGGAGGATCTTTCCATTTTCTTCTTTGATAATACCTCTGATTCCGGCTTTTCCAAGTTGAGATTCTTGAATTTCAGCTTGTTGAATATTATCAAAAGTACCGATTTTTATCCAACCGTTAAGAGTCTCCAAAGTATCGTCAGCCTTTTCAAAGTCTTCTTCTTTGACATAAATGTCAATTTCTTGTTTCATGAAATCGGCATTGCGTTTTTTTATGACGATTCCCGGAATGTAAACCTCGTTCAAGAGTTCGATTCTGAATCTTGCTTGACGGGTTCTGAAACATGAGCAAACTTTTTTCCAGCCTTCAAGTTTTTCTCCCGTTAAGAAAGGAACAACTTTTTCTACGTCCTCGTTATTGACGTAAAGTTCGTAGTTATCAAGCACATAACGGGGATTTTTATTGGTTTTAACAACGGAAGCTATACCGTTATCGTCCAAAATATCCTTCAAACGTTCTACGGGTGAACGCATTATAAAAGAATCTACTTTTGTAAGACCTTTGTATTCGTCCACTACGGCTTGAGCACGTTTTTCCTGACCTTTCAAAACGTAAAGTTCATATTCCCCGATAAGGAACAGACTATCTTTAGCGTTGAGAATTACGTTCTTAATATCGTTCTGATCCAAAATACCTTTGGTAAGTTCCGCTTGATACAGAGAATCATACGAATATATTTTAATCCAATCTTCCATAAACGATTAATATTTAAGAGTTAATAATCAACAATTAAAAATTGTATATTTTTTTTCTAATTTTCTGATTTTTCTTCTTCTTTCTCTTTTGGATTTTCCTCTTGTTTTTCCTCTTGAGCCTCAGCTTGAGTTTTGTTCTCATCGTTTTGAGTTTCAGGTTCATGCTTAGGCGGCAGAGGTGTTTGCGTTCTTACTCCGTAAAGAGCCTCCTCCAATTCTTTGGAAGCAAATTTTCTTTTTCCGAAAATGTTTTCAACGTCTTCTGTGAAAATTACTTCCCTTTCCAAAAGAAGTTCTGCTAATTTCGTAACTTTTTCTTTGTTTTCTCTTAGCAGTGTCTTGGCTTTTTCGTAAACGGTGTCAATGATTTTTTTAGCTTCTTTATCAATGAGTTCTGCCGTTTTTTCGCTGTATGGCTTTTGGAAAGAATATTCGTCCGTTGCGCTGTAATAACACAAATTGCCGATTTCGTCTGACATTCCGTAATACGAAACCATAGCATAAGCGTATTTTGTAACTCTTTCCAAGTCGTTTAACGCGCCGGTTGAGATTTTTCCGAAATTAATTTCCTCGCTTGCCCTTCCGCCGACTAAAGAACACATCTCGTCCAACATTTGTTCTTTTGTGGTTATCTGTCTTTCTTGAGGCAAATACCACGCTGCGCCGAGGGCTTTTCCTCTTGGAACGATTGTAACTTTTATAAGCGGATGAGCGTTTTCAAGCAGCCATGATACTGTTGCGTGTCCTGCTTCATGGTATGCAATCGTGCGTTTTTCGTTTTCAGTAATTATTTTGTTTTTCTTTTCCAAACCGCCGATAATTCTGTCTACGGCATCAAGGAAATCTTGTTTCTCAATTAATTCTTTGTTATGACGGGCTGCAATAAGAGCCGCCTCGTTACAAACATTGGCAATGTCAGCACCAGAAAAACCGGGAGTTTGTTTTGCCAAAAAGTTCAAATCCGTATTCGGGTCTACTTTCAACGGTTTCAAATGAACGTTGAAAATTTCACTTCTTTCGTTCAAATCCGGCAAATCAATCATTATCTGACGGTCAAACCTTCCCGCTCTAAGTAACGCCGGATCCAAAATATCAACCCTATTAGTAGCTGCTATTATAATGATTCCCGTGTTGGTTTCAAAACCGTCCATTTCAGTAAGCAACTGATTAAGAGTGTTTTCTCTTTCATCGTTGGAACTGAAATTAGCATTTTTGCCTCTTGCACGTCCTATCGCGTCAATTTCATCAATAAAAATTATGCAAGGAGCTTTTTGTTTTGCCTGATTGAATAAATCCCTTACTCTTGAAGCACCTACGCCGACAAACATTTCTACAAAGTCCGAACCCGACATTGAGAAAAATGGAACGTCAGCCTCGCCTGCAACTGCTTTTGCCAAAAGTGTTTTACCCGTACCCGGAGGGCCTACCAAAAGCGCGCCTTTAGGAATTTTTCCACCGAGTTTGGTATATTTTTCGGGGTTTTTTAAGAAATCTACAATTTCCGTAACCTCTTGTTTTGCCTCTTTTAAACCGGCAACATAACTGAAATTGATTTTCAGTTTGTTGGCTTCGCGGTCAAAAATTTTCGCCTTGGATTTTCCTACGTTGAAAATTCCGCCCGAGCCTCCGCCGATACGTTTGAACATAAAAGCCCAAATACCGAAAAACAAAATCAGAGGCACTATCCAACTTAAAATTTCAGCAACGTAATCCGCATGAGTTTCGCTGTCAAACATTATTTGTTCGTCTTCGGGAATTTCCTTCTGAAATTTCTGAAGATTAGACTGAAAACTCTCCGGTGAAGATACTTTGCACGTAAAGTGCGGACCTTCTTTGGGAATTTTTCTGTTTCTCAGATAAGCGTATCTGTCAGAAAAATATATCGGTTCTTTGAGGGTAATATATGCGTCTTCTTTATTAACAAGGACAATTTTTGAAATTTCTTTGTTAACAAGCATTTTTTTTAATCCCTCCAAATCCGTTTTGTCGGGTGAACCCTTAAAATTAGAGAACTGAATGGCAAATATTGCTATAATCAGTACTCCGAAAATCCAAAAAATAATGTTGCTTTTGTTTTGACCGCTGTTCTTCGGTCTCAAACTGTTGGAATTCATTTGTATTTTTGTTTGTATAATTCGTTAATACTCAGAAGGATAATCCGTGCGTTTGGCGTCAGCCCAAAGTTTTTCCAACTTATAAAAGCCTCTTTTAACGTCCAAAAACACATGAACCACTACATCAACGTAATCAAGCAGAATCCATTCTGCATTTTCTGCACCTTCCTTGTGATACGGCCATTGTTTGGTGTTTTCAAATACATAATCCTCTACAGAATCGGCAATGGCCAATACTTGACGGGGATTATCAGCCTCCGTTATGATAAACGAATCACATACCGAAGAATCTATGTTTCTTAAGTCAAGTTTTACAATATTTGCGCCTTTTTTTTCTTTAATACCGGCTACGATTATTTCAGCAAGTTGATCGCTGTTCAAAGAATTATTTGACATAAAATTTTATTAAATTTCTAATAATTAATATGTTATAATCCGTTAGTATAAGTATGTTTTACACGTAGGATTACTTTTCGAGACTGCAAAGATAATTTATTAGTTTTATCAAAGCAAGTTATTTAAGAAAAAATCACTTTTTTTTGCAACAATTTCTCAATTGTTTGAGATATTTTTTCTTTTGTGTTTTTAAAATTTTCTTCGTTTGTGTTGTAAAGCGGCATAATTTCAACGCCGTTTAATTCTCCTGAAAAATTATTTTTACCGCAAATTATCACGGCTTTTTTCTTTAATGAAGCGGCTCTTGAGAGTATTTCGCCGGTTATTTTTCCCGATAGCGACTGCGAATCAAAACAGCCTTCGCCCGTTATGATTAAATCTGCCTGTAAGAGTTTGGAATTGAAATCAAGTGAGTCCAAAACAAAATCCGCACCGCTGATGATTTCACTATTTAGGAATGCTTTCAGTCCGCCGCCGATTCCGCCTCCCGAGCCTGCGCCTGAAACATCTAAAATATTAACGCCCAAATCTTTGTCTATAATTTCAGCGATATGTCTTAGAGCCGAATCCAAGAAAATGGTTTCTTCTTGGGTTGCGCCTTTTTGCGGTGCAAACACTTTTGCCGCACCGTTTATTCCGCAAAGCGGATTTTTGACATCGGCTGCCGTTTCAAATACGATATTTTCAAAAACGGGATTTTCGGGTTTTATGATTTTTTGAATTTTCATAAAATTTTCCGGGATTGGCTGCGTTTCGTTTCCTAAAGCGTCCAAAAACTTGTAACCTAAAGCGTTAGCACCGCCGCAAAACAAATCACAGGTTGCAGTTCCGCCCGAACCTATTATTACTTTTTTAGGTCTTCTGACCTCCAAAAGTCTTGAAATGTCATAACCTAAACCGAAGGACGAAAGTTTTAAAATTTGTTTTTCGTCTTTTCTCAAAAGGCTTAATCCTATCGTTGAGGCTGATTCTATTACAGCAGTTTTCGTGTAAATATTGTAAAGGTATTTACTTTGAACTTTTCTTGCTTTGTTGGCCGAATAACTTAAAAATTTCCAACGTGAGTAGTTGTTATGACCTCTGAGCGATTCAATTAAACCCTCACCGCCGTCGGATACCTCTAAAGTCTCCGTTTGGGCAGTGGGGGCATAAATTTTTAAAGCCTCCGAAATAGTTTTTCCTATTTCGGACGAGGTAAACGTGCCCTTAAATTTATCTGAAGCAATAAGTATTTTCATATTTTTTTCTAAAATTATCTTACCACTTCCGTAAATTCTGCTTTAGAATTGTCTTTTTTGATAACAAAAATTTGAGCGGTTTTTCCGTCTTGAACCTCTACCGTAAAAAGATATTCAGTACCCTCTTTTGTTGCTCTTGAGCCTACCGTAACGGGATTACCGAGTGGAAACTGATAGCCGTCACAAGCTTGATGAAAAATTTCTTTTTCAGCATCGGTAACTTCTTTTTGAGCAGAAAATTCGGGTAATACTTCAGCTTCACCTTGTTTGAACCCTGCTTTAATTAAGAATTTACTAACTTCTTCTTTTGCGTTTGAAATACGTGCTTGACGGATACCGTAGCCGTTGAGGATTTGAGCGTTTTTAGCGTTTTTCTTTAATTCTGCGCTACTTGTGTTAAGACCGCCGCTGCCGAAAGTACAAAACGGAACGAGTTTTTTACCGGCGAAATCCGTTTTTTCCAAAAGCGATGCGATAGGAAGAGCGTATGTGCCGCCCCAAACGGGATAGCCTAAAAAGATAACGTCATAATCGCTGATATTTTTATTGAGCGGGTTTAATTCGGGCTTTTTGCCGCTTTGCAACTCATTCTGCCAACGGGTGAGTACGCTGTTGAAATCTCCCGTATAAGGATTAGTACATTCAATTTCATCAATATCGCATTGTAATTGAAGTTGAATTTCTTCAGCAAGAGCCTTTGTAGTATTGCTTTGGGAATAATACAAGACAAGTATTTTTTCTTTTTTCTGCGAACATGCCGTTAATAAAAGTGCGGCAAAAATTAATGTTAGAATTTTTTTCATCTTTTTGTATAATTATTGTTTAAAATTTTTACTTTGCAAAAATAAGAAAAAATAATTGACATTCTTTTATCCGCTTAAAAAAAATATTACCTTTGCATCAATCATTAAAAAAAAACGTAAACGCTATGTCGAAATATCTTAATCCCAAAGTAGACTTAATCTTCAAAAAAGTTTTTGGCGAGCATCCAAATCTTGTCAAAAGCCTTTTGAATGCCCTTTCAACGACGAAGCATTTGATTATGAGGGTGATAACGGCTATATGCAAGAGTTTTATATTATCAACAAAAAGCATACAGCCGACATTCATCGTGATTTGTCGCTGATATTTATTGAACTTAAAAAATATAAACCGTTAGACCGTGGTAGCCGTGCGATAAAAGAATTGTGGCTTAGATTTTTAACAGAAATCAACGAACAGACCGAAAAAGTTGATGCCGTGATGCTTGAAAATCCAGAAATTAGTCAAGCGTTAGAAATCGTAGAACGTTCGGCATATTCCGATGGCGACCTTTATGCCTACGAAGATTATTTGCTCGAATTGATGACACAACACAATTCCGTAGAAAGTGCACGAAGTGAAGGCGAGACAAAAGGTCGCGCGGAAGGTGAGAAAATCGGCATTGAACAAGGCCGCGCCGAAGGCATCGAACAAGGCCGCACCGAAGGTGAAAAACTCGGAATCGAAAAAGGCGAAAAACAAAAAGCCATAGAAATGGCACGCAAACTCAAATTGAAAGGCATAATGTCTGATGAAGAAATTGCAGAAATTACCGGCTTAACCAAAGATGAAATTTTAACACTAACTTAATCTTAAATTCTTGCGTGTTAAAAATATTTAAATTTAATTTGCGCTGATGAATAACAACAAAAGAAATGATAAAATTACACTATATATTACATAAAGTAAATCGGGGGGGGTAAAAAGTGGATTAAATTTTACCTTTTCTCATAAAAATATACAAATCCCTTGTGGATAGTAGCTTGTTTTATGCTATTATCCGCAAGGGATTTTTGTTTTTTTTTATTAACTAACAAATTTCTACAAAAATGAAAGAAATTATTGAAAAAGTCGTTAGTACTCCGAGAAGAAAAAGTACGTCAAACCCGATTTTGAAGTAATCGAGTTGAACATGGAAGCCCCGCTACTTAGTGCGAGCGGATCAAACACAACCAACGGTAGCTACGGCACACATTTCAATTACGACGACCAAAACATTTAAAAAAGGAGGAACTAAAATGACAAAAAGATTCTTAAAAGTTCTGCCATTGGCAGCAGCAGTTTTGCTTGCAACATCTTGCAGCAAAGACAACAACGATGAGAAAACCGTTGAAAATCAGCCCAAAGTTGAAAAAGTCGTAATTCCTTTTTCTGTAAAGGTTAATACCGGCAATTCGATTTCAAAAATTGCGTACACACAAGACGGTAATGACGTTTCCAAATTCAATGTAAACTTTACCGACGAAGACATAAATACAGAAATGAACATTGCAAGCGAGGGCAATATTGAGCCGTCAATTTTGAAACTTGACAAAGATGGCGATAATTTCGTTTTCAAAGGCGAAATTACTCTTGCAAAAGGCAAAACCGAAGAAGATTTTAATAATGGTTTTAACATTACCGGCTCATTTGGCGAAGCGGGAACATCCATCGTAACATCAACAACATCGTTAGCAGATGTAATGTCAAATTGTAGTCATCAATATACCTCTACATTTAGTTCAAATGCTGAAACAATTAACCTTGATGATAATTACGCTTACTTAGAAATGAGTTGCTCAGCTCAACAAACCAAGTTTCAGTTAACAATTGGCGAAAATACAGCGGATTACACTCCTAACGCTAACAAAAAGATTTGGATTGCAGTACCCAAGGGCACACAAGTAACCGGCAATTTGGTAAAAACAATGGCTGTTGAAGGCGGAAAAGTTTACAGAGCCGACAGAACAGATGTTGTGGATTTAGGTCCAAGCGTTAGTGTTCTTTGGACTCTTAAAAATATTGGAGCAAGTACAAGTACTGATTTCGGTAATGAATATTCATGGAACACTGGGGTAACTCCGATTCCAATTCCCGATGGTTACCGTATGCCGTCTAATGCTGAATTTACAGCCATGGTTAATGCCTCTACTTCTAAAAACTGGGAGAATAACGGCAGGACATATAAGAACGATTACGGATCTGTTTATTTCCGTGCTGCCGGACATGACGGACATCAAGGTCAGAATTACAATGCTTGGTATTGGTCAAGTGATAGACTTGAAACTTGGCATCACGGCTGGTTCTATTTTGATAAAACTTCAACAGGAAATGCAGGATATGCAACAGAAGGAGATAATAACAATTTCAAAGTGCCTATCAGACTTGTCCGTGATATGCAGAACTAAGTTAACAACTGGCTGTCGGAAAATCGGCAGCCATTTTTTTTGCAAAAAACTGAAAAAATCATTATTTTTGCGGAAAATAAAAAAATTAACGCTATGCCAAAATATATCAGTTTCGATTGGTTTATAAAAAAACTCTTGCGCAACAAAGGCAGTTTTGTTGTCTTGGAAGGCTTTTTGAGTGTACTTTTGAACGTCAGATAAAAATGATATTTGTATAACTTAAAACACAAAAATATGTCAATACGTTTACCTTCGGATTTCTGTTTTACAAAAGTTATTTATAAAAAAGACCAAAGTAGCGATGCTAACAAATTTGACGAAGAAGTTACAACCCCTCTAAAAGAGTGGATTTCAGTTTTGAAAACAGGCGAAATAATGAAATCGAAAATTTAAGATAATACATATATAAAAAATGCGGGACTTAAAAAAAATCCCGCATTTTTATTATTTATTCAAATGTTATCTCTCCGTCTTTTTCATCGACTATGATTTGTGGCTTTTTGCCGATTTTGCCAGAAATGAGTTCCGTTGCAAGGTTGTTCAAAATCTCTTTCTGAATAACCCTTTTGACAGGTCTTGCGCCGAACTCAGGGTCGTAACCCATGTCGGCTACCCAATTCAAAGCCTTGTCCGTCAAAACCAATTCTATGTTTTGGTCTTTCAAAACTTTGTTGATACCCGCCAACTGAATTTTTACAACTTCCGCAATTTCCGCTCTTGTTAAAGGCGTGAAAATCACCGTTTCGTCAATTCTGTTCAAAAATTCCGGACGTATCGTGTTCTTTAACAGGTTGATAACAGCATTTTTCGTTTTGTCGATTACCTCGTCATGGTTTTGGTCATTAATCGTTTCCATGTTTTGACGGATTAAATCGCTGCCGAGGTTAGAGGTCATAATTATAATCGTATTCTTGAAATTAACCGTTCTGCCTTTGCTGTCCGTCAAACGTCCGTCGTCCAAAACTTGCAACAAAATGTTGAAAACATCGGGGTGCGCTTTTTCGATTTCGTCCAAAAGAATTACCGAATATGGTTTTCTTCTGACGGCTTCGGTGAGTTGTCCGCCCTCGTCATAACCGACATAACCCGGAGGCGCACCGATAAGGCGCGTTACAGCAAATTTTTCCTGATATTCGCTCATGTCAATTCTGACCATGAGGTTCTCATCGTCAAACAAAAACTCCGCCAGAGCCTTTGCAAGTTCGGTTTTGCCGACACCTGTTGTTCCCAAAAAGATGAACGAACCAATCGGCTTTTTAGAATCTTGAAGTCCCGCTCTTGACCGTCTTACCGCGTCAGAAATCACTTTTATTGCCTCGTCTTGACCGACAACGCGTTTGTGAAGTTCTTTTTCGAGGTTCAAAAGTTTGTCTTTCTGAGCCTGCAAAAGTTTCGTCAGAGGAATACCCGTCTGTCTTGAAACTATTTCCGCAATGTCGTCGTAGCCGATTTCCTCTTTTATGAGCGGAGAATTTTTTTGCAATTCCTCCAATTGAAGTTTCATCTTGTTGATTTCATTTTCGACGGCAACCATTTTGCCGTACTTCAATTCTGAGGCAAGTGAATAATTACTCTCTCGCTCGGCTTTTGTATACTGGTTTTTGTAATCTTCGAGTTCCGATTTCAACGCCTGCATTTTTTGAACAACGTTCTTTTCTTCTTGCCATTTTGCGTTGAGTTTTGACCGCTCTTCGTTTAATTCAGCGAGAATTTTAGCGTTTTTGTCAATTTTTATTTGGTCGCCTTCGCGTTTAATTGCCTCACGTTCAATTTCATACTGACGGATTTTGCGATTGACCTCGTCCAAAGGTTCGGGGACGGAGTTCATCTCGATTTTGAGTTTTGCTGCACTCTCGTCAATTAGGTCAATGGCCTTGTCCGGCAAGAAACGGTCTGAAATATAACGGTTTGAAAGTTCCACAGCCGCAATTATCGCCTCGTCTTTGATACGGATTTTGTGGTGGTTTTCGTAACGTTCTTTCAGTCCGCGCAGAATCGAAATTGCGTCTTCGATGTTTGGCTCGTTGATTAAAACGGGTTGAAATCTACGTTCAAGAGCCTTGTCTTTTTCAAAATATTTTTGATATTCGTCCAAAGTTGTGGCTCCGATTGCTTTGAGTTCGCCACGTGCAAGAGCCGGTTTTAAAATGTTTGCCGCATCCATTGCGCCGTCGCTTTTTCCTGCGCCAACAAGGGTGTGAATTTCGTCAATAAAAAGAATAATTTCACCTGCCGAATCCGTAACTTCTTTAACCACAGCCTTTAACCTTTCCTCAAATTCGCCTTTGTATTTTGCGCCGGCGATAAGTGCGCCCATGTCGAGGGAGTAAAGGATTTTGGTTTTAAGGTTTTCGGGTACGTCGCCGTTAACGATTCTGTGCGCAATACCTTCTGCGATAGCGGTTTTTCCGACACCGGGTTCGCCGACAAGAATCGGGTTGTTTTTGGTTCGGCGCGATAGAATCTGCAAGACGCGGCGTATTTCTTCGTCCCTGCCGATGACGGGGTCGAGTTTGCCTTTAAGTGCCTGAGCGTTAAGGTTTATTGCGTATTTTGACAAAGACTGATAAGTATCTTCTGCGGATTGGTCAGTAACTTTTTGTCCGCCTCTTAATTCTTTGATTGCAAGTTCAAGGTCTTTTTTAGTGAACCCAGAATCCTTCATCATCGCCGAAACGTCATCGCCGGCATCAAGCATTGAAACAAAAATATGTTCGAGGCTGACATAATCGTCTCCGTTTTTTTCTGCGATGTTTTGGGCTTCGAGGAGTACTTTTTGAGAGTTTGCGCTCAGAAACGGTTCGCCGCCCTGAACCTTCGTATACCGCGAGCAAATAGCCTCTAACGCCTTTTGAAAGGTTTGGAGGTTGATGTTGAGTTTTCGGAAAATAAAGTTAGTGATATTTTCGTCGGCTCTGATTAAAGCAGTTAAGAGGTGTCCCGTTTCGATAGCCTGACAGCCTGAACGCTGCGAAATCGAAACCGCCTCTTGAACGGCTTTTTGCGATTTGATAGTAAATTTATCGAAGTTCATAATTGTTAATAATAAAGTTTTTTCTGTGAGGTAAATTTACAAACAATTTGCCAAAGCACAAAATTTCTTTTTCGCTGACATTTTGTCAGAATAATGCTGACAAAATGTCAAAATATACGACAAAATGACAGTTGATCATATTCAAGACGAATTAATAAAAATCTAATATCCCGAAAAATGGTTTAATTTTCTTTATTTTTTTTGACGTTAAAAACGTTACGATGATAAGAAAGTTTTTTTTAATAAAAATAAAATTATGGAAATTAATTCTCATATAATTCTTTTTAATAGATAAAAACATCTAAAAAAATAACGTTAAACAAGCGATATGAAAGAATAATATTATCTTTGTGTCAGTTTTTTACAATTAAACCTTTAATAATATGAAAAAAGCATTTTTCTATTTAGCATTTGCCGCTTTGACGGGCTGTACAAGCGTTCAGGAGAGCGGTAACAATTTCAAATCCACCGTCATAAACGATGACGGCACGGTAACATTTTTTTATAAAAACGACAAGGCAAAAGAGGTCTTTGCCGACATTCAGTTTGCCGGCAGAAATCCGATGGTAAAAGATTCTGTTTCAGGACTTTGGACGGTAACGTTAGGACCTGCTGCGCCTGATATGTATCCATATTGTTTTATCGTTGATGGCGTTAGTATTATGAATCCTGATTGCGACGGATATTTCCCGAACGAAGGTTTTAAAAATAGCCTTTTGGAAATTCCCGCAAAAAATGCCTCTTTGCCGCATGACATCAAAAACGTTCCGCACGGCAAAATCGTTTACGTAAGTTATTTTTCAAAAACTCTTAACGCCATAAACCACGCAGTTGTTTATCTACCGCCGAGTTATAATGAAAATTCTGACAAAAAGTATCCTGTTTTTTACCTTATCAGCGGCACAACCGACACCGAAGAAGTATATTATAAGGTGGGACGTGCAAATTATATCGCCGACAATATGATTGCCGACAAAAAAGCGGAAGAGATGATAATCGTAATGCCTTACGGAAATCCTTACAAACTTTTGCCGCAAGTGCCTGACGTTGCGGGCGTTCCGCAGACAAATTTTGGCAAGGACCTTTTCAGTCTTGACCTCGTAGAAGATTTGATGCCGTATATTGAAAGTAATTTTCAGACGATTAACGACAGCGGACACCGTGCAATCGGCGGTTTTTCAAGAGGTGGAAACCAAGGTCTTTCTAACGGTTTAAGAAATCTTGACAAGTTTTCGTACCTTTGCAGTTACAGTTCTTTTACTTCGACGGACATTCCCGAAGTTTACGACAAGGCTGATGAGACCAACGGAAAAATCAATCTTTTCTGGCTCGGTGTCGGCACTGACGATTTTCTTTACGGTAATGCCCGCGATTATATGGAATTTCTTGATAATAAGGGAATTCGTTCTGTTAAAGAATATACTTCTGACAAATTCGGACATACTTGGATGAATGCGAAATTCTTTTTGGCGCATACGATGGAGTTACTTTTCAATCCCGAAAAATCTGCCGAAGCGATGAAAAACGCTAAACCTGCAATGCCTGCAACGGGTAACGAGCCGCAGTTTACGCCGGGTGTTATGGCAAGACTTTTCCCGAAACCGATAATTTCGCCGGAATATTTTGATGACGGAATTGTTTTTAGATTCAAAGCCGAAAAAGCGCAGAAAGTTTTTCTTGTAACAGAAACCTCAAAAATACCGATGCAAAAAGATACTGCCGGGGTTTGGAGCGTGAAACTTTCGGAAAATTTTTCTAAACCGTTTACATACTATTTTGAATTTGATTCCACGCCCGTTGCCGATGCGCAAAATATGTATCTTGCGCCTGAGAAGGGTTTTAAACCGAGTGTTGCCAATCATCCGAAAAACCGTTACAGTTATTTTTCGGCTGACGGCATAAAATTCGGTAAAATTTTTTATAACCTTAACGACAGTACGGCAAAATATATTCCGGACGGTGTTAAAGAGGAAAATGATTTGCCTGTTGTTCAGCTTCTTAGCGGCAAGAATGACACGTTTGAAAGTTGGTTCAAATGCGGTTTTGCGGACATTGTTGCCTCAAAACTTTTGGAGGAAGGCAAAATAAAACCTTGCATTCTTGTTGCCGGTAATTATAAAGGCGATGCCGCTCAGGTTGTCAAGGCAGAAAAATTTAAAACTTGGGCAGAGCGTCAAAACGAATTGGAAAAAGTCTTGTTGGAAAAATGTAACTAACACTTGCTTAACTTTAGACGAAATTCAAAAAATCTAAACTAACAATATTGAATAATAAAAAAACAACGGTTACAAAAAAAATGCAGCCGTTGTTTTTTTGTGTAGACACCATATTATGGCATCTAATTTTATTTGAATT
>Ga0310695_10009076_pt1 | contig 15124 bp, 10 predicted proteins | sample RumenRJG_04DNA_FD_203882 | JGI IMG/M metagenome (GOLD analysis project Ga0310695, IMG submission 203882) | Bovine rumen microbial communities from Lethbridge, Alberta, Canada - RJG_04 (v2) (version 2) | ecosystem: Host-associated > Mammals > Digestive system > Stomach > Rumen | place: Canada... | reverse complement strand
TCGAAACGCTGACTCGCGTGAAGGAACTGCTGCCTGCTACACCTGTGGTAATGGTGACGAAGAGCGAGGAAGAGCACATCATGGAGCAAGCCATCGGCGCGAAGATTGCCGACTATCTTATCAAGCCTGTCAACCCCACGCAAATCCTGCTGACGCTCAAGAAGAATATCCAGCAAAAGGAGATTGTGACGGAGCACACGCAGACGGGCTACCAGCAGGAGTTCGCTCGACTGGGCATGCAAATCAACGACGCTTCGAGCCTCGATGAGTGGAAAGAAGTCTATAAGAAGCTGACGTATTGGGAGTTGCAGTTGAGCGAGGCAGAGAGTGGCATGCAGGAGATGCTTGCAATGCAGCGGCACGAAGCCAATGCCGAGTTCGCCAAGTTCATCCGCAAGAACTACATGCGCTGGATGGAAAAGCCCGAAGACCGTCCCGTGATGAGCCCCGACATCTTCAAGCGAACCATCTTCCCTTTGCTTGACAAGGGCGAGAAGGTGTTCCTCGTCGTCATCGACAACTTCCGCTACGACCAGTGGCGCGTCCTGTTGAATGAAATCGGCGATGCCTTCACCGTCGAGGAGAACCTTTATTGCAGCATCCTTCCGACCGCGACGCAGTACGCTCGCAACGCCATCTTCAGCGGACTCATGCCCAACGACATCGCCAAGATGTTCCCTGACCTCTGGGTCGATGAAGACAGCGAGGAGGGCAAAAACCTTAACGAGGAGCCGCTCGTCAGGACTCACTTCGAGCGCTATCGCCGCAAGAACACCTTCTCGTATCACAAGATAAACCATTCGGGCGCCGCCGAGAAGTTCGTTGCGCAGATACCGCAGTTGCAGAAGAATGACTTGAACGTTGTTGTGATTAACTTCATCGACATGCTTAGCCATGCTCGCACGGAAAGCCTCATGGTGAGGGAGCTCGCTAGCAACGAGGCAGCGTATCGGAGCATTACGCAGAGCTGGTTGCGACACTCGGCTGTGAGCGATCTCTTCCGCAGCCTGGCCAATCAGGATTGCACCGTGGTGCTGACCACCGACCACGGCAGCATCCGTTGCTACAACCCCATCAAGGTCATCGGCGACCGCAATACGAACACCAACCTCCGCTACAAGTTGGGCAAGCACCTCTCGTACAATCCGAAGGAAGTCTTCGAGATAAAGGAGCCCTTACGTGCAGGCCTGCCGAGCCCAAACATCAGCACGACCTACATCTTTGCTATGCAGGATGACTTTTTCGCCTATCCGAACAACTATAACTACTATGTCGGCTACTACAAGGACACGTTCCAGCACGGCGGCATCAGCATGGAAGAGATGCTCATTCCGCTTGTAACGCTGAGAGGAAAGAAACGGTAAGATGATGGAAATTAAGATAGAAAACATAGAGCATCTTGCTTCGGCAGCACGTAAATTTGTCGATGAAATGGGCGAAAATCGCGTTTTTGCCTTCTATGGCAAGATGGGGGCAGGCAAGACGACCTTCATCAAAGCCATCTGCGAGGCAATGGGTGTGAAGGATGTTGTTGCATCGCCAACGTTCGCCATCGTCAACGAGTATGCCGACGCAGAAGGCCAGCCTGTCTATCACTTCGATTTCTACCGCATCAAGAACCTCAGGGAAGCCTACGACATTGGTTGCGAGGAGTATTTTTACAGTGGTTATCCTTGCTTTATCGAGTGGCCGGAAATGGTCGAAGAACTGCTTCCAGAAGACGTTGTCAGTGTTCGGATAGAAGTCTCTGAGAATGAGGAACGTACAGTCTTCGTTGGCTGAGACGTGAAACGCCGCCTGCGGAGATGCCAAACGCCGCACGCGGAAATTGCCAACGCCGCACGCGGGGATTGCCATCGCCGCACGCGGCGTTTTTTGATTCCGTGTAGGGGAATGTAATTTTTTACTTTTTCAGACGATAAATGAGGCGGTATGTTCCGCTGCTCAGCTCGATGGGTTCCGTCGGTTTGTAACGTTCGGGTTCCGGATCGGGCTTGCGGTCTCTTTGCTTCTCGTTGAAGACAAGTCCGGTTCGGTTCAGGTTCTTGGGTGCCATCTCGACCGATTCAGCATTTAACTCCCTGGGACAAAGCACACTAGCTGTCGTGCCGACGGGAATGGTGAGACGCAGGTCGAAGGTGCTCTGTGAGCGTTTCCAATCGACGATGATGTCGCCATAGGGCGTCGGCTTAAGGGCGCGGACGAACGTCAAGCAGTCCGGCAGCTGCGGCTGTATGAAGAAATGTCGGTAGGCCGATTGCGACGTGTCGCCCTGAATGCCGGCAAGTGCCTGGTAGAACCACGAGCCGATGCCGTTGTAGCAGTTGTGGATGCGACTGCGGCGTGCGTTCCAATGCTCCCAAGTTGTCGTTGCGCCGTTGTCTATCATATAAAGATAACCCGGGAAGCTGTGCTGCTTCAGCATGTCCGCCATGAGCTGCACGTTGCCTGCGCGGGTGCACCATTGCGTCAGGATTGGGATGCCCACCAGTCCAGTGAAGAGATGTCCGTCGAAGCGTTCGTAGGTCTCTCGCTTCAGGGCATTGTTGACCTTCTGCCTCAAGTCGTCGGGCACAGCGCCCACAAAGAGCGGGAAACTTTGATCGAGCTGCAGGCCGTTGGCGTAGGTCGCATTCTTCTTATTATAATATGTGGCGTGGATGCGTTGGTTGATGTCCGTCTGCTTCTGGCGGTAGAGCTGTGCGTCGCCTGTCTTGCCGAGCAGTTCGGCCGTGTTTGCCATGATGCCATAGACCCAGCTCATCGAACAGGAGTTCACGAGGTCGATGCTCTCGGTATGCGTCTGGTGCTCCTCGTTAGGCAGTGCCCAGTCGCCGAGGAACCAGTCCTTGCGGCGTGTGCTCGGCCAGCGGTGTTCTACTGTGAGGAGTCCGTCGGGCATGTATTGCTCTGCGTAAGCGAGGTAGCGCTGCATGTTGGGGTAGTACCATTCCAAAAGCCTGAGGTCGCCGTACTGCTGGTACGTTTGCCAAGGCGCGTTGGCGATGAAGGCACACCAGAACGGTCCGCCGCCGCATTGCCAGAAGGCTGGACCGACGTGAGGCACCTCGCCATCGTCGCCTTGCGCATCTGTGTAGCCCTGCAGCCAGTTGCGATAGAGTGGATACATGTCGTATTGCAGCTGCGCCGCCAAGATGGAGGCATTGCCGTCGCCGCCGTAACCTTGCCGCTCGATATGCGGGCAGTCCACCATATAGCCGCCGAGCGTCAGGCAGCGGAATGTGTAGTGCACCATGTCGTGAATGGCACAGAGGTCTTTATCGTTGCAGACAAACGATGAGCCCTTCTCGTAACCCGTGTGGACAAGCATGCCAGCGATATCCGAAAGGGCAGGCTGATGGTCAAGACCCTCTATTTTAATATATCGGTAAGCGTGGTAATTGAACTTGTTCTGGAACGTCTCGTCGCCATCGCCGCTTGCAATGTAATGGTCGGTGAAGACACCTTCGTCGAAGTCGCCGCTGAGTGCCAGCCAGTCGCAGTAACTGATGGTGATACGCTGTCCTTTGCGAAGCTTGCCGAGATGGATGCGCGTCCATCCCACAATGCTGCGTCCCATGTCCACCATCCATTTGTTGCCGTCGAAGCGCGACACCTGTCGTGCCTGCACCTCCATCATGATGCGGTTCGCCTCGCACATCATCGGCGTAATCTCCTGTGCAGGAAGTTCCATCGTTGTCACGTTTTGCCAGGAGACCGCATCAAGTGTCGAGGAAGAAAAGTCGGGCAGGAGCTCTGCCGCATTGACCACTTCGCCGCCGAACGTCCAAGCGCCTGCGATGCCGTCGTCATAATAGCCGCTGCCCCTTGCTTGCCAAGTGTCGTCAGTTGCGATAAGTGTCTGCCAACCTGTTCCCTGTTGCTGGTCAATCTGTGCCAAGACATAAGGGCCGCCTTTCTGAACGCCTACGATGTTCGGGTTGTCGTAGAAGCCCCCGCCAAGCCAGATGACGAAGTCGTTGCGGCCTTTGCGAAGTTTGCCGTCGAGGCAGTAAGTCATCGCCTGATGCCGTTTGCTGTACTCCACGACAGAAGGTGTCAGGACGTCGTCCGAGATACGTTCTCCGTTGAGCCATACCTCATGATAGCCCAAGGTGCTGATGTGCAGGAAGGCAGGAGACTTAGTGTCCGAACAGTCGAACGACTTATAGACGAGCGGCTGCACCTTGCGGTCTTCGCGTTGCATGCCAATATATTTGCCTTTCCAAACCGCCTTATCAACAATGCCGACAGAGAACCTCGCGCCTCTTGCCCAGTCGCCTCCCTTGCCGTTCTCGTCCCATACCTTCACTTGCCAATAGACGACGCTACGGCTCTCGAGTGGCTTGCCTGCATACGTCACCCATACCTGCTGCTCACTCTCCACCTTACCACTGTTCCAGAGGTCTGCCTTGTTTTCTGTAAGCAAATCGGGTCTCGAGGCCGCAAGTATCTGGTAAGCCGATTGCCGCACACCATTATGGTCTTGCGTGAGCTTCCAACTCAGTGCAGGGGAGGTCGTGTTGATGCCCCATGGCTGATGCAAAAGTTCGCAGCGAAGGTCGTAAGCTGTGAGTGCTGCTTGTACGTACGAGGCTGCTAGCAGAAGCACTGCAGCCATGATGCTTTTTGTCTTCATCTATATCTTTTTATGATTTCTGCAGCAAAGATACAAAAAAAATTGTACCTTTACGCACGAAATCCTTAATATTATCATTTATAAGATGCCTAATTATCTCGTCTTCTCTGCTTTAGGGCTTTACATACTGCTGCTTGTTCTCTTTACGAGGCTTGTGAAAACGAAAGGCGACAACAACGCCTTCTTTCGTGCAGGCAGGAAGTCGCCGTGGTTGCTTGTTGCTTTTGGCATGATAGGGGCAAGTATCAGCGGTGTGAGCCTTGTCAGTGTGCCTGGCTGGGTGCATCAGAACGGCATGACTTACATCCAGATGTGCCTGGGCTTCTTTGCAGGCTTTGTTACCATTGCCTACGTGTTGCTCCCTCTATATTACCGCCTTCGCCTAACCAGCATCTACGGCTATCTTGCCGAACGTTTCGGACGTCGCAGCCATCTGACGGGAGCCTGCTTCTTCCTCTTGAGCAAGCTCACAGGAGCCGCAGCCCGTCTGTTCTTGACTTGTACGGTTCTTCACGAGATGGCCATCCGACCTCTCGGTCTTCCCTTCGCTTTCACAGTAGGTGCCGTTCTGCTCGCTATCTTTCTTTATACAAGGAAAGGCGGCATCGAGAACATCGTCCGTACAGATGCCTTGCAGACATTCTGCATGCTTCTTGCCACGGGTTGCATCGTCTGGGGCGTCTCGATGAAGATGAATCTCTCGCCTTCAGGCATTGCGGAAACCATTTCCCAAAGTCCGATGGGACGGATGTTCTGCTGGGACGCGACGAGCACACAGTTTTTCCTGCGGCAGTTCATCAACGGCATGTTCATTACCATCGTGATGAACGGCCTTGACCAAGACATGATGCAGAAGAATCTGACCTGCAGTTCTTTGCGAGCCGCACAGAAGAATATGTGCCTTTATGGCCTTTGCATTCTGCCCGTCAACTTGCTCTTCCTCGTCCTTGGCGTGTTGCTTTACACCTTTTCTGCTCAGCAAGGACTCGCCATACCCAGTACAGGTGACCGATTGCTTCCGATGCTCATAGGCAGCGGAGCATTGGGAACCTTCGTCGTCTTTCCTTTCACCATCGGTATCACCGCGGCGGCGCTCTCCAGTGCTGACAGCGCCATGACCTCGCTCACCACAAGCATCTGCGTGGACATCCTCAAGATTGAGGAGGACGGAGTGGAGGCGGAGAGCGCTCTTCGCACCCGGCATCGCGTCCACGTCGCGGTAGCCCTTGCCTTCGCCCTCTGCATCGCCGTCTTCCACATCGCAGGCAGCGGCACGATTATCGACACCATCTATCGTCTGGCAGGCTACACATACGGACCTTTGTTAGGACTCTTCTGCTTTGGGCTCTTCACACGGAGGCATGCGAACGACAGGCTGGTTCCTTATATTGCCGTTATCTCTCCAGCCATCTGTGCAGTCTTGGATTACCTCGCTCCACTTCTCTGGAACTATCATTTCAGCTACGAACTCCTGCTCCTAAACGGCGCTCTGACCTTCTTCGGCCTACTCGCGTCAAGCCGCCACGAGAGATGATTCAAAACTTCTCTAGAGAACTTCGCAAACTTCTCTAGAGAACTTCGCAAACTTCACGTGTGAACTTTGGCAACTTTACGAGAGAAGTTTTAGCTCGACACAGCAAGACGTCTTTTGAACTATATGCAAAGTCCACACTCGTCACAGATTGACGGGTGCGGACTCATGAATGATAATAGCGAACCAGACGGCTGTTCGAAGGCATCGAAGCTCACGCCTGTGGTCTCAGCATCAATCTTTATAGTTTTGGTGTCGCCCTTGGTGTCGACATACTTGAAGTCATACTCAAAGACGTCCAGTGTGCTGAGCTGGATGACGAGTGTCAGCGTGACGTCGGCTGATTCAACTTTTTTGTCTTCCTGCTGTCCGTCCTGCTCTTCCTCGGGGGATTGTTATTCTCCTTTCAGTTCGAAGTGCTGGAAGTCCTTGCAAGACGTCCAGTCGCCTCCCCACTCGAATCCTTCATCGATGAAGAGTTTGTAGCAGAGGTCGTCGTGGTCTATCTTGTAGGGGAAGTTCTGTGTGCGGTCGCAATACTCCACGGCTGTGGCGGGCTGCACATATCGAGTGCCGTCTTCGCGGTCTTTGTAGTAGGGGTTGTAGAGTGTGTTGATGTCGACAGCCAGTCCGCGCGCGTGCTTCGAGAGTTTGCTGGTGCCGCTGATGGGACGGTAGCAGAAGCATGACGAGTTGTTGTCGCGCATCTGTGCCTCGTCGTCGGCATCATAGACATCGGGCAGGAGCATGCGCTGTATGGGGTATTTGGCTTCGAAGAGTTTACGCATGATGTTGCATACGGTACCAGCTATCAGATGGTTGCAAATCATCTCGCCGAGGTGTATCTGATTGTCGTAGTCCCAATGGAGTACCTTGATGTGTTGCAGGTCGTCGCGCCCTATGTAGGGGTTTTCCTTGTATGTCTTTCCCTGCATGCTCTCCCACACCTCGTCGCTTATATCTCCGGTGGTGAAGCACATATCCAGCCCATAGGCGTCGACGGCTTCCTGCGAGACCACTGCCCCTGCTCGCCAGTCTATCAGGTACTCTGTTCCAGGTACGTATTTCTGGTCGGAATCGTCGCCAGACTCATCGTCATCATCATCGATCAGGCCGAAGGGGTTGCCTGTAGGCGTCTGATTGTTTTCGGCCAACCAGTGTCCCCAGCCCGTGTTCATGTGGAAGGCTGTTGCCATGTAGGAGTCGCCGAAGAAGAACTTGTTGTCCGTGTCGTCCTTCAGTTCCTGAGCGAAAGTCGTTTTGTCGACAAGTGTTACGGAGAGTGAGTAGGCATCGAGGAAATCGGGGCGATTGTTGACGTGTTCGTGAGCGATGAATGTATTGTTGAACGTCTGGCGGAGGTCTTTGCTGATGGCCAGGAGCTGTGCGTCACCCGTCTCGCGTGCCAGACAGTCGGCATAGTCTGCGGCATCGTAGAGCGTTGCGCCCTGGAAGGGCTGATAGACCTTGCAAGCGGCACGGTCGATGGCTTCACCCTGAGTGGGATAGATTTCGCGGATGCGGTTGCAGAGGCGGTCCATCTGCTCGTTGATGTTCTCGATGTCCAATGCTTTCATGAAGAAGAGGTCGCCGTTGCATATTTCCTCGCCCATCCTGTACTGGGCTTTCCAATCGTCCAGGTTCGCGAACATCTGCTTTGTGGCAGCCTCGATGTCGGTGGTCTGCACCAAGCCCTTGACGAACTCGATGATGATGTGGCCCACGCTGGCCAGCACATGCTGCGAGCCTACATAGTAGTCGGTCAGGTTGCGCAGGGTGGTGAGCGACTCCAGGTTGCCCATCAGGCAGTTGTGGAAGTAAATCATCTGCGGATGCTTGATTTCGGAGGCTTCGACGGCCCATTTGAACTCGTACATGTTCATGCCTCTGCCATTGAAGCCCTCGTCGTAGAGCACGGCACGCGAGCCTGCAATGGGTTCCTTGTAGAAGTCGTGCTTGGCATTGAAGCCTGCACCGTGGCCGTAGAGCATGATGATGTAGTTCTTGGCGGGTGCGGTTCTGGCAGCCCAGTTCAGCTGAGCGGTCAGGTTCTCCTGGCTGTAGAGCTGGAACTGCGATTTCTCCTCGAAGCATGCAGCGGTGCGCAGTTTCCTGAGGTCGGTCTCAGCCGTCAGTTCGAAGCGCAACACTTCGTCCTCGTCGGCAAACTTGCCACGGAAGGGGTCTTGCTCCGTATGGTGCCCGTACTTGTAGAAGAAGAGCACGCGCACTTTTTTCTGCTGGGCGAGCAGGGGCTTCACTCCTGCATAGACGTTCTCGATGATGTCGTCCATGTTACCTCCTGCGTGGCCGTAGATGAAGAGGGTGTAGTCAGCCAGTTCCCCCTCAGGTTTGGGTTCGGGAGTGGGGTCGTCGTTGCTGTTGCTGCACGATGCGAGCGTCATTGTGCCGCATAATAGGATGGCGGCAAGCATCCATAGAAGATTCCTTTTCATTTTTGTTGTGTTTGTATTACTTACATTTTATGACTTTGAATTGCTAGAGGCTGGAGGGCACGATAAGGTCGAACTTTTTGGCATCCTCGGGCAAGGCAGGGAGGATATGGGCGAAGCGCAGTTTCTGGTAGGTTCAGGGTATGTCGGTTCTGCCCGGCTCGATACTGATGTTCTGCGCGCAGGCCAGTTCCTGCTTGCCGCCCTTGTTGCCTTTGATGTAGGTTTAGCTGCTGATGTTGGCGTAAGAACTAAGTGTCAGGGTTTCCACCTCAAACTCAACGCGGGTCTCGCTGTCGGAGTAGACTACACGTAGAATCGAGATGCCCAACGTGTTCTTCTTGCTTACAAAGACTAGGTTCTCCCGTATGTGGCGGTAGGCAGTGTGGTCTGCCGGCGTCACCTTGTCGTTGTTCAGTATGCTGGGGGCGTCCTCCATGCGATCGGCCTTCACGTAGAGACTCGTAATTATCTTCGACAGCGTGCGCTGGTCGGTGTTGCCATCGTCAGCACAAAGATCAAAAATAATACATTCCTTTTTTCCTTTTCTATCTGTGATTTTGGTTGCCATTTAGCAATTGTCATGCAAAGATACGGGTTTAAAGTGAGATTTTATATAAAACACTCACGAACACGCCCAAGTTTGTTGCGCAGTAAATGGTTCTGCGCGCAGGATAGGCCATTTTCTGTCCCTTTACAAGTGTTTTTTACGTGCTTTTCCATGCGTTTCTCCCGGAAAAGTCGTACCTTTGCATATAATATCTAATATTGATATGGATAATCAGGAAAAGAAAAACGACACCATTGAAATGTCGGAAAGCATAGAGAGCAAGTATCGTGTGAATTACGTGGAAAGCGGACTGCCCCGTTGGCTCATCGAGGCGGCGTTTGTGTGTTACCTTCTTCATGCTGCCATCAACTGGTCACCATTGATGCATTGGATGGAAGCGCATGCCCCATTAGCCTCGGCCATTATTCAGACTTTCGGAGCACTGGTGATGTACTTTGGATTGATGCAGGGCATGAAATCGCTCTACAGGCCCATGACCGTAGCATGGTGGATTGTCATTGCGCTGAACTTGGCAGGATTCGTTACACTTATGATTCCAGCCATCATGTACACTATAGGGCTGCCTGTCGCCGTGTCGTTGATGTTGGTCTATCTGCCATTCGGCTGTCTGATAGCCTTCAACTATCGCGGGCGGCTACGCCAGGTAGGCATCTGGATGGCTCTTTATATTCTCATCTCCAGTATCATCCCTGTGTTGTCGTTCCTGTTATTCCGTCCCGAGTCTGGTATGGCTAACCTGCCGCTGGAGATTCCCACCATTTGTGTTATCGTTATTTATGGATGGGTGCAGCGAAGAGTACTCATTAAATGAAGAAAATAATCATTCTTCACCTTTGTCTGTTAATGCCTGAGACTGCCGATACTGCAAAGGAGTGATACCAAGACGTCGTTTCACTTCGGTTTGGAAGGTTCGGCGACCACCGAAGCCTGCCTCTGCTCCTACAGCCTCTATCGTCCAATGAGGTTCTTCGCGCAGTATGCGGCAAGCATAAAGGAAGCGTTTTTCATTGAGATAATCGCCTAAGCTATTGTACTTTGGGTGATTCTTGAACAACCCGCTAAGCCGCTTTTGAGTTAGTCCAAGCGACTTTGCCATAGTCTTCAGAGTCAGGTTAGAGTTAGCGAAGAGATGAGTCTCATCCATTTGTTGATCTATCCATGCAATCAGTTCCTCATCTGTCATGTCAGTTGTCAGCTCGATATGTTCACGGTGCTGACGAGTCTGTTCGCGCAGCTGCGTCACCTCATCCTTCACGCTACATTTCAATTGTTTGGCCAACTCCTCTTGTTGTCGCAGCAGCGACTCTATCATTTCCTTCTGCTCCTCCAATTCGCTCTTCTGTTCCTCCAGTTCACTCATTCGTTTCTCCAGCTCACAGCCTTGCATCTTGTTCTGGTTAAGTAGCGTGTTCTGGTTCTCCACCAGCTTCGTATTGGTAGAGATAATCTTTTTCACACTAGCATTCAGTACCAGCATCGTGATAATAAAAGCTATCACGAGAACAATGATGACGGCTGCGATAAGTAGATGTGTTCCAGTCATGAAATGCGCAGTTTCGGTATTAATTTAGTGCAAAATTAAACTTATTCCGCCTAAATACCAATTCGTCAACCAAAAATCTGCAAAAACAACTTGCGCAGAAACTGTGATTTTGCGCAGGAACCTCAGTTTTTTAGGCAAAATCCAACCATATCTTGTATTTCTTGCTTTGCAATCAAAAATAATTGTTCATCCATCCTTCGGCTTATTTATTTCAATCCGTCACAAGAGATGATTCAAAACTTCTTTAGATAAATTTGCAAACTTTACGTGTGAACATTGGCAACTTCACGTGTCGTGTTAGTCATAAACCCTATTCGGCTTGTTAAGCCCATCCTGTCCATAAAAATGATGACACAAAATCAAAAACACTCTACGCTCTAAGTCAACCTGTCATGATTGATTAAAAGTCTGCAGGTAACGAGAGTGTGGGCTCTGTATAACTCTGCACCAACTCTACACCATGATATTGACTTGATTAATAACACCTTAAGCGGGATGGGTGTAGAGTGCAGATTGTTTTAGATTTTACTCGTCACTCATCATATTTGTTTCTAAAGTTCTTGATAGTTAAAGCTTAATACCCAGACGAGTGCCCAGACGACTCATTAAAATGTTGCCTAAGAGCTTTAGCGAAAGAAAATTCGATAGTTTACAAAGGACTTGTCTCTTATAATATTTATACAAATTAAACCAGAGATAATCTACTCGCTTGTGACTTCTTGTTGCTCTTTCAGCATCTCTCTTGTTCGTTCGATGAGGCCGAAGACTTCGTCTGTTTTCTCGGCGCGAAGCATGGCGATTCGGGTGTCGCGATAGTTGGGGATGCCTTTGAAGAGCGGTGTTGCGGCAAGATGACGGCGGACGTGGCGGATGCCGCAAAGTTCGGGGTCTTTTCCATGGACTGCATTCATCGGGTTCTGTGAAGCACGATCTATGCTGATGAGAACTTGCTGCTTGAGAATGTCCACCTTTTCGTCGAGCGAAAGTGGCAGCTCAGGATGTGCGATTTCATGGAATATCCAAGGTCTTCCGAAAGTAGCTCTGCCTATCATTACCGCATCAACGCCATAACGTTCAAACGCTTTGCAAGCCTCTTCGGCTGAGGTGATGTCGCCATTTCCTATGATGGGAATGTGCATACGAGGATTTGCTTTGACCAAGCCGATGTTTGTCCAGTTTGCTTCTCCCGTGTACATCTGGGCTCTGGTTCTGCCATGAATGGTCAAAGCCTTGATGCCGCAGTCCTGAAGACGCTCGGCAAGGTCAACGATAAAAGGCGTTCCGTCGGGCAAAAGAAGATGCTTTTCGTCCCAAGCAAGACGGGTCTTAACTGTAACGGGCGTGTCTGGAACTGCCTCCACGACTGCCTTTGTTATTTCGAGGATGCCAGGAACGTTCTGCAACATACCTGCTCCGGCACCTTTGCTGGCGACCTTCTTGACCGGACAGCCAAAGTTGATGTCGAGCACATCGGGATGAGCCTGTTCAACAACAATACGTGCCGCCTCTCGCATCGCCTCGACATCTTTGCCGTAGATCTGTATGGCAACGGGTCGTTCCTCAGGGCAGACCTCAAGCTTCAATAGGCTTTTGTTGACAAGTCGAATCAATGCGTCGCTCGACACAAACTCAGACCAGACCATCGCAGCCCCAAGTCGTCGGCAAAGCAGACGAAAGCCGATGTCCGTGACGTCCTCCATTGGCGCCAACAATACCGGGTGTTCTCCAAGGTCAATATTGCCTATCTTCATGAAATTGTCTTGAAGGCAAGGGCGTACATCTTCATCTGTTTGAGCATCGCGCCGAGTCCGTTGCTGCGAGTCGGCGAGAGGTGTTCGCGCAGGCCAATGCGGTCGATGAAATATAGGTCAGCATCAAGTATCTCCTGAGGCGTGTGTCCGGAGAGCACTCGAACCAGCAAGGCGACGATTCCCTTCACGATGAGCGCATCACTTTCTGCACGAAAATGCACCATTCCATCGATAAAATCGGCTTGCAACCACACGCGGCTCTGGCAACCGTCGATGAGGTTTTGTTCCGTTTTATATTGCTCGTCGAGCGGTTCCTGCTCGCTGCCCATGTCGATGAGCAGTTGGTAGCGGTCCATCCAATCGTCGAAGTCGCTGAATTCGGCGATGATTTCGTCTTGTATCTCGTTAATGCTCATTGTAGATTAGCTGTGTTATGGTTTGTCCGACGGCCTCGAGAACGTTCGGATCAATGTTGTCGGGTGTGTCTTTCACTGTGTGCCAAGTGGGGCCGAAGCTGCTTGAGCCTTCTTTGTAATAAGGTATAATGTCAATGCACGGTACGCCTGCATCGTTCACGTTCATGTGGTCGTCGGTGACAAAACCACTGTCGTTGAGCGGGAAGAACTGACGAAAGCCGAGTTGTCCTGCAAGTTGCCAGACACGGTTCACGATAGGCTGTGCCAATTGTCTGCTGATGCCTTCCCTCGAGAAACTTGCTCCGTAGCCGCCCACCATGTCGAGAAGAATGCCGAAGCGTGCTTTGTAGTTGTCCATTCTGGCACGTTCTGCCCAGAACTTCGACCCGAGACACCACGTGTCGGACGAGCCGAGACGGTCTTCTTCCCACAGTGGCGTGCCCAAGTCTTCTGCGTCAAAGCATATCATGTCAACGCCAACTTTTACTGGCTTCTCTTGCAAGAGACGACATATCTCGAGCATAACGGCCACGCCGCTCGCGCCGTCGTTGGCAGCAAGGATAGGTGTGTGCCAGTTTGCTTCGTCTTCATCGTTGTCTGCCCAAGGGCGGCTGTCCCAATGTGCACACAGGAGGATGCGGTCCGGATTACTGGGATTGACGTGAGCAATAATGTTGCGAGCCGGCAGTTTCGAGCCGTCCCAAATGGTGACGGTTGCCGTCTGCTCCTCCACCACAGCACCAAAAGCCTTGAAGCGCTCCATAATGTAATCGCCACAAAGACGCGAAGCCTCGCTGCCCGTAACGCGTGGCCCGAACTCGCATTGTTCTTTGATGAAGCTCATGGCATTGCTTGCGTTGAATCGCGGACAAGCAGACAAAGCTATAGTATCTGCGATGGGACGTTTGCCTTTGTTCTGTCCGTTGCAAGAAGCAAGGAGTAGGAGTAGAATTGCAGATAGCCAGAAGATGATTCTTTTCATTTCGTTATTTCGTTATGACGTTATAACGTGATTGCGAAGTCAATCGCAAAACTTTGCCGACGCCATTGCACGCAGGAAGTTTCCTCCCATGATGAGGCGGATGTCCTGTTCCGAGAACTGTCGGCGAAGCAGGTGTCGGGTGAAGTTGATTATCTCGGAAGCATCGGCGAGGCCAGGCACGCCGCCATCTCCATCGAAGTCTGTGCCGAGACCAACATGCTCTACGCCCATTATCTTTGCTGCATGGCAAAGGTGTTCGACAGCGTCGATAATGGTGGCTTGCCCTTCCTTGCGAAGGAAACCATTATAGACGGTTGTCTGTGCAACGCCGTCTGCTTTGGCGAGAGCCTTCATCTGGTCGTCCGTGAGGTTGCGTGGGTGGTCGCAAAGGGCGCGTGCTGAGCTGTGGCTGCACACGATGGGAACTTTGCTGACCTCAAGCGCGTCGTAGAAGCTCTTCTCCGAAGCGTGGCTCAGGTCCACGAGGATACCGAGCCTGTTCATTTGCTCGACGACCTCTTTGCCGAAGGGACTCAGCCCTCCATGTTCGTTGTTACCGCGGGCGGAGTCGCAGATGTCGTTGTCGCCGTTGTGGCATAACGTCATATAGACAATACCGCGCTTCTTGAAGTATTCAAGCAAACCGATGTCTTTGCCGATTGCATAGCCGTTCTCTATGCCGCGAAGGATGGCTTTCTTGCCTTGTGCCTTGAGCATAAGGATGTCTTCTTCTGTCTCGGCAAGGCCGACGCGATCGCCGTTTGCACGTACGATCTCTTCAATCTGGGTGAGCAGTCTGTCTGTCTTTGTTGCGACGTATTCGTAGGCTTCCTGTGTCCTTTCGCCTTGCGGAATGTAGGCAACCATAATAGAAGCATCGAGACGTCCCTCGGTCATCTTAGGCAGGTTGACGAGCACTTTGTCCGAGCGCGTGCCGAACATCGTGATGTTCTCCCTGCTGTTATCTGTGAAGAACATTGGTGTATCGCAGTGACTGTCCAGGATAATCGATGTGTCGTGGATGCGCTTTGCTTGCGCGAAGGTCCGCGCTTCGTTGATAAGCCAGCGGAAGAGCGACATCATGCTTTGGTCGTTATTGAGGATGAAGCATTCCGGATGCCATTGAACTCCGAGCAAAGCCTTGTCCTCGTTGCTCTCCACGGCTTCGATGATGCCGTCGGGACTCGTGGCAGAAATCATCAGATGCTGTCCCGGATCGCTTACTGCCTGATGGTGGA
>Ga0310695_10009073_pt1 | contig 15127 bp, 13 predicted proteins | sample RumenRJG_04DNA_FD_203882 | JGI IMG/M metagenome (GOLD analysis project Ga0310695, IMG submission 203882) | Bovine rumen microbial communities from Lethbridge, Alberta, Canada - RJG_04 (v2) (version 2) | ecosystem: Host-associated > Mammals > Digestive system > Stomach > Rumen | place: Canada... | reverse complement strand
CACCACCAATGTAACTAATATGAATAGAATGTTCTCATCTTGCAAATCTCTGACAAACATTGAGTTAGACGGATTCAACACCGGCAACGTAACAGATATGTCTGTTTTGTTCGATGGTTGTTACTCCCTGATGAGTCTTGACTTGAGCAATTTCAATACTACCAATGTGACAAATATGTGTCGTATGTTCGTTAATTGCAAATCCATGTCAAGTCTTGACTTGAGCAGTTTTAATACCGCCAACGTAATGGACATGAGGGGAATGTTCTATGGTTGTGAATCCCTGGCAATCCTTGACATAAGCAATTTCAATACGAGTAATGTAACGGATATGAGTCAAATGTTCTCTGGTTGTCATTCTCTGACAAGCCTTGACTTGAGCAGTTTCAATCCCACTAATGTCATATTTGCAGAATTGATGTTTATGAATTGTATAGCTTTGAAAACCATTTATGCGGGAAATTGGAAAACTTCTTCCTCTCCATTTGAAACAATGTTTTCTGGTTGTAAAAATCTTGTGGGTAGCAAAGGAACAAAACTTGGACAAAACCTCTATGGATATGATGAAAACGGAATCCCGCTTTATTATTATTGTAGGGATACCATAAATGCTGCCCACATAGATGGCGGCAAGGATAGTCCAGGACTATTTACAGCAAAGTAACAACAAAGAATAAAAGGAGTAAGTATGAACCAGAAGAATGAAAATGGGCAGGAACCGAAGGTGGAGGTGGTCATCAAGAGACACAAACAGTTGTTTGACTTGCTGAACCATCCCAACGAGATGTGGAAGGTGCTGTTTTCGCTGTTTCTCATCATTGTCATCCTGTTTATTGGTTTGGCATTTGTGGTGCTGGCAATCAAGCGGATATATCCCTACAATGTCATAGAGACTAACCTGCAGGGGGCTTCCATTGTGAAGAATGAGGATAAGGACGTAATTTATTGGCTATTCAACTCTGCAGACTTATGGGCTAACTCTGGCATTGAAGTGAAGGAGGGCGACGAACTGACCATTCGTGCCTCTGGTGCTTCTTACACCGCTATCCATCATCTTGTTGCAGCTTCAAAAGACAACAAAATACCAGAAGACAAATGGGTGGACACCGAAGGACAGCGCAAAACCAACGACCGTGACTTGGAAAGGGGCAAATATCGTATCAGCCCAACCAGTGTAGAAGGAATACTGCTGATGCAGGTCATACCAAGCAGCTTTCAGAATAACAGCGACGATTGGTTAAGTCTTGATAAGACTAAGAACTTTCTTGTTAACGGCCAAATTGAGATTATAGGCAAGGAACGCAGGAACCTTCGTGTAAGTCAGAATGGTATTCTCCATTTTGCTGTTAATGATATAGTACTCACAGACTCTATACTTGAATTGATGTATAGACAGCATATTAAAGAAGTTGTGAGATTGGACAAACTAAACAGTAGTGATACAACTTCCATATTTAAGAAGTTTGACAAACTTGGTTGCGTAGATAGAGATAAAGACGGCCTGTTTTTAGATTCCCTAATTAAATTATATCCAACAGTTAAGGAAGCTATCAAGAAGAATGCCCACAACACGGGTCTTCAACTTGGCTATTACCCATCTGACACTATAGAAATAGCGGAAAGGGCCCATAATGCTTATCCTATTGTGAATGAACTGGTATATTACAAACAGCACCGTTTCCGAGACCCTTGGTATGTAGATAACATCGGCTCATTCCTTATTGTCATAGAGCGTAAAAGATAACCACCCATGAATATTAATTCCATCATAGACAATCTGGAGGCAGGTTTGGCTTCAGGCCATAATGGGCGAATTAAGCTAACAGAGCATTCCTGTCTGTTGGATTTGCTGAAAGACAACGACTCTGATGCTAATAAGGATGACAAGTTTTCCTGTCAAGTAAATTGGAATGATTACAATAAGCATCGTTTTCCTGTTACTTGGCTAATGATGAAGTTTGTCATCTTTATATTGAAATGTATTGTGTTTGTATGCTATTGGGTAGCATCTCGTGTAAGGACGTTATTAGTGGGGAAGAAGAATGAGAAGGATTTAAGTCTGTCGCCAAGGTTCAACTTTGTCCTGTTCGTGGCCGCCATTACGGGTTTTGTCTCCATGATAGTAATTATGCTGGTATTCTTTATTAGCGATATCCTTCTATTCAATCCCAACACTGGCAGCAACGACCGTGGTGCTATTGCCATGGAACAGCCTTGTGGTGAAGAACATTTCCTATACCTATTCAACACCGCTACCTGTTGGGCAAACACAGGTATAAAGGTACTTGAGGGTGACGAGGTGACAGTAACCGCTTCAGGTAGTTTCTATAGCAAAATAGGAGATATGGAGAAAAGTGCAAAGAACAATGATACTTTACGCTATGCACGTACTTATGTATCGCATAACTATCACAAAGACCCTATTTCCGATAGCACCATTACTCTCTGCATGTATCATGAGAAGAAAGGAAAAGGAAGAAACAGAGGAGAGGCCCGCTTTGGCTCTTTACTTGTGCAGGTGAAGGATGATTACAAGGAACCTGCATATACTTCATCAAGCGGGAAAATCATTCAACTCGACACAATAAATGATGGAAAAGCGCCTACGTTTACTGTAGACACCGCAGGTGTGTTGAACTTTGCCGTGAATGACATATATTTGTCTGATGAAATACTGGATTCTCTGATTAAGAACCATAAAGAAATGGAAAAGCTTCTACAGGATGATTATGGAGGTAAACCAGACAGCATGTATGCAAAGATAGCCACGATTCCAAATCATGCTGAAAGTGCAGAAAAGGGAAATATCTTAAGTATTGGTGACTCCAGTAGGTTGAACTCCTTTTTCTGCTTAGCCAAGAAATGCCCTACTATATGGTTTGACGATAATGTTGGAGAGATACTACTCAATATTACTGTCGTCCGCCATTCACCCCATTCAAGCATATTCACTCCGATGATTCTTTCCAAAGGTTATCGTTCATTGCAAAACTTCGTAGGTTCGTCTGATTTTTGTCGCATGTCATTATATGGTCTTATCGCTATCCTGTTATGGCTAATACTTGATTACAATGTTGGGCACTATATCAATAGGAAGAAGTTAGGCAAAGATTATCTATCGGAATAATGTGAATCATGATGAAATTGAAGAAATGGATGATGAATCCGTGCGAAGAGTGCACACTTTTGTCAAAACCACCTGTAGTTTATCGGATGCTTACGCAGAACGGAGACTCCGAACAAGCAGAACGGAGACTCCGAACAAAGTGAACGGAGGCTCCGAACAAACAGAACGGAGCCTCCGTTCATGCTGGACGAAAGCTCCGTTCAAGTTTGGATTAAGCAAACGTTTTTTCTGTTACTTCACCTCCCAGATGTCGTTGGTTTCGAGCAGCTCCATGAAGTTGTGATACTTCTTCTGTGCGCTCACCTCAGCAATCTGGGCATGAACGGCATCGTTGTAGGTGGGAGCTTCTACGTCGCGAATGACGCCGAGGGCGATGGGGAAACCGTTCTCAGGCGACATCATGGCGAGTTTCAGCTGCAGGGTGTTGTCCTCGCAGTGGGCATCGTGAACGAGCACGTCGTCGAGCGTGTAGCCGTCCTTGCCGATCTCCACGACCTTCAGGCCGAAGCCCTGCTGTACAAGACCGTACTCGTTGTTCTCGCCGAACACGAGTTTCTCGCCGTGACGCACGTAGATAGCGTTCTTCTTACGGCCCTCGTTGTTATACACCACATCGTGACAATGGTCATTGAAGATGACGCAGTTCTGCAGCACCTCGGTGACCGAGGCACCCTTGTGCTCGTAGGCAGCCTTCAGCACCTCGACACTACCCTTGGCATCGGTAGCCACACAACGGGCGAAGAAATGTCCGCGGGCACCGAAGCAGAGCTCGGCAGGACGGAACGGATCCTCGACCGTGCCGTAAGGGCTCGACTTCGACACGAAGCCACGGGGAGAGGTGGGAGAATACTGTCCCTTTGTCAGACCGTAGATGCGGTTGTTCAACAGGATCATGTTCAGGTCGATGTTACGACGGTTGGCATGGATGAAGTGGTTACCACCGATAGCCAGTCCGTCGCCGTCGCCAGACACCTGCCATACGGTGAGGTTGGGGTTGGCGACCTTCGCACCGGTAGCGATGGCAGCGGCACGACCGTGGATGGTGTTCATGCCGTAAGTAGCCATGTAGTGGGGCAGACGGCTCGAACAACCGATACCGCTGATCACTGCAATATTCTCAGGGGCCACGCCAATCTCGGCCATAGCCTTATGGAGGGAAGCCAGGAAGAAATGGTCGCCACAACCAGGACACCACCGCGGCTGTCCTTTCTTATAATCTTGTGCTGTATAACTCATAATACTTCTATTATTTTACGACAACGGATTTGACGGATTATACGGATTTTATCTAATCGGGAAACGCTCTTTTACTAATCTTGTCATAGCAGATAAAGTCGGGGATAAAAGTTCCCTCTAAAACAATGCCTTTGTATATTGCATGTATTTCCTTTTCACGAACGAAAGGTATTCCACGTTCAGAAAACTCAATTGCCAGAGCTTCCTGGTAGACCTTTTCTGTAAATCCAGGTCCCAGTTCGCTATGCACCTTCATAGCAGCACCAATTATCTGGTAGGTTTCCTGTTCGTATCTTAGCATGACCTTAATCCGTAAAATCCGTTTAATCCGTTGTTTTTAATTCATTATTACTTGTTGATAATCTCGGTGAATGCGTTAACGAGTTCCTCGACCACGAAGGGTTGTCCCTTGACCTGATTGAACTGGAAGGGGACGAAGTTGTCGACCTTCATGCGGAGGTAGGCAGCGAGCTGTCCCATGTTCTGTTCGGCCACCACCACCTTCTTGTACTTCTTCAGTACCTCAGAGGTGTTGGCAGGCAGCGGGTTCAGGTACTTGAAATGGGTCTGTGCCACCTTGTAGCCCTTGGCACGGAGTTCGTCCATAGCAGAACGGAGGTGTCCGTAGGTAGAGCCAAAGCCCACGATGAGCAGGTCAGCATTGTCGATGTCGCCCTCCACTGCGAGGTCGGGCACGGGGATGTTCGCTATCTTCTGCTGGCGCAAGCGGGTCATCAGGTCGTGGTTCTCTGGATTCGTAGAGATGGCACCGGTATTCGAGTCCTTCTCCAGTCCACCGAGGATATGGGCAAAGCCCTCGCGTCCCGGCACAGCCCAATAGCGAGTGCCGTTCTCGGCACGCATATAAGGTGTCCATTTGCCTTTCAGTTCCTCAGGAACGTAGGGGGGATTGATGGGGTCGAGCTTGTTGATGTCGGGCAGTTTGAAGGCGCCAGAGCCGTTGGCCACGAAGGCATCGGTGAGCAGCACCACAGGTGTCATGTGTTCCAGTGCCATCTTTGCAGCCTGGTAGGCGGCATCGAAGCAGTCGGTAGGACTGATGGCTGCCATTACCGGCATGGGACTCTCACCGTTACGGCCGAAGAGCACCTGCAGCAGGTCGGTCTGTTCCGACTTCGTGGGCAGACCCGTAGCAGGACCGCCACGCTGCACGTCGAGCACGACAAGCGGCAACTCCATGATGACGGCGAGGTTCATAGCCTCGGACTTCAGGCAGATGCCAGGGCCAGAGGTAGAGGTGACACCGAGGGCACCGGCAAACGAGGCACCGAGAGCCGACGAGCAACCAGCAATCTCGTCCTCGCACTGTACGGTGATGACACCGCACGACTTGTGCTTCGACAGCTCGTGGAGCACGTCGGTAGCAGGAGTGATGGGATAGGAACCGAGGTAGAGCTTCAGTCCGGCCTTCTCGGCAGCGGCGATAAAGCCATAGGCCGTAGCCTTGTTGCCGGTGATGTCCATATAGCGTCCGGGCTGCTTCTCCTTCGACTCCACACGGTAGACGTTCACCGTCGAAGAGTGAGTGTTGTGTCCATAGTCGTAGCCAGCCTGGATCACCTTGATATTAGCCTCGGCGATGGCAGGCTTCTTGGCGAATTTCTCACGAAGGAAGTTAGCTACGAGGTTTAGGTCGCGGTCGAAGAGCCAGCAGACAAGACCCAGTGCAAACATGTTACGGCACTTCAGCATGGCCTTGTTGTCCATGCCGCTGTCGGCCAGACAGTCCTTCACCATCGTCGTCAGTGGGCACTGGATGACACGGTCCGGGTCGATGCCCATCTCGCCCAGATAGTCCTCACTCTTGAACTGAGCCTTCTCCAGGTCCTTCGGTCCGAACGAGTCGGTATCGATGATAATGGTAGCACCCGGCTTCGCATAGCGGTACTGCGTCTTCAGCGCAGCAGCATTCATAGCCACCAGCACGTCGCACTTGTCGCCAGGGGTGTAGACCTTGCCGGCACCGATGTGTACCTGGAATCCGCTGACACCTGTCAGTGAGCCTTGCGGGGCGCGGATGTCAGCAGGATAGTCGGGAAATGTTGAGATACCATTGCCTACGGTAGCCGAGACCGTAGAAAAGATGTTTCCGGCCAACTGCATGCCGTCGCCAGAGTCTCCTGAAAAACGCACGACCACCTGGTCGAGCTCTTTCACTTCTAATTTTTCAGCCATAGCTTTCTCTAAATAAAAACTTATTGAATATATTCGGGTGCAAAGGTCGCAAACTTTAGTGAGATAGCAAAACTTTTGGGCCAAAAAAGCATATTTCTCACAAAAAACATGACATATTTATACACGAAAGCTGTATATTATGATAAAATGTCAGCAAAAAGCCAATAATAAAAAAGCGAAGCGCATCCTCTAAATGCAGAAAAGGATGCGCTTCGAATTGCATGTCGCTTATCGTGGAAATCACATATAGCCCAACCAACGCAGGATGTCGTTGAGGTTGGCCACGACCATGAGCAGAATCAGGATGCCGAAGCCTACGTACTCGGCTCGGATCATGAACTGGTCAGACGGTTTCCTGCCAGTAATCATCTCGTAGAAGAGGAAGAGCACGTGTCCGCCATCGAGTGCGGGGATGGGCAGGATGTTCATGAAAGCAAGGATGATGCTGAGGAAAGCCGTCATCTTCCAGAACAGATACCAGTCCCAGACAGGCGGGAACAGCGAGCCGATGGCTCCAAAGCCTCCCAACGACTTCGCACCGTCGGCCGTGAAGACATATTTCATGTCGTCAACATATCCGGCCAGAACATTCCATCCGTACTTGATGCCGGCAGGGAAGCTCTGGAAGAATCCATACTCGGTGGTGACGGTCTCGAAATTGGCCATGGCCTTGTTGACAAAGCCCAACGTCAGGCTACCACCCTGTTCTACATTGAGCACCGTCTGCAAGGTGTCGACCCTTGCACTGTCGCTGTGTGCCACCACCATCTGTGTCGTACGCACCTTCATGCTGTCTTCCGCAGTCACGGCAGCGGTCATCATATCCTTCAAGCGTCCCAGCTCATAGATAAAATCATTATGGTCGGCCACCGCATGGCCGTTGATGCTCAGGATCTTGTCGCCAACCTTCAGTCCCATCTTCTCAGCGGGAGTGCCTGGCACAATGCTATCGATGCTCATGGGCAACAACGGTGCCACGAAACGCGGTTCCTCCTTAATCATGTTGAGCATGTTCAGATCACCGGGAAGGGCGATGCTCACTTCCTTGCCGTCACGGCGGACCTTCACCTCACGGGCCTTCGAAATGTCACGGAACAGGTCACCGCCATATTCCTTGAAAGCCTCGCCGTCGGCACTCAGCAGGATGTCGCCGTCGTGGAATCCCAGCGCCTTGGCTTCGGTATTGAACTTCATGCCATAGCTCATGTTCTGAACAGGCAGATAGGTGTCGCCCCAGGCAAAGAGAATCATCGAGTAGATGAACAGCGCGAGCAGGAAGTTCACCAGCACGCCGCCAATCATAATCAGCAGTCTCTGCCACACGGGCTTCGTGCGGAACTCCCAAGGATGCGTCTCCTCACTCAGTTTCTGATTGGTCTCGTCGATCATACCGTCGATGGCGCAATAGCCACCCAGTGGTAGCCAGCCCAGACCGTACTCTGTACCCACATACTCCTTCTTCTTGGTCTTGACGACCTTGCCGTCATTGTCGGTCTCCTCGACCTCCTTTTCGGGCACTACCTCCGGGCTCAGCCTCAGCAGTCGTCGCAACCAGGTGTCGTAGGTGCTGAGGATATGGAACTTCGGATTGAAGAACAGATAGAACCTCGACACGCGTACCTTGAATAGTTTCGCAAAGGTGAAGTGCCCCAGTTCGTGGAGCAACACAAGCAGGCTGATAGCCAGCATGAACTGAAATAATCTTATCAGAAAAATACTCATATTGTTAAGATATAAGGGATAAATGAAAAGGGAGAAGGGATAAATTCGCTTCCGCTTTACATCACCCCACTTTTTTGATATTGTTTTTTGTTGTTTTGATTGACGATATTAATAAGGCAAGAACTTCTCTACAGTCTTTTTCCATACTGTCATGTTCACTTTCTGTTATATAATTGGTGTCTCGTAGTAATCTCAGCCAGTAGATTGATTCATTACATTCCTTAAGGGATACCGAGAGTTTGTTGATGAAATCCGCAGGGCTCTGAGCATATACCGCCTCACTGACGAGGGCACCAACAGCCGTTCCTGAACGAAACAGCTGATTCAGCATCCCGTACTCCTTAGGAGTGCATTGAATAGACTTGACCAGATTGACAATTCTTACTGCCAGGTTATAGCTTTTGACTTCTAAAGGAGAATTAGCATTTTTACGTATATCCATAAGGCGGAAGCAAATTTTTCACTTATCCCTTTTCACTTATCCCTTAAGTAACTGCATTGCAATTCTTCTTGCCTCGGCATCGGTGGCCACGTAGTCGTCGTAGCGGGGCGACTTGACAAACGTGGTGCGCTCCATGGTCTCGGCTATGATATCACCCATCTGCAGGAAGCGACAGCGATCCTCGAGGAAGGCACGGTTCACGATTTCGTTGGCTGCATTGACGATACACGGCATATTGCCGCCCCGGCGTATGGCCTCGTATGCCATGGCCAAGCAGCGGAACTTCTGAAGGTCTGGTTCGAAGAAGTCCAAATGCTGGGCAGCAAACAGGTCGAGTCGCTTGCCGCTGAGCGGTAGCCTCTGGGGAAACGAGAAGGCATACTGTATGGGCAGGCGCATGTCGGGTACGCCGAGCTGAGCCTTCACCGAGCCGTCCACAAACTGAACGGCACTGTGGACGATGCTCTGCGGGTGTACCAACACCTGTATCTGATCAGCCTCGACACCGAAGAGCCATTTCGCCTCGATAACCTCGAAGCCCTTGTTCATCATCGAAGCCGAGTCGATGGTGATCTTCGCACCCATGTCCCATGTTGGATGGCGCAGGGCGTCGGCTTTGGTCACATGGGCAATCTCTTCCAACGACTTCGTGCGGAACGGGCCACCCGATGCCGTCAGCAATATCTTGTCGATTTCGTTCTCATCCTCACCCACAAGGCTCTGGAAGATGGCTGAGTGCTCACTGTCGACAGGCAGGATGCTGGATCGGTATTCCTGCGACAGTTCGCAGATGAGCTCGCCCGCCACAACGAGCGTCTCTTTGTTAGCCAGTGCAATGTTCTTGTGGGCCTTGATGGCATGAATGGTAGGCGAAAGGCCCGCAAAGCCCACCATGGCGGTGAGCACGATGTCAATAGGGTCGGCCTCGACAATTTCGTCAAGCGCCTTTGCTCCGGCATAGACCTTCACGTCGGGCAGGTCCTGCATGAGGTCGCGCAGCTCGCCGAGTCGCTGTTCGTTGGCAATGACCACGGCAGCAGGATGGTGCTTATGGGCCTGTTCGGCCAACAGTTCCACCTTGTTGTTAGCTGTCAGGCAGTACACTTCATACAGGTCGCTATGCTCCTCGATGACTTCGAGGGCCTGCGTCCCTATGCTGCCGGTGGAGCCGAGGATGGCTATTTGCTTTTTCCTTTTCACTATTCTTATTATTTATCTGTTTCACAATTCCAGCAACCCTTCGGGCAAACGCATACTGATCTGACGTTTGTCTTTGTCTATCTGGCTGATGAACTCGTCGGCAGCGGGAATCAGGCGCCCGTCGCTCAGCTCGAAGAGAATGTTGGCCGTACTGTCGTCGATATCGGCAATGCTGCCTACGACGGCACCTGTCTGTGCATCGACAATGCTGAAGCCCACCAGCACCGCTAATGAGAGTGCCTCGCTGTCGTCATCGGTCAGTGACAGCGGGAAGTAGACGTCGCAGTTGGTCAGCTCACGGGCCCGTTCCTGCGTGTCCACGTCCTCGAACTTCACCAAGGCAGTCGAGTCGCTACGGAAACGGTATTCCTCTATGAAAAAGGGGACAAGGATTCCGTCGACATCGAGCACGAGGTAATCGGCATCTACGCGGTCGAACACATCGTCATCGAACATGAACGACACTTCGCCCTTCACGCCGTGCGCCTTACCCAAGCGGCCAATCTTATAGACTTCTTCTTTTCTTATCATTCTTTTTTTGGGGTTATGGGGCTCATGGGGCCAATGGGGCTTATGAGACACGCTTGATGCAGGCACCCAGTGCGTTCAGTCTCTCCTCTATGTGCTCGTAACCACGGTCTATCTGCTCAATGTTGTCGATGCGGCTGGTGCCACGTGCACTCATGGCTGCGATGAGCAGGGCGATGCCCGCACGGATATCTGGACTCGACATACGTCCGGCACGGAGCTGCACCTTACGGTCGTGACCCACGACCACGGCACGATGCGGGTCACAGAGGATAATCTGTGCACCCATGTCGATGAGCTTGTCGACGAAGAACAGTCGGCTCTCGAACATCTTCTGGTGGATGAGCACTGACCCACGGGCCTGTGTGGCCACGGTGATGAGCACCGACAGCAGGTCGGGCGTGAGTCCCGGCCACGGCGCGTCGGCCAATGTCATGATGGTTCCGTCGATAAACGACTGCACCTCGTAGTGGCGCTGACGAGGAATGACGATGTCATCGCCCTCGACCTTTATTTTCACGCCCAAACGGCGGAAGGCATCGGGTATGCAGCCGAGGTCCTTCAGCGACACATCCTTGATGCGCACGCCATCGCCCACCATGGCAGCCATGCCGATGAACGATCCCACCTCGATCATGTCGGGCAGTATCTGGTGCTCGGCACCATGCAATTCCTTAACGCCCTCAATGGTCAAGAGGTTCGACGCGATGCCGCTGATGCGGGCACCCATGCTGTTGAGCAGGTGACAGAGCTGTTGCACGTAAGGCTCACAGGCAGCATTATATATAGTGGTGGTGCCGTGTGCCATGACTGCGGCCATGATGATGTTGGCCGTACCCGTGACGCTGGCTTCGTCGAGCAGCATATAGGTACCCTTGAGGGTGGAGGGTGAAGGGTGGAGGGTGGAGGGTGAAGGGTGGAGAGAGGAGGGAGAAGGGGATGCACTGATCTCATAGACATCGCGCCCTTCGACGTGGCGGAAGCGTGCACCGAGTTTCTCGAAGCCCAGGAAGTGGGTATCAAGTCGGCGTCGCCCAATCTTGTCGCCACCCGGCTTGGTCACGACAGCCTTGCCCATACGGGCCAGCAGCGGACCGATCATCAACACTGAACCGCGCAGCTGGGCACACTTGTGCACAAACTCGTCGCTCTCCAGATAGTCCAGACGCAGTTCGTTGGCCTGGAACGTATAGTCGTTGGCCGACAGTCTTTCTACCTTTACGCCCACGTCGCGTAGTAGCTGTATGAGGTTCTGCACGTCGCGAATATCAGGAATATTGCGTAAGGTGACCACCTCCGACGTGAGCAGCGAGGCACAGATGACCTGCAGGGCCTCGTTCTTCGCTCCCTGCGGTTTGATGATGCCGCTCAGCGGATGTCCGCCTTCGATGATAAAAGCTGCCATATCGGATCGTTACTTTTTTCTCTTTCCTTTCTTCGGAGTGGGGTCGTTGTCGGTCGATACGGTCCTGGGCAGCGTCAACTGGCTCAAGTTCAGCTGTATGACGCCGTCGGTCATGCGGGCAATGTCGTCGACCACCTTCTCGTCATCGATCGAGCCATGTCCCCACAGTATGAGGTCACGCTTCATCTGGTTGGCCGTCAGACGGGCCAGTTCGTCGCGCTCACTGCCTTCGGGCATGGTCTTCAGCTTCTCGCAGAGCTCCTCGATCAGCCGACCGTAATGGCGCAGACGTATGCTGGTCTGTGGCAACGGCAGTGGGTCGGGCTTCGCATGGATCTTCTCAGCCTCGCTCACGTCGTAGGGCCAGTCAATGTCGAGTTGCCGGCGGCTCATCAGGTACAGATGATCCCACAGTGTCTGCTTATAGTCGGCATTCGACCTGATCTGCGGCACCTTGGTCTCCATCAGTTTCACAATAGTTTTGGCACAGCGCAACCGCTCCTCCTTCGTAGGAAGGGCAATGGCCACCTCAATCATTTTCTGTATTTCGCGGCCGTACTCGGGCAACTGCAGCGCCTCGCGCTGGGTGTTGTAGTCTAATCCTGATATATTCACCTCGTACTATTTACTATTTTACTATTTACTAATTTACAATTATAATTGAAGCGGATTTCGTGATATTTTTGCCACATAATCCTTCAGGTAGAAGGGCTCGAAGTAGGCCACGTCCTCAGTTTGTCCACACAGCAGTCTGCGCTCGGCCAGTGGTTGCATCCATCGTGCTATCGGCTCAACGCCCTCAATATAACGGGCATTGGGATGGTTGATGATCTCCATGCACTTCGCGGCACCGGGACCGAAGAAGCAGACGGGACGCTCGTCAAGCCACTGACGGTAGGTGTCGGCATCGACCACATCGGCCTGCACCTCTCTGACAGGATGCAGGGCCCGGTCGTAAAGACCGGCATAGACCTCCATGCGGCGGGCATCGAGCATGGGGCAGAGCAACGTATGCTCGTCCATGTCAGGCTCATGCAGCAGCACGGGCACACAGAGCAATTCGAGCGTTGGCACGGCAATAAGTTTCAGGTCGCGACCATAGCAGATGCCCTTGGCCATCGACACGCCAATGCGCAGACCTGTATAGCTGCCAGGTCCGCAGCTCACGGCCACGGCATCGAACGGTATGGCATGGCTGTCGGTAAACGACATGGCTTCGTCGACCATCGAGCCCAACCGCTCGGCAGCGGCACCCTTCTGGTCGGTACGCTCCTCTTCATGATAGATGACCTGCGAATCCTCGCTCACAGCCACTGAGCACACAGCGGTGCTCGTCTCAATATGCAGTATGCAAGACATCGATTCTACAATTGACTATTTTCGATTTTAAGGTGCAAAGTTACGCATTTTCCAGTCAATATATTGCGTTTTATCAGAAATTAACTGTTTTACATTGCTCATATCTGCCCGATATTTCGTAATTTTGCAGCATGACACCGAGATTCCACCCGCTATCAACCGACATTGAACCACCCGTCAGGTTCAACGATCCTTTCGACTATGAGCCTCATCAGCTGTGTACCATAGCAGCTGCTCGCGTGCGCGCATATATAAAAGAGGTGGGACTGCACGAAGAAGGGAAGATGCTCGGCGTGCTGGTTTGTCGCCAACACGACGGACAGTTGGGTTTCCTGGCGGCCTACAGTGGTCTGCTGGCCGGGCGCAACGACTGGGAGTGGTTTGTGCCCCCGGTGTTCGATGCCCAGCAGCCCGACGGCCACTTCAAGACCACCGAGCGGGCCATCTCGGCCATCAACGCCGAGGTACGTGCCCTGACCGACTCTGCAACGAATGGAACGCTATCCTCGGAAGCAGCGGCACAGATACAGATGCTGAGACAACAGCGCAAGCAGATGTCGGAAGACCTGCAGCTATGGCTGTTCCGACAGTACCGCATGCTGAACGCACGCGGTGAAGAGAAAGACCTGGTAGAGCTATGGCGCGACTACCATCAGTCCGAACGCATCAGGCGCAAATACCCGCTACCGCCAGGGGGAACGGGCGACTGCTGCGCACCCAAGCTCCTGCAGTATGCCTACCAGCAAGGAATGCAGCCGCTGTGCATGGCCGAGTTCTGGCAAGGCGAGTCGCCCCGTGGCGAGATACGCCATGAAGGTCACTACTATCCTGCCTGTCGGGGCAAATGCAAGCCTGTGCTGGAGTGGATGCTGCAAGGACTCGACGTCGAAACGGCACCAGCCACACGGGAGACCACCGACACCCTACGGCCTGAGATACTCTATGAGGACAGTCAGATTGCAGTCGTGATGAAGCCGGCAGGCATGCTCGCCGTGCCCGGACGCACCGGTGAGCCATCGGTGGCCAGTATGCTCCACCAGCGCTATCCCGAAGCCGAGGGTCCGATGATGGTACACCGTCTCGACATGGACACGTCGGGACTCATGGTCGTAGCCCTAACCAACGAAGCCTACCACGACCTGCAACGCCAGTTCCTTGAACGCTCCGTAAGCAAACGCTACGTGGCCCTGCTGCAATCGCCATCCTGTCTAACGCGACTGAGAAGCAACCCGCAAGGCATCATCAGTCTGCCCCTGCGGCCTGACCTGCTCGACCGTCCGCGACAAGTAGTCGACCCCCTGCACGGCAAGCAGGCCGTGACACGCTACGAACTGCTCTCTGATGCCCCACCCCACCCCCGCGTGGCGCTCACACCACTGACGGGACGCACCCACCAGCTGCGCGTCCACTGTGCCCATCACGACGGGCTCGGCTGCCCCATCCTTGGCGATCCGCTCTACGGCGAACGTGCCGACCGACTCTACCTGCACGCCTGCCAGTTGTCGTTTCGCCACCCGTCTACGGGCGAAACGCTCTCCTTCAACTCGCCACCGATATTCTGACGAGACACCGCCAAATATCCATCTCACACCAAAACAAGTTGTTTTACTTTTTAACGGAGTATTCCTTCGAGACCGAAGAAGCATTCGTTGCATACCAAAACAACTTGTTTTGGTGCGAGGCTCCTACTTCCTTCTGCCACAAACAAGTATTCTTTGTTCTGCGGTCAGGCACGAATGACAAAAACAAAGCTGATAAACGCAGGCGGTCTGCCCCTGCACTGGACGGTTTCGCCACTTCCGAAGCTTGAATTATGAGCCCACTTGAAAAAGTAGACATATACTGGCGAGTTATGAGAACAACTTGCAAAATGTCATATTTGGCACGGAAAAACGCTGAAGACACTGTTATT
>Ga0310695_10009072_pt1 | contig 15127 bp, 11 predicted proteins | sample RumenRJG_04DNA_FD_203882 | JGI IMG/M metagenome (GOLD analysis project Ga0310695, IMG submission 203882) | Bovine rumen microbial communities from Lethbridge, Alberta, Canada - RJG_04 (v2) (version 2) | ecosystem: Host-associated > Mammals > Digestive system > Stomach > Rumen | place: Canada... | reverse complement strand
ACATAGCGCCACACACATAGGCTCAGTACAGCCAATGGCTGGCACCACCTCCTGGTGTATCAGCTCAATAATGCGTTTACGTAGTTCTTTGTCTATCATATATTGTATCTATTGGGTGCAAAGGTAGAAATCACAGAGAGCCTGGCACGGTGTGCTGAAATCAATCAAAATTTTTAACTGTTATTTTATCATGACTGCTTTACCATTATTGATATACACGCCCTTCTTCAATGGCTTGCCATTGAGCTTGCGGCCCTGCAGGTCGTACCAATCACAATTATGAATTATGAATTGTGAATTGTGAATTGAAATTCCTGTCGGCTTGCTGCCTTCACATATCCAGTTGAAGACTTCGGGGCAGTTCTTACTGACTAGAACATATATCAGGAATGCGCCTCCGGCCATCACGTGATCGCTTGTGCTGAAGGTGTCATCGACACGGTACATGGTACCTTCACCCTGCGGGTGAGCATCACGGAAGACGAGGTAGTTGCCGTAGGGCACTATCATGTCGTACATCGAGTGGTAGAACTGTATGCGGTGTTGCGGTTCCCAGCCAGTGGTGAGAGAATTGTCATATAGGGCACGATGCAAAGCCTGTGGCGCATTGGCAGGATTCTCTGGCACAACGTCGAAGTTGCCGTCTTCAGACATATAGTCGAAAACCGCTTGTGTGAACATCTTATCCAGGTTTCCAATCACTGTGCCACTTGACGGAGTGCTGAACATTTCTGCCATCTGCTCCGGTGTATAATGGCGGCCTTGGGTGTCAATGCCCGTTTTTACCTGGTTATACCACATATCGTTTATATCGGTCGTGGTATATTCCTTGCTGTCTATCCAGTCACACACGCCAGTGTCAAGGAATTGCTGCGACATGAAATCTTCTCTCTTATACGGAGCCATAGCGGGATGCGTCTCAAGCATACTCTTCATAATCAGTGGTGCCACGACGGGATAAGTAGATGTGCCCTTTTTGTGTTTTGTCTCCACACCATAACTTGTGCCGTCATCTTCCAAATAATAGCGCATGGTGGTCACGAGGTCATAGGGACCGTCACCGCATATACTGCCTTGGAAATGCAGCTCGTCGGCTAACCCCTGCTCCTCAATGAGGCGCTGGGTTGCCAGGCTGACAGCGCCGCCCTGCGAATAGCCCATGCAGAACGAGCGCCAGTCGCTCTTGATAGGCAGCAGTGGATATTCAACAGACTGCTCTGCTACAACCTTCTTGTACAGTTCCATTCCATACATCATTCCATCCAACACCTGCTGTGCCGTCAGACGCTGAGAGAGATAGGGGTGAGGTGTATTCTTCGTCACCCCATAACCCTCATAATCGGGCATAATGATGATGCAATGAGCTGCATAGTTGGCATATTCTGAAGTATATGCGCTCCCATACCTACGTCCGGGCATGAATACTGCAAAGTTCTGGTCATTAGACGAACCATCAGTTGTTGTGGAACGCTCGAGGTCGGAAGTTATGGTGAGGTGGCATAATACGTGTACGCTCTCAATGCTGTCCGTCTCCTGTCTGTCACTCGGTGTCCAGGCAACAAGAGCCGATGACAATACTATCTGCTCCCCATTTATATTTACCGTTGGGTAGTTGAAGCTATATACGGTACACTCCTTCTCCTGCCTTATCTTTGTAAGCGTCTCTGACGGCACAACCTCCTGTGCCGAGACTGCCTGAACCGTCATCAGCAGCGACACAACCAGAATATTGAAGAACTTTCTCATCATAGATTGTTGGATATTATTATGTTATCTGACGCAAAAATACTGTTTTTTCAGTAATTCTCCAAATAATAAAGAAACTTTTTGTGTGTTAGCGTACACAATGGATGCGTCACAGAGAGCCTGGCACGGTGTGCTTTTTCAACCGCCCTGTATTTATGTCTCACATTTGCTATTTCACAACTACTTTCTTGCCATCGATGATGTTGATGCCCTTCTGAGGCTTTGAGAGCCGCTGGCCTGCGAGGTTGAAAATGCGAGTGCCTGTATGTTTTTCCTCTTTCCATAGATGAAGTATGCCTGTGTCGACGTTCGACCAGTTGAAGATGAAACCATATAAACCAAGCTTGGAAGCAACGCAATAAAGCTTATAAGTGCTGCCAGCCTTAACACGGAAAGAAAAAGTATATGAGTCTGGATGGGTCTCATCCAGAGTAATACCATTGAAATCGGGAAGTACGATACCGTCTTCCTCCACAAAGAGCTGTTTTCTTCTGTTTTGCTTGACAACGACAGAGAGTAAGCCATCCTTCTGAGGGACAAATGAATAGAACGTACCGCCATGCTCGTTACCACTCACACTATTGCCCGGCGTGAAGGCGGTGAATACTTCATCAAGTGGCAGTTGCTGGGCAGGATGGAAGTCGCGGCCTCCTGATTCACCAAATGTCATTGTGATGTTTTCAAGCTCTATAGTTTGTCCAGACTTAAAAGTTTCACCAGTTTTAATGACAAAAAAAGTCTTTTGAATGATTACAGGCTCTCCGTCTGGAACAACCATGTCGTCGTCTGACAGCGTTGAGCCTGCCCCATGAGTACCTGTCAGCAAGGATGGAACGTCTAGTGTCGGGAAACATACATAGTTGTACGGTACTTCTATCGGCCGATCGGTGTTTGACGCATTATTATAATCGCCAAAACCCAAGTTACCGCGAGTTTCATACGTGACATCCACTCCGCTGTGCATAAATGGATTATTGACTCCATTCACAGCACAGTTGCCTTCAATGAGTGCATGGGAGAGGTCTTTAATATTGATAGCTACGTCATTACCCGGACAATTGTAGTAGTTGTTCAGCATGTGAATGTATACCTTGCCGCCTTGAGGCAATCTGCCCAGACAACCTGCTCCCCATATGTTGTAAGCATAGGTAATATATTGGGGGTAGCCTTTGTCCCACCCCACCCCATTGCTTAACTGATGCGAGAAGCTGCGGTCGGTATAGTGGAAAATATTCCACGAATAGGTCACGAACATATCGCTGCCTTCACGCTTGCCACTGTCTAAATTACCATCCAAGCCATCAATAAAGTCACAGTGGTCTACCCATACATGTATACCACCATAGTTCGAAACGAGATCGGCACCACCGATGTCAACACTACCAGGTCCGACGAACGTCAGGTTGCGAATGATGACGTTTTCGTTGGAAGAGTCTAGATAGAATATTCCTGAACTTCTGTATGCTTCTGTCTCATCGCCAGTATAGTCTATGATGGTCTGGCGTGTGTGTAGTTCGCACTCTTCGCCAACATACACTCCAGTGCTCAGCGTTCCTCCCGTGCCTGCAGCACCAGAGTAGTGATTGAGATCGGCATCAATAAGAACCTGTTTTAATTCAGGTGTGATATACCATTGGGTGCAGAGACGCGCGTTGTTTCGTCCCAAGATACTCTTGTGCTTCAAACCGCTAAGGTTGATAAACCTTGACAGGACAAAGTCGCCTTTCGAACCATCCAGCACTACAATATCGAAATTATTTATGGCATCAATGATGGCAATCCTGTCGTCGCCGCCACTGGCATAGAGTACTGTATAGGTTGGATTTCCATTGTGCCATCCACCATCCAACTGATAGGGTGTGCCGCTGATATCGCTGCATGTGCCCCATCCAAAGGCATTGCGCTTGTCGTAAGTATAGTCACCGCTATCGGCATTCCCTTTAATGGATAATATTTGGCCACCACCAGCAATCTCAGGAATAACCACATTGCCATCGACATATCTCTGTAATCGGCCTTTCATCTTTACTTCATCGCCAACCTTTAGCAGTTGTTCGTCCCTTATCATATCACCATTGAATCCTCTTGTGCGGAAAACAGTTAATTCTGTTTTTGCATCTTTAGTATCAGCCATGACGAAAGTGGCATTGCCGTAATGGGTTGAGATTTCCTGAATAGACGTAATAACCCCCGTTACTTCATATTCCTCCTCGGTCTTTACATTATTTTCTAACTGACTGATCATACATAAAGCGTCAGACACACTCAGGATAAAATCATGCCCTTCTATACAAGCCTCAAATTCTATTTCCTGTTGAGGAAGAATATGGTCGCAGACAATCTTGATGTCACTACCGTCCGAACTTGGTTTCGCTGCTATTTCTATCCATTTTTCCTCATCTGGTAGCAGTCCTTTTACCGAGGTTTCTGATCGCACATCACCAATAGCAAAATAAGCATCACGATATATGGGAGCGATGCCTTCGTTGCTCACAAGTAACAGGGTCTTTTTACCATTAGTGGCGCATTTCCTAACAACAAAGCGATAGCCTGTGGCCATAGAGGCTTGCTTAACTCGTTCTGGAGTGCCATTAGGATTATCGGTTGCCGAACTTCCTCCCATGAATGTGACATGGTATTGTGAAGCGACATCTTCGAATAAATGCCCATACAAGCCTTCGGGATTAAGGAAATTATAGTTTTCTTTATAATCAGGGCCTACTTCACCACCAATAACACCTATCTGCCAACGGTTACGACCACCTAAGCCATTCCACGCTTTCAGATAGCCACCATTAAGAAAATATTCTCCCATAAAAGAATCTTCAAACAATCCATACTGACAATCAAGCAGTTCTTCGTCGCCAGGAATAGGAGAAGTATCTCCTGCATTCTTAGAGATAAGCCAAGGCAGTCCATCTGAAACTTCACTAATGTGCAAAAGAAACCTCTTCTGGTATTCCAATGAAGGAAAATTCTTACCATATTCTACCTTGGTAGGAAAGATGTGATATTCCGACCAATGTCCAAAACCTACTTGTAAGAATGCTAATCGAGGGTCGTGGGCGTATCGTTTGAAAAAATCTGCATAGAATTGTAGCGTAAAGCGCTGTAGCTCTTCATTGCTCCAATCTGCATAATAAGTACCTACGTCCTCAGAATATGTTTCATGATAATCTGGCAATTGTTTAATATAATCAGGCACAGCAGTTGTTCCAGGATTCCCATCGACAGCCTTGGAGTTAGGAAATTCGTATCGGAAACGGGGCACTAACTGATGGCCTCGGCTGGCCACGTCATTAAGTTCCTTATCGAAAGAACTCCAATCGTAGATAATTGTCCCATCTTCTTCGCATCCTTTAACGACTCTACAAGGCAGATAATATTCATATTCTAGTTGTACGCATTGTCCATAGGTATCGTGTATTTTTTTCGCATTCCCTGGCCGCAAAACCAATCCTGTCATCGGCTGTGGGTGAGTAATCTGTCTCTTTAAACCCACATTTAGCCACAGGCCATCCTGCGCCTTGATGCCCTGCGAGAATAGCAGGATGAATAGAATTGATAACAGTCTTATAACCATCGTTATTGTTTTTTCTCCAGCAGCTTCTGCTTAATATATTCCTGAATGTCGTAGGGGCTGACATCGTAGACGGGAAGAAGTTCTTCGAAACTTTTGTCTTTGATTGAGATTTGAGTTTCCTACGTTCAAATGTCCAAAAACAAAGCGTACAATGTCGCTTTTCCACAATGTAGTGCTCCGCCCTTCGGCTCCGTCATCCTCAGATAACATCGCTGCCGCATAAGGCAGAAAGCAGGGGCAAAGGTACAAATTTTATTTGTAATTTTGCTTTCAAAATAGAAAAAAGTGGGAAAAACACGCGATATTCAGAAAAAAATGTCTATCTTTGCGGTGTGAATTTGAGAATAGAATGAACAATGGAGATCAAACTGAACGACTATCACAGGAAAGTGAATGCCGAAATGAGGGCGAAAGTGGCCTATTGGCAAGAGCATCCGCAGTCGCGCAAGGAGTCCTTGAGGAGATTGAGAATCTTGCGGGAACAACGGCTTGCAAATCTGTCCAATTGGTAAGGCTCAAACAATGGGCTGAGGAGCAGGGGTGCTGGTTCGATGACCGCAGCCTGTTCGGTGATTTCTTTGACCGAGGGTCTGAAAACGAAACCTATCTGTCGGCAGATGGTCAGAAGGTCATCAAATTGAATGACTTCCGTTATGCCGACGATAATCTGACATCTTTCTTCGAACGTATTGAAGCGCATAACCGCTATTTTGACGCTTGCCCTTACGACATGATAGGCTTTGCCGAGAATCAGAATGGTAGTATATGTGCTGTACTTGTTCAGCCATATATTGCCGAAGCCAGGTTGGCTACCAAGCAGGAAATCCATGATGAGTTCATACGTCTGGGGTTCCATCCTGAGGACAATGGTGAATACTTCACCAACGGAATGCACGACATCTTCGACGCAGTTGATGGTAATGTGCTTGTCGATGACGACGGTCACCTGTTCTTCATCGATACCATCATCTTCAAATCAGATGCCGGCGGCCTGGAAAAATACAATAGTCTTTCGCCAAGGGCAAGTAAGCCGTAAGTTCACTTGTCACGAGCCGTAATGTCGTGAGGCGCGAGCCGTAACCTCACCAAGGACGAGATTACGGCTCGTCCGAAATTGTGTCTTTTAGGGCGCCTTTTTCGCCGGGTTTTACAGGTCCCGTATTGCATTATTGCATTGCGTTTACTTTTCGAGGAAGTGGAGAAAAAGATGGAGAGTTAGATTATAGTATAAGTTATTATATATTAGATGGTTATATTAATATTTACCCTTATTTTACCCATTTTTCACCTCCCTCAATTTTCGCAAAAATGCAATGCAATGCAATTTTGCAATATGGAATGTATAATAATCCGAAAATAATTTGTAAATTTGCGAGCAAAAATATAGAAGACATGGATTATACAGAGATTCCTAGAGAACTGATATACAAGGAAAAAGCATCCTTAAAGGACTTTGGCGTAAGCAATGAAATGACGATAGAACACAGATTCTATGAAGGATTGCTAAAGCGGCCTTCGATAAAAGGTTGTTTTAAAAAACGCAAAACAATTCTTAGAATCTTTAACAACGCTTACTACCTGTGTACTTTGATCCTGATGGACGAAGACCCCCGTCTGTCTATAGATTCTTACCGAGAAATAGCAGAAAACACCGAGAGAACCATTGATTGGGTAAATCACTTCGCGCCTATGACCATGGCGTTGGTGTATCTTGAATTGAAAGGATGCCGACAGGAGTGTGCATGCGAGTTACGCATCTTTGATGAATTCTTATTAGATGACATTTACGAGCATTACCGCGATTGGGACACAAAAGGGGCTACCGAAGGGAAAGCAGACTTCTATGAACTCGCGGGAAATGGTGAGCAGCAATACCAAAAACTACCCTCTGATCTTCCTTCATTCCCGCCAAGAACCATCACCATTAAGTCTCTGGGCGAGGCTTTTGACAAAGATGGCTATAGACACTCATTGCGGTATTTTACCTATGATTACGACATGGAGAGGATAGCTGAGATTTTCCGACACTTGGGAAGAACCAAAGAAGAAAAAGAAGCGCTGCGTGATGCGTTGAAATGGGATATTGAAAGTTTTTGCGATGAGGGACGGAAACCTAGGTTTTTGGCACAATTAGACGGAATGGACTTCTCGTCGGAAGAACATGCCGTTGAACAAGGAATGGAAGCTCGGTATAGTCGGGCTTTACTGGAAATAAGCATTCAGGAAAAGAAAGTACATGAATTAAATAAGGAGATAAGCCAATTAAAGCAGAAAGTTCATAATGCGGAGGATATGCTACCGTCCTCAGAATACCACGATAGTTTACGCAATGAATTGAGCAGTGCAAAAGAGGATTTAGAGTCACTTCAGAATACCCTAAAACTGTTTAATGAGCAGGAATTATCATCTAACGAGTTTATTATCCTGTTTAGTAATCTTTTTGGTGTTGACCTCTCACCAGACAGTATTAACCAGTCTGCTTTTGCAAAATTTCTTCAGGAGTTGAGTGGGAAACCGGGAATATCACAGTCAACTATCAGCAGGATAAAAGATAAGGAAAAAAATAAAAAAATCACACCAAAGATGAAAAGCGATGCAGTTCATCTTGTCAAGCTTCTTATGGAGATACCCCGAAACGTAGCAAACAAAAAAACCGAAGTCCTTTACAAACTGATAGAAGATATCGTCAGAGTCTATGATTTGAAGTGGGCAAAAGATTTTAAAGATATGTCTGCGGAGAAGAAAGACCAGTTTAAAGCAATATTTGAAGATTCAACAAAATAACGATTAACACATATTAACGCGCTATGCAGCTATGCAGGTTCATTATGCCTGCATAGCTTTTTTCTGTCCCTGCATAGCCCCCGTACCTTTGCCGCCGTATTCACAAAATCATATCGAATATGGCTACAAAAAAGAACCGCTGTTTCAACAGCACCAAAGCAAGTGAGACCATTAAGGTCGGTAATGTGAACGACTTCCCTGTCAGCAAGGAAGCCCAGCAATTCATCAATGCTATTAAAAATGGTATTGACAAGTCCTCTCTTTATTTTCTGACTGAGTGCTTTCGCGGATTTTCCGTCGAGATGCAGAAAGCTATGGTAAAATTCTTCGTAGATGTTTATAGTGGACGCATCGACGGTGAGACACGTCTGTCATTTACAGGTGTTACTCACGTTGACAATCTGCTCGTGAGCGTCTTGGAGAAACTTGATCACGACACTAAAAACATAGACAACAATGAGTAAGAAAGATTTGCACAGAAGGCAGTTCCCGCTCGACGGGATTGCCAAGTTCTTGATGAACTATTTGAAAAGTGATTCTCGTATTCCTGCGGACTTCATGGAAGAACTGCGTAGACATTTTCGTATGGAGCCAAGAAGTATGCAACGCCAAATGGCAAAGAGCCTCCTCAATGTAATGATCTGGGGCGACTGCGAGTATTGGGAATACGCTAAAACAGATAGTGAAGACGTAAACTACTGTTTGAACCCTTTGTTCAAAGAGTACTGCTGGTACACTCATGGATTCGAATATCTTCGTGACTTGAACTACAGTATTGACGAAGCAAAAGCATTCCACAATGCAGTCATGGATTTCTATCACAAGCAGCATACTTGGTTTAAGGATTTCTTAAATAATAAGAAATAGGTATGAGCACAAAGAAACAAACCACCACAGCCCAGTCCCTGCCAAGCGGGGACATGGGCACTTCCGTTGCAAGACCTCGCCGCAAGGCTGACTCTGTAGTAAAAGGTTCGCTGCATAAATGGGAGGGAACTGACTATGCTGAGTTTCATCCTGTAAAGGGTAAAGATGAACCTACGCGCGAAATGTTGAAGCAAGTTGGCAACTCAACTTTCTACAAAAATCTGGGAAAGAAGGAAAGTAGTTTTACGCTTCATGTGAACGTGGACGGCGAGAGCCAAGATCCCGTGGCAGAAATCTATGAAATCATGGATGTGCTGACAAAAGAACAGCGCAAATCTACCCCAAAACTACCCGAAGGGAGTCAGGGACGCATGCTTTTCGATAACAATGAGGGACTGCAGATTTGGCTGGACAGCGAGACAAAGAAGTTAACCATCATGGCACAGTTGGAGTGCACGGCTGACATCGAACGCCAGTTGTTGCAGGCCGAGGCTCAGATGAATGTCGTGGTGGGCAGAAACCGTAAAGACATCATTAACAACTCAAATAAATAATGCGTTATGGAACCTTTTAGATTTACAACTCAGGAGAATCAGTTTACTGGCGAATGCTTGCCTTGCACTGCAGCCACGTTTAAAACCATCGTAAACAGCGGCGACGTGAACCGCAAGATTACCACCCGTCAGGCCGTTGAGAAGGCCATTGACGAGGGACTTTCGCTGGAGTCTTTTCAGAACGATGCCTCTTTCCGCTATTTTTGCCAGAAGGAGTTACAGAAACCTCGTGCCGGTGCCGCTTTTGCCGCGCTACCCTTGGAGAACAAGCTACAGCAGTGGACTAATTCACAGAAGATGTGGCTGCCCTGTTTTATCTTTGCTGTCAGAGAGTTTGCCGCCATTCCCAAGACCGATAAGCAGGGTAATCCTGTGCTCGACGAGGAGGGAAAGGAGATTCTTTTTCGTCGTCGTTTGCAGAGCAGTATCAGGGAGTTGAGTGGTCTTTTTATGTGGGATGGCGACCATCTGCTTTGTGACCCTCGTGAGATTTATGAACGCACACTGCGACAGGGATTCCCTTGGAAGGTGCGCCTGGCACACAACACATCGTCTGGTCACGGCCTGCGCCTTGTTTGCGAAGCCAATCCTGACGTGGGCAATATTGCCGACAACCAGATAGAACTGGGTCGCGAACTTGGTCTTCTCGGTCAGCTTGGCTCTACTGGAAAGCCCATCTGTGATGACAGCTGTATCGATGCTTCAAGAATTAGTTATGCTCCGCGTATGTGCGACATTTACTATATTGACGAAAACGGTTTATTTAATCTCTAATATTTTTATACGATTATGGAAGATTTTAACAAGAGCAAGGAATTCAACGAGAAATTCCTGGGGTCGTATCAGCAGGAGCTGAGCGACCCCACCAACAAGAACCATCAGTTTGACAGCGAGAAAACTGCGGCTGATGGTCAGGCTACGACCTCTGCTACGGATGCTCCCGCCGCTGCCCAAGAACTGGCAGCAAGTGTGACTAAGCCAGCAGCGGAGCTTGATTTGACGGCTTTCGGTCATCCGATTGTCGATTTCACCAATGCGCTACTGCCTAATGGTGCTCCCAAGGGCAGTCGCCACAAGTCGGCTATCAAACTGGCTTACGACCTGCTGGTGGTATGCGACGGCGATGCCGAGAAAGTACGTACACTACTGATGCAATTGCAGTGGGTGAAGGACGTGGTGGCTGAACGTGGCCAGAAGGAGATTGACGACATCATGGATGCTGCCCAGAAGTTGAAGCACAAACGTGAGTCGGAAAACTATTACGAGTTGATGCCTTCTAGGGAGATGCGCCGTGCCATCGAGTCGGTGACCGGGCGTAAGTACACGGCTCTGATAAAGGATATTCAGAAGCAGGCCATGGGCGGTATGACGGAAGCAGAACAGCAGGACACTACGACCATGCTGGAGCGTATAGGTCGTGAGATAGAGAAGCTGTTCCCGCGCTATCCGTTACTGAAGTTGCTTTGCCATCGTCTGGAGCGTAAGTACTACGTTGTGGCCCTGTTTGTTGGCGGTGCTTTTTGCATGACCCTGATGACCCGCTGCTGGTATCAGTCGGGCATGGAGCCTGGGCGCAAATGCCGTCTTAACAGTGTTCTGGAACTGATTGGACGTAGTGGCGGCGGCAAGCATATTGCTGTCAGACTGTATAAGCTGTTGATGACTCCCGTCAGACTGTCGGACGAAGCACAGACGGCTGCACTTAACCGCTGGAACGAAGAGCGTGATCAGAAGTCGGGTGGCGAGAAGAACAAGACGCCACGCCCGAAGGGCATCTTCCGCTGTATGCCCTCTGAGACTTCGGCTGCTGCCATCCGTGAGGCTGAGTTTAACGCCAAGGAACTGATTGACGGTGAGGAATGGCCGCTTCATGTAAGCCACTTCAATTCAGAACTCGATGACCTGATTGAGCAGATGAAGAAGGGCTATATGAATATCGAAAAGCTGTTTCTCAAAGGATTCCATAATGAGCCGGACGGGGCTTACCTGAAAACATCAAGCTCGATGATTGGTGAGTACGACGTTCATTTCAACGCGGTTTACAGCGGCACACCCGACGCCCTGCGCAAGCAAACCACGAAGGAGAATTTTGTGAAAGGCCGCTTGTTCCGCATCACGGCTGTACCTCTGGCCAACTCTGACTTCAAGCCGCGTAAGCGCCACAAGTACGACGAAAAAGACCGCGAGAACGACGCAGCCTTGCTGGAATGGGCATACAAGTTTGATGCGTGCAAGGGTGAGATTCCTTGCGACGATATTGATCTTGCCCTGTGCGAGTGGACTGAGCGCCGTATGGCCGATGCCGAAGAGAACGGTCGTAATTTTGCCCTCGAAGATATGGTAAAAAGACCATATTGGCATGGCATGAATTACTCACTGCCCTTCATCATCAGTCGCCATTGGGATCAGATGATTGAGGAAGGGGGTCGCTATAAGTGTCCAGCCGACTTCAAAATCGACCGCTACGACCAGCAGTTGGCCTTACTCATAGTCAATGCCCACTTCGCTTTTCAGCAGCATTTCTTCCTGGCTATTGGCGAACAGTACTACGACAATCAGGAAACGTTAGAAGCTTCGGGTCGTACACATCAGCAGAAGACGTGGATAGGTTATCGCCGTCTGCCCAACGTGTTTACATCGCAGGATGTGGATGAGTGCTTCGGCTATGATGGTAAGACTGGCAGCATCTGCAGCAAGTTAAAACGTCTTGTTGACGATGGGTTAGCTGCGAAAATCACCAAGGGCGAAGACAAGGGTAAGTATCGCAAATTGATGTAAAAATCGCGCTATATTGCGTTATTGCATTGCATTTGATTTCTTCTCAGTCAGGGGCAGGTTTCGAGCAGGAATCTGCCCTTGTTTTTGCACAAAAATGGCATCCGTTTTAGCTCATATCGCAAACCAATTTGTTTAACATTATTTAGCAAAAATATTTTGGTTATCTCGAATATTTTTTGTAACTTTGTAGCATCAGAAATGATGAAAGACAGGAAAGTCCTGATCTGGATTAAGTGTAACCCTAATAAGCTAACATCATGAGTAAAATTATTTACGAAGTTTACCAGAATGACATCAAGGACTCGGAGTCTGCGATGTACGGGAAGTGGTACGCCCGACTAAAAAGTATCGAAACGCTGAGCACTACCAAGCTTGCGAAGCACATCTCAGAGCATGGCTCGGTCTATACCCAAGACGTTGTGGAGGGTGTGATGACCAAGTTCAAGAACTGTCTGCTCGAGATGCTCCTGGAGTCGAAGAAGGTTAAGGTCACCGGCCTGGGTACCTTCTATCTGACAGCAGAGTGCGAGAAGGGCGGTGCCGACAAGGAGGCTGACTTCAATGTGAACCAGCACCTGAAGGCCCTCCACATCCGCTTCCTTCCTGACCAGACGGCCGAGGACAACATCTCAAGCCGTGAGTTCATCAAGAAGGCCGAGTTCATCAACGTCAAGAGCCTGCTGAAATCAGGCACCTCTGATGAGGAGGGTGATGGCGGCAACGGAGGTTCAGGTAATCAGTCAGGTTCTGGTTCAGAGCAGAGCGGCAACAGCGGTTCAGGCTCTCAGCAGCAGAACACTCTGGCAAAGCCGACTATCTCTGGTGTGACTCCATTCACGGAGAGCACAGAGGTGACGATGAGCGGTCCTGAGGATGCTGAGATCCGTTACACCACTGACGGCTCTACGCCAACAGCACAGAGCACTCTCTATGAGGGAGGTTTCGTTCTGAACGACACAACCACCGTGAAGGCTATCGCCATCAAGAACGGTGAATCCAGCGAGGTAAGCACCAGGCTGTTTAGCAAGGGCACAGGCGGCGAGCCCGGTGGCAACGGCGACATGGAGTAATCTGTCGGAGGATGAGCTTAAAATCTAGAAGAAATCCCCGTTCTCAACGAAGGACGGGGATTTAGTTTTTTAGGTTTTTCCTTGGTTATTCGAGATATTATTTGTAACTTTGCACACGATTAAGAACTTAAAAAATTAAATTACCCAAACCATGCCTAATAAGCAAATACACATCACCATAGGAACCGCTATAGCACTACTGATGGTTCTTTTCTCGGTATCATGTAAGGAGTCGGCCAACTCGGAGATTGTCAGCAATAACACGAGACTCGACAGCCTCTTCTACGCCATCTTCGACATCCGCTACTCCAACCCCGAGCGCGCCCTCGAGATCATAGACAGCATACAAACCACGAAAGACCTGACACAGAACATGGCCGACGAATGTCGTGCCGAGGTCTACGACGCGATGGGACAGACACGCCTCGCAGCATTCTACGCCCAGCGTTCGCTAAAGGACGGCAAGCTGAAGGACGAAGACCTGCCCAGCTACCTGGCCGTCTACCGTCTGCTGGCTCACATCTATATCAATAGTCTCGACTGGCGCAAAGCCCTCGACTACGCCACCGAAGCCTACACCTTCGCCAGCCAGAGCAACCACAACCTCTGCATGGTCTACGCCCCAAAGTACCTCAGTCAGATAGGCTCGTGCCAGATCATGCTGGGCCGCGAGAAGGAGGGTAACGAGAACTTCGGCAAGGCTTATAATGTGATGGCAGACCTGGCCAAGAAGAAAAACGACTTCAACACCTACTACAACATTTTCGCCACGATAGGCAACTGTATCGAGTGCAATCTGATGAAGAACAATACCAGCGAGGCCCTGCTCTGGCTGCCCCGACTCGAAGAGAGCTACCGCCAATCGCTGGAGGCCCAGAATGTCAAAGAGGAATATAGCACCTACGCCCGCCAGTGTCTGGAAGCCAACACCGCCCTGGTTTACGCCAAGTCAGGTAGGAAGAAGGAGGCCGAAGAGCACTACAAGGCATTTCTCAGACTGAACGGCAGTAACGAGAGCGACTTCCTGGGTACACAGCTCAACTACCTTAAGACAATGGGACGCTGGCAGGAGTTGGCTAACCTCTCCGAGAAGTTGGATACCGCCCGTCAGGCGAACGGCAAGGAGATGTCGATGGACTACCTGCGACTGGAGCTGGCACCCATGTTCGAGGCCGAACTGAAGTCGCACCACACCGAGCGCGCCCTCCACATGGCAGAGCGCATCATCGGTGCCCTCGACTCGGTATACACCAAGACGCTCAACGATGACGCCTCACAGTTGGCCGTGATCTACGAGACACAGGAGAAGGAGTCGATGATAGCCGCCCAGCAGACAGAACTCTCGCACCAGCGCACCATCGGCATGGCCATCGCCCTGGCACTCATCACCCTCTTCTTCATCGTCTACACACTATATCGCCGCCGCGTGGCACGCAGGATGGCACAGATGCAGGCGGCTCAGGAGCGCATAAAGAGTGAGCTGCGCATCGCACGCGACATACAGATGTCGATGGTGCCCCACGAGTTTCCCAATCGCCCGGGACTCGACCTCTACGCTGCGATGACACCCGCCAAAGAGGTAGGAGGCGACCTCTACGGCTATCAGCTCTACGACGACCGTCTATACTTCTGCATAGGCGACGTATCGGGCAAGGGCGTGCCTGCCTCGCTCTTCATGGCCCAGGCCACCCGACTCTTCAGCACCCTCGCCGAACAGGGCATGATGCCTGCAGAGATTTGCACCC
>Ga0310695_10009070_pt1 | contig 15130 bp, 9 predicted proteins | sample RumenRJG_04DNA_FD_203882 | JGI IMG/M metagenome (GOLD analysis project Ga0310695, IMG submission 203882) | Bovine rumen microbial communities from Lethbridge, Alberta, Canada - RJG_04 (v2) (version 2) | ecosystem: Host-associated > Mammals > Digestive system > Stomach > Rumen | place: Canada... | reverse complement strand
TAGAAGCGTCCTATAGCGAGGAGATAGACCACCTGCTGGTTCATCTCCTGCTGTCCGTTGATGATCGAGCGCACCATCTGTGCCTCGTCGGTATTCACATTCGGCATCTCGAGGTCGAAGTCCACCTGAGGTGCGGCGGGCTGTCCGCTGATATTCATCAAACAGTTTACGCGGATGGAGTTGTTGGTGAAGGAGTTGCCGATGTTGAGGTCGGAGAGGCTGACGCCGTTGACAGTATAGACGGCCTGTAGGTTGAGGGCTGCCTGATAGGGATCGCCTCCGAAAACGAAGGTGCCGCCGCGGTTGAAGGTGAAGTTTTTCTTGATGATGTTCTGGATGGTGATGCCGTAGGTGCCGTGATCGACGGTATAGGTGCCGAACATGTTGAAGGCGCCCTTGTTGTGGAAGGTGGCACGGATGGCACCATCGCCGTAGAGCGTGATGTAGTCGTTGGTGTTGGCGTCCATCAGCAGACGGAGACAGGCATCGGGCGTGGCGTTGATGAGGAAGTTGATATAGATATCGGTATCCATCGCACGGGAGGGGGAACTGGCATGATTAGCCTGACTAGCCTGGCTGGAAATGCCAGAATTACTTGCCTCCTGCCACTCGATGAATTCCTGGCTGGAGATGGCATCAGGCGAGGAGGCATTATAGACGAAGACGGAGTTCTGGAGGGGTGTGACATCGCAGTCGATGACCACATCGTTGCCAAGACCGTGGATGGTGACATCGCCAGCGGCATAGACGGTGCCGTAGAAGGTGTTATCGCCAAACTCCTTGAAGTCGTAGGCCAACAGCTTGTCTGTATTGACGGCAAGGTCGAAGGAGAGGTTGGTCAGGTGCTGGTGATGGATGCCGCCGGAGAGCAGGGCCAGATTGCCGTCGCGGTCGTAGATGGGCACCTTGTTGAGGACGATATCATCGGGGATCATCACGACGGTATCGCGCTCCAGACGATAAGTGGTGTTCAAGGGTGTGACGGTAGCCGTACCGTCGACGACAAGCTTTCCCGTGAGGTTGATATTGTCGAGGGTGCCTGCCACACGGGCGTCACCATTGGCATGACCCGTAACCTGACTGAGGAAGGTGTGGGTGAAGTTGTGCATGAAGTCGATATACGTGCCGTCGGCATGGATAGCGAGGTCGATCGTATTATGGACGGGTGAGATGTAGCCGTTGATCAGCGTCTTGGCTTCAGGACCGTCGTCGGCAATGGCGTGGATGTCGATCTGCTCTTTCTCCTTGTTCCAGGTGGCATGTGCATCGAGAACACCCATACGTCCATTCTCAAACTTGAAGTCGGCCACGCTCAGGTCGGCTCTTGCATCGAAGTCCTTAAAGAGATTGGCAACTTTCGCCTGACCCGTGGCTTTTCCACTGAACTCGACAGAATGGAAATTGACGAGGTCGAGGATATAGTCCACCTCTACATCTCTGAGGTCGGCGGTAAGGGTGTCGGTGGCATGTTGTGAGGCGATGCCGTCGATGATGATGTGCTGTTGTCCGCGATGAACGGCAAAGTGGTCCACCAGCAGATAATTGTCTGCGTAGAGGATATCGGAGGGCTCCATCTGCCAGGCGGAGTCGTTGAGGATGATGTGCGACGGCTGTATGCGCACATGGGCCTCGGGCTTGTCCATCAGGTTCTTGTAGAGTTTGACGATGCCGTTCAGCTGTCCGCCCATGTGTTGGTCGGTGCTGTGGTCGTCCCATGAGAGGGATGAATGGATGCTGTTGTTGGCGGCCCTGGCCTGCAAGCCGATCGTCATGTGCTTCCTGTCGTCCATGAGTTTCTGGATGCCGACATCGCATTTCAGGGAGTCGGCGGGTGAGGTGACGTGAATGTAGCCGTTGGAATACCACGAGCCGTTATAGGCGAACGAGGGCAGATCACCGTCGATGGTGGCCTGACGGGTGTAGTCGTTGATGGCGGCTGTCAATGAGAGGGGTTGTCCGAGGGTGAGATCTACATTGAAGAAACGTTTCAGCCAGTCGGTCTTGCTCATGAGGAGTCGGAGGCTGAAGTTGTTGTCTGTCTGACGGTTGACGCTGGCAGGGAGGCCTGGCAGGGTAGGGAGTTTGGTGACGACGAGATTGTCGAAGCTGTGGAGGATGGTGCCGAGATCGAAATGTCCCTTCAGTTCGGCATCAGCAAAGTCGCTCTTGAGGGAGAGAAAGTGGAGGTCGTCGTCATAGCCGGAAGCGAGTGTCAGGTTGTCGAGTTGGTAGGGCTGCTGTTGATCTGTGCCCGTCATCGTGAAGTTGCTGATACGCAGGCTGCCCTGGGCGTCATTCAGGTTACGGGCCGTGAAGTCGGCGTCGATATTGCCAGAGAAGACGGAGGGGCCGAACTGATCTGTGAGATGGGTGACGGCAGGGGCGAGATGGGCGATGGTGCCTTCGATCTTGACGCGTTTGGCTTTCTGCGTGTGCTCTTCAAAGACATCCTCTGTAATTTCACCAGTGAACTGGGCGGAGAGGTTTGGGTCGTCGATGCCGATGGTTCCGGCAATGGCTTCCTGACCGTAATCTCCAGAGATGGTGATATGACTGAAGGGATAGTCGTTATAGTCGATTCGCTCAATGGTGCCGTCGATCTTCACCGTGGGCTTCTGTTGACGAGGCCACTGACCTTCAAGGGCAAGCTGTGTCGTCAGTTGTCCCAGACGGTTGTCGTCGAGGATCTGCCTGAGGTTCAGGGCCTGGGTCTTGACAGTGCCTTGGAACTGTCGGGCGGTATTCATGGTGCCCTCTACATCCACCTCTCCAGCACCCGTCTGTACCAACGCCTTTAACATGGCTTCTCCTTGATGGTTCCTGTCGCAGACACCATTCATCTGCAGACTTCCGATACGGGTGGGGTATGCGGGGAGTTGGATGATCTTACTGAGGAAGTCGATGCTGGTTTCTGCGAGGGCAAGTTGATTGACTTGTAAATGCCAGGCCGGTTGCTGATCCCAATGCTCAATCCAGCCATTGAGATTGATGTCGATATCTTTCTCTGTGGTGGAGACCAATAGCTCCGGCACATGGATCTGCTGGTCTGTGCCGTTGACTTGTGTAGTGATGGAGATAGGCCTCTGAAAATTCTTTAATGTAGGAATAAAACTTCTTAGGTCTGAAGGTGTTATACTTGTGTTTGATATGTTTCCTGAGAAGGTGAGCGAACCTGGAATGAGGCCTTTCTCGTTGAGTTGGTAGTTGGCTGTCAGGGTGTCGATCTGTAGGTTGGAACTAGGTAGCTGGAGTTGGAAATGATCGAGCAAGGCATTCTTCCTGCCCGCAGTCAGACGAAAGGCCAGACGACTGACGGTAAGTCCTGCATGTTCCTTGAAACCCAGACGTTTAACGTTGATATTCAGAGAGTCGTCGGTCAGCGTCTTCAGGTTGATATGTCCACTGATGTCGTGCACCTTCAGATGGGCGGGATTGAACTGTCCGCTGGAGGGTGCGATATCGAGTTGGTCGTAGGTGAGACTGGAGTTTCGGATGATGAAGGTGTTGATGTGCAGGTCGAGCGGTGTCTGACTGGTGGTGTCTTTCGATGCCAGAGAGTCGATGACGAACTGGAAGTTGGGTGCCGACAGGCTGTCTTTTCGATAGAGGAGGGCATGGGCGCCGAAGAGTTGGGCAGAGGAAATATGAACTTTTCCCTCGATTAAGGGCATATAGTCGAGTTTAACGGAGAGACGTGCCACACCCAGCATCTTTTTCCGCTGTTGATCGTAAATCTCCACATCGTCGATGATGATACGGTTCAGAAGTCCTATGTCGATCTGTCCGACAGATACTTTGGTGCCCAGCTGCTCTTCCAACATGGCGGCAACTTTACCTCCTACGAACTGCTGAACACCCGGCAGGTGGAGTAGGCCCGCAGACAATAAGTTCAGAGCGATGACTGTCCAGATGACAATGCTGATGGTGCGTTTAAGTATCTTCACGAGGGCAAAAATACGACAAATTATTGTGATTTCGACATTTTTTTTGTTTTTTTGTTCTTTATCTTCTGTTTTTTTAGTAATTTTGCCGTCGCTGTTTGCAACTTTCAAAAATAATATATTATAAATGGCAAATGTAATTAAGCTTAGCAAAGGCTTGAACATCAACCTGAAGGGACGGGCTGAGGAGCGTAAGATCCAGCTGAAGTCCAAAGGCAAGTATGCACTTGTGCCAGACGATTTCGAAGGTGTGACTCCAAAGGTTGTTGTCCGTGAAGGAGACAAGGTTCAGGCCGGGGATGCGCTGTTTGTCAATAAACAGTATCCCGAAGTGAAGTTTGCCTCGCCAGTGAGCGGTACGGTCAGTGCCGTGGTGCGTGGTGAACGTAGGAAAGTGCTCTGCGTGAAGGTGGATGCCGACGCTCAGCAGAGTTTTGTGGATTTCGGCAAGAAGGATGTCAGCAAACTTGACGGCAAGGCAGTGACAGACGCCCTTCTCGAAGCAGGTATCTTTGGCTACATCAACCAGTTGCCTTATGCTGTATCGACTAATCCGAGTGTCCAGCCTAAGGCGATTTTCGTTTCTGCCCTGAGAGACAAGCCTCTGGCTGCTGACTTCGAGTACGAGGTGAAAGGTCAGGAGCAGGACTTCCAGACAGGTCTGACAGCCCTCTCGAAGATTGCCAAGACCTATCTTGGCGTGGGTGCCGGCTCTTCCCTGCAGAATGTGAAGGACGTCGAAGTGAATGTCTTCGAGGGCAAGTGTCCCGCTGGTAATGTGGGCGTTCAGGTGAACAACGTCGATCCCGTGAACAAGGGAGAGGTGGTCTGGACGATAGGTGATCCAACGGTCGTACTCTTCATTGGTCGTCTGTTCAATACCGGTAAGGTGGATCTGAAGCGTACTGTCGCCCTTTGTGGCAGCGAGGTTGCCAGTCCTGCCTACGTGGACATGTTGGTAGGTGAGGAGCTCTCGACGCTGCTCTCCAACAGTTATGATGCCTCGAAGAATGTACGTATCATCAATGGTAATGTGCTGACGGGTAAACCCACAACGAAAGAAGGTTTCCTGGGTTCTCATACCTCTGAGATTACGGTGATACCTGAGGGTAGCGACGCCGACGAGATGCTGGGCTGGATTCTGCCTCGCTTCAAGCAGTTCTCTGTGAGTCGCAGCTATTTCTCCTGGCTCTGTGGTAAGAAGAGTTATGCGCTCGATGCCCGTGTCAAGGGTGGTGAGCGTCACATGATCATGAGCGGTGAGTACGATAAGGTGCTGCCGATGGACATCTATGGTGAGTATCTTATCAAGGCCATCATCGCAGGCGACATTGATCGTCAGGAGGCTTTGGGTATCTATGAGGTTAGTCCTGAGGACTTTGCATTGGCAGAGTTCGTGGATAGCTCGAAGCTTGAATTGCAGCGCATCGTGCGTGAAGGACTGAATATTTTACGTAAAGAAAACGCATAAAGACATGAGTGCTATAAGAAACTTATTCGACAAAATGAGGCCAAGCTTCGAAGAGGGCGGTAAGCTGCATGCTTTCCGCAGCGTATTCGACGGCTTTGAGACGTTTGCGCTTGTGCCTAATGACACGTCAAAGTCTGGCGTCAACATCCACGACGCCATCGACTCGAAGCGCATTATGAGTATGGTGGTGATCGCCCTGATGCCTGCCATGCTGTTTGGTATGTATAATATCGGCTATCAGAACTATCTCGCTGCCGGCACACTCGCAAGTGCTGGTTTCTTCGAGATTTTCTTCTACGGCTTCCTGGCTGTTCTGCCGAAGATCCTTGTAAGTTACATTGTGGGTCTGGGTATTGAGTTTGCCTGGGCACAGTGGAAGGGTGAGGAGATCCAGGAGGGTTACCTCGTTTCTGGTATCATCATCCCGCTGATCATTCCTATCGGCTGTCCGCTGTGGATGCTGGCGCTGGCCTGCGCATTCTCGGTCATCTTCTGTAAGGAGATCTTTGGTGGTACAGGTATGAACATCTTCAACCCTGCTGTTGCAGCCCGTATGTTCCTGTTCTTCGCCTATCCTTCAAAGATGACGGGTGATCAGGTTTGGGTGGCTCAGAGTTCCATCTTTGGTCTGGGTAACGACCTGCCCGACGGCTTTACCGCTGCCACACCACTTGGTCAGTTGGCACAGAACATTACGCCCGATGCCTCTATCCTCGACATGGCCCTCGGATTTATTCCTGGTTCTATCGGTGAGACCTCGCTGATTGCCATTGCTATCGGCGCTGTACTGCTGCTTTGGATGGGCATCGCCTCATGGCGCACCATGTTGAGCGTATTCGTAGGTGGTATCGCTCTGGCAGTATTGTTCGAACAGACTGGTTCTGGCATGATCTGGTGGCACCACTTCGTGATGGGTGGCTTCGCATTCGGTGCGGTGTTTATGGCTACCGACCCTGTCACCTCGTGCCGTACTACCACAGGACAGTATATCTACGGTTTCCTCATTGGTGCGATGGCCATCATCATCCGTGTGATGAATGCCGGCTATCCTGAGGGTATGATGCTTGCCATCTTCTTTGGTAATATGTTTGCTCCGACCATCGACCACTTTGTGGTGGAGCGCAATATCTCGAAACGCTTAAAGAGAGGAGGTACCAAATGAAACTGAATACTAATTCGAACTCGTACATTATTGTATATAGTGCGATACTCGTAGTGATTGTGGCTTTTCTGTTGGCTTTCGTCTATCAGGCTCTGAAGCCGATGCAGGATGCCAACGTGGCTCTTGATGCGAAGAAGCAGATTCTTTACTCGCTGAACATCCGCGACCTCGACGGTTCTGCTGCTGAAGATAAATACGCAGAGGTGGTGAAGGATGAAGGTGAGAAAGATGGACAGAAGTACTACCTTTGTCAGATTGATGGTGAGGATATCCTCGTGGTCGCTCTGAAGGGTATGGGACTCTGGGGAGGCATCAGCGGCTACATCTCCATCCATGGTGATGAGACGCCGACTGTCTATGGTGCCTATTTCAACCATGAGAGTGAGACTGCTGGTCTTGGTGCAGAGATTAAGGACTCCCAGGCTTGGCAGGAGAAGTTCATCGGCAAGAAGGTATTCGTCGATGGTACACAGGACGTGGCTCTCGCAGTTGTGAAGAAAGTAGAAGATCCCACGACGCAGGTGGACTGTGTGACGGGTGCCACGCTGACCTCTAATGGTGTGAATGATATGATAAAGTCTGGACTGAAGGATGCAGGCAAGAATGCCGTCGAACTCTTTGTAAAGATGATGTGCACCGCTCCTGCAGATTCCACAGCTGTTGAACCAAAAGCAGAGGAGGAGTAAACTATGGCATTATTCAGTAAACAAAATAAGGAGGTTTTTACAAACCCATTGAATGTTGACCATCCGATTCTGGGTCAGGTGCTGGGTATCTGCTCAGCTTTGGCTGTCACTTCTCAGCTCAAGCCTGCCATCGTGATGGGTTTGGCCGTGACAGTGATTACGGCATTCTCTAACGTGATTATTTCTATTATCCGCAACACCATTCCTAACCGCATCCGTATCGTGGTTCAGCTGGTTGTTGTGGCTGCTCTTGTGACTATCGTTTCTCAGATTCTGAAGGCTTTCGCCTACGACGTGAGCGTTCAGCTGAGCGTGTATGTAGGTCTGATCATCACCAACTGTATCCTGATGGGTCGCCTTGAGGCGTTCGCCATGCAGAACAAGCCTTGGCCTTCGTTCCTCGACGGTGTAGGTAACGGTCTTGGTTATGCTATGATTCTGGTAATTGTTGGTGCCGTTCGTGAGTTGCTGGGCCGCGGCAGTCTGCTGGGCTTCCAGATTGTTCCCGATGCCTGCTACGACTTCGGTTACGTAAACAACGGTATGATGACGATGCCAGCTATGGCGCTGATTCTCGTGGGTTGTGTGATTTGGGTTCATCGTGCTTACTTTTATAAGGAGAAATAAGATATGGAACACGCAATATCATTACTATTCAGGTCGATCTTTGTCGACAATATGATTTTCGCCTTCTTCCTCGGCATGTGTTCCTACCTTGCCGTCTCGAAGACCGTGAAGACTTCTATGGGTCTCGGTTTGGCCGTAACCTTTGTGTTGACGGTGACCGTACCTGTGAACTATCTGTTGCAGACGAAGGTGCTGGGTCCGGATTGTCTCGTTGAGGGAGTGGATCTGAGCTACCTTTCGTTTATACTCTTCATCGCTGTGATTGCCGGCATGGTGCAATTGGTAGAGATGACTGTCGAGAAGTATTCACCCTCGCTCTATGCAGCCTTGGGTATCTTCTTGCCGCTGATTGCCGTGAACTGCGCCATCATGGGTGCTTCGCTGTTCATGCAGCAGCGCATCCTCATGGAGCCCACGAACTCACAGGCTATCACTTGCATCTGGGATGCCGTCGTCTATGGTTTCGGCTCTGGTCTCGGTTGGACGCTGGCCATTGTGGCGATGGGTGCCATCCGTGAGAAGATGCAGTATTCGGATGTGCCCAAGCCCCTGCAGGGCCTCGGCATTGTGTTTATCACCGTCGGCCTCATGGCTATGGCGATGATGTGTTTCTCTGGACTTAATATTTGATAAGGTATGGCACAGTTTATAGCATATAGCATAGGAGTATTCCTCCTCGTCATCATCTTACTGGTGATTATCCTGCTGGTGGCAAAGAAGTATCTCTCACCTTCAGGAAACGTGAATATTGAAATCAACGGTGACCGTACCATCTCTGTAGCCCAAGGTAACTCGCTGATGTCCACGCTCAATGAGAACGGTGTGTTCCTGCCCTCTGCCTGTGGTGGTAAGGCCAGTTGCGGACAGTGTAAGGTACAGGTGCTCGAAGGAGGAGGGGAGATCCTCGACTCCGAGAAGCCCCACTTCTCGCGTAAGGAGATCAAGGCAGGCTGGCGCTTAGGTTGCCAGTGTAAGGTGAAGGGTGACCTGAAGATCCACGTTGATGAGAGTATCCTCGGCGTCAAGGAGTACGAGTGTACTGTCATTAGCAACAAAAACGTGGCAACCTTCATTAAGGAGTTCAAGGTACAGTTGCCCGCTGGCGCTCACATGGACTTCCTGCCAGGCTCATACGCCCAGATTAAGATTCCTGCCTTCGACTGCATCGATTATGACAAGGACTTTGATAAGTCTTTGATTGGCGATGAGTATCTTCCCTCATGGGAGAAATTCGGACTGTTCCCGCTGAAGTGTAAGAACCCCGAGCCTACCATCCGTGCTTACTCTATGGCCAACTATCCTGCCGAGGGCGACGTATTCATGCTTACCGTACGTATCGCTACACCGCCGTTCAAGCCCGATCGCAGCGGCTTTATGGAGGTGAATCCGGGTATCGCATCATCGTATATCTTCTCGTTGAAGCCCGGCGACAAGGTGATCATGAGTGGCCCTTACGGCGACTTCCACCCACACTTCGACTCGAAGAAGGAGATGATCTGGGTTGGTGGTGGTGCCGGTATGGCTCCTCTGCGCGCACAGATCATGCATATGACGAAGACCTTGCATACGACCGATCGTGAGATGCACTACTTCTATGGTGCCCGCGCCCTCAACGAGGTGTTCTATCTCGACGACTTCCTGGGTTTGGAGAAGGAGTTCAAGAATTTCCACTTCCATCTGGCCCTCGACCGTCCAGATCCTGCTGCAGATGCTGCTGGCGTGAAGTACACCCCGGGCTTCGTGCATCAGGTGATGCTCAACACCTATCTGAAGGACCACGAGGCTCCCGAGGATGTGGAATACTACATGTGCGGTCCTGGTCCGATGTCGGCTGCCGTGGTTTCGATGCTCGATTCTCTGGGTGTAGAACCAGAGTCTATCATGTACGATAACTTCGGAGGTTAATAGCGTCAGATTTACATCAAAGATAAGAGGCGGGAAGTTCTATTTCCCGCCTCTTATCGTCATATTTAGGTTTGTAGCATAAATTTATGGGAAAAAGTTTTGGAGATTCACAAACTTTTCCGTAATTTTGTACCCAATCATATATAATCCATGTGTATGAAACGGAGATATGTGTCCATCATATTACTACTGATAACCTGTGTCCTTTCGGGCAAGGCTGACAATCTCGGCTTTGCTGAAGAGCATCCGCTGGTGTTCGGTATGGACATGGATTATGCGCCAATGGAGTATCTCGACGAACAGGGAATACCTTGTGGCCATGATGTGGAGTTCACCCAGAAGCTGTTGGATCGTCTGAATATCCCATTCTCTTATTCACCCAATACTTGGAAGAATATCGCAGAAGATATCCTGAACGGAAAGGTGGATCTGGGGATGATGGTCTATTCCCCTTATCGTAAGAATCTGACGAACTATTCTCGTGAGGTGTTCAAGCTCTATTATCAGATGGTCTATCGCAAGGACGAGAAGCGGAGCTATGGCATCCGTAATGTCAAGGGTCTGAGCATTGCCTTCATGGAGTCGCGTCCTATCAAGGATACGCTGACAAAGGTGGGAGCGGAGGTTCATGAAATTACAGACCTGAAGCAGTCGTTGAAGGATCTGTCAGCAGGCAAGTACGATGGTGTGATATGCTACAGTTATCAGGCAGGCTATCTCATCGATCTTCTGGAACTGGATAACCTGGCCTCTGAAGACCTGGCCCTCATGCCTCGTGAGTATTGCTATGTCAGTAATAACAAGGAACTCATCGATGCCATCAATGCGGAATTGGATAAAATGGAGGCAGAAGGCATCATCGATGATGTCTATGTCGATGTGAAGGAACAACTGGGAGGCTTAGGGATTCCTGTCTGGGTATGGTACCTTGTAGGATCCTTGATCGTCATTTCACTGCTTATATTCGGTCTTATGCAACATCGTTCAAATAAGCTCTTGCAGAAAGAGATGAAACGCGTACGCGAGAGTGAGGAACGAGTCCGTAAGAGTGAGGAACTCAAGACCATCTTCCTGAATAATATGAGTCATGCACTTCGTACCCCCCTGAATGCCATCATTGGTTTTTCTGACTTGCTGATGACCTCGCCTAAAGACGGGATGGCAGAGGAGGAGCAGAATAAACTGTTAGGACTGATCAATGATAATGGTCTGCAGCTGTTGCATCTGATCAATGAGTTGCTATCCTTGTCAGATATCGAGAAAAGCAGTCAGCTCTTTGATTATCAGGTGACGGACATTGACAGAGAGATGTCATCCTGTGCTTCTGAGATCCGTATGGAACTGTCAGATGGGGTTACGTTGGAGGTCATAGAGCCTGTTGACGGCATGCGTGCCTTAGTTGACCCGAAATTGCTCAGACTGGTTACGATGCATCTGCTGGAGAATGCGCAGCAGCATACCGAGGAAGGAAAGATTACCCTGAGTTACTATGTGAAAGAAGGAGGCCTCTATGTAGAGGTAAAAGATACCGGCAGCGGTTTGCCAGAGGATCTGAAGGAGAATATCTTCTCGCTCCTGTCGGACAAGAATACCTATATACAAGAAGAGACGCCGGGTCTTGGACTGAGTATCTGTAAAGCCATTATCGACAAGAACAACGGTAAGATCGGCGTGAGTGATAATGAGACCGACGGTCACGGCACCATTGTATGGTTCTGGATTCCGGTTGAAATACTATAAAGATTGGCTATGACTCTGATTATCATATTATTATTGCTGTTAGGATACGTGGTGATTGCCACGGGACATCTGACAGGTGTGAACAAAGCTGCCATCGCGATCTTCATCGGAACGGTGGGGTGGGTGGTCTATATCTGTTATGGCACCGACTTTGTGATGGCTCACCACGCTCCCGAATATTTAGCTTTTCTAGGTGGAGAGGAACCATCGAGTGATGCCGTGAAGTATTATATCTACAGCGATATTTTCCTCTACTACGTCGGACGTGCCGCCAGCATTGTGATGTTCCTGTTGGCTACCATGAGCATCATTGAGATCTTGAACAACAACGGCTGTTTCGACTTTATCACGAAGTGGATCCGTACGCGTAACTCCAACCACCTCTTATGGACCATTACGCTGGCAACCTTTATCGTGTCAGCCAATTTGGATAATCTGACAACCGCCACGATGATGCTCGTGATTATGCGCAATATCGTACAGAACCGTAGACAACGCATGTTGATAGGCTCTGCCATTGTCATCGCAGCTAACTGTGGCGGATGCTTTACGGTGATTGGTGATCCTACGGGACTCCTGCTTTGGGGTGACGGTGCTGTTACGGCTACTCATTTCACATCTTATATGGCGCTGCCGGCTATCTTGGCATGGGTTATCCCGACGCTCCTTATCAACCGTGTGCTGCCGGAACGTCTGGATACCCAATGGTCGCCGATGCCATATCGTGGTGACGACACGAACCTGAATCATTGGCAGCGGGTATTGATGCTCTTTGTGGGTATCGGTGGCCTGTGGTTCATCCCCACATTCCATAACATCACGAAACTGTCGCCGTTCCTTGGGGCGTTGTGTGTACTCTCAGTACTCTGGATCGTCAACGAGATCTTCAACCGGAAACTGATGGCGGCAGACCAGATGTTACAGCGAATGACGCCCCGTGCCCTACAGTATGGCTCCATTCAGCAGATCCTATTCGTGATGGGTATCATGCTGGCGATGGGTGTGGTCATCGAGACGGGTGTATTCTCCGATGTGTCAGCCTGGTTCGACGAGAATATCCATAGTGTATGGGTTATTGGCGTGGTGTCTGGTCTATTGAGTGGTGTTGTCGACACCTTTACCATCGCAGTCAGCGACATCTCACTTTATCCCGTTTTGGATGGTTCACAACTGGAACTGGTGCCAGATGCAGAATATATGAGTCAGTTTGCCCGTAACGGTGCCTATTGGAAGATCATTGCCTATTGTACTGCGGTGGGTGGATCTCTGTTGTCTGTGGGAACCGTCAGTGGTCTGGCCCTAATGAAGATGGAACATGTCCATTTGGGCTGGTATATGAAGAATGTGTCCTTGAAAGTGCTGACGGGTGGTCTCATCGGTCTGGCGGTGCTTTGGCTTGAAATCAATATGTATAACTAAATAATTAGAGAATTATGGCAAAGGTAAAAACAATCGGAGTCCTCACCTCAGGAGGTGATGCACCAGGTATGAATGCGGCTATCCGTGCCGTGACACGTGCAGGTATTTACAACGGATTTTCAATTAAAGGTATTTATCGTGGTTATGAAGGACTCATCCACGATGAGGTGAAACCTTTCACGACGGAGAATGTCTCGGGTATCATCACTCGTGGTGGTACGATCCTGAAGACCGCCCGTTCGAAGGATTTTATGACACCTGAGGGTATGCAGAAGGCTTATGAGACTATTCAGAAAGAGGAGATCGATGCACTGATTGTGATCGGTGGTAACGGATCACTGACGGGTGCCTGGAAATTTGGCGTGGAGTACGACTTCCCCGTCATCGGACTCCCTGGTACCATCGACAACGACCTCTACGGTACTGATGATACCATTGGTTACGATACAACGATGAATACCATCATGGATTGTGTCGATAGAATCCGTGATACCGCGAACTCTCACGAGCGCATCTTCTTCGTCGAGGTGATGGGTCGTGATGCTGGTTTCTTGGCACAGAACTGCGCCATCGCTTGTGGTGCTGAGGCTGCCATCGTGCCTGAGGAGACGACCGATGTTGACCAGTTAGCACAGTTCATGGGTCGTGGTATCCGTAAGTCGAAGAAGTCGTGCATCGTCATCGTGTCAGAGAGTCCCAAGTGTGGTGCCCTCTACTATGCAGACCGTGTCAAGCATGAGTTCCCCGAGTTCGATGTTCGTGTGTCTATCCTTGGTCATTTACAGCGTGGTGGTTCACCCACAGCCCTTGACCGCATTCTTGCCTCCATCACAGGTGTAGGTGCCATCGAGGCCATCAAACAAGGACAGCGTAATATCATGGTGGGCGTTCGCAATAACGATGTGGTCTATGTGCCCTTCTCGGAGGCCATCCGTACTGATAAGCGCTTCGACAAACGTCTCATCAAGGTCTTGGATGAATTGAGCATCTGATATCGCTGTTAAAGGGTAGCGTTGCGCAATAATTGGGGAAAAAATAATATAATAAATCTAAAAATCTTCCCTTTTTGCAAAAAAATGACTATCTTTGCAATCAGCTCTAACTAAAATTAAAACGAAAAAACTTTTTAAATATTCACAGCTTATGTCACAAATTATTGGACACATTTCGCAGATTATCGGCCCTGTCATCGACGTATATTTCGATACCGAGGGTCAGGAAGCGGAAAAAGTGCTGCCAAAGATTCACGATGCTTTGAAGATTGACCGTGGTGACGGGCGCAACCTGATTGTCGAGGTGCAGCAGCATATCGGCGAGGATACGGTGCGCTGCGTGGCTATGGACAATACCGACGGACTGCATCGTGGACTGGAGGCTATCCCGTTGGGCACACCCATTTTGATGCCTGCCGGTGATCAGATTAAAGGTCGTATGCTGAACGTCATCGGACAGCCTATCGACGGTATGAAACAGCTCGATATGGAGGGTGCCTATCCCATCCATCGTGGCGCTCCAACCTTCGAGGAACTCTCTACGAAAAAGGAGATTCTTGCTACGGGTATCAAGGTGATCGACCTGCTGGAGCCCTACATGAAAGGTGGTAAGATTGGACTCTTCGGTGGTGCTGGTGTAGGAAAGACGGTGCTCATCATGGAGCTCATCAACAACATTGCAAAGGGCCACAACGGTTTCTCGGTCTTTGCTGGTGTTGGAGAGCGTACCCGTGAGGGTAACGACTTGATCCGCGAGATGATTGAGTCGGGCGTTATCCGTTATGGCGAGAAGTTCCGCAAGGCAATGGACGAAGGCAAGTGGGATCTCTCACTCGTCGATCCCGAGGAGTTGAAGAAGAGTCAGGCCACGCTAGTTTATGGTCAGATGAACGAACCTCCCGGCGCACGTGCCTCTGTAGCACTCTCCGGACTGACGGTAGCTGAAGGCTTCCGCGATGGTGGTGGTAAGGATGGCGGTGCTGCCGATATCCTGTTCTTCATCGACAACATTTTCCGTTTCACTCAGGCAGGTTCTGAGGTGTCGGCTCTGCTGGGTCGTATGCCTTCTGCCGTAGGTTATCAGCCGACGCTGGCCTCTGAGATGGGTACCATGCAGGAGCGTATCACTTCTACGAAGAAAGGTTCTATCACCTCCGTACAGGCTGTGTATGTGCCTGCCGACGACT
>Ga0310695_10009069_pt1 | contig 15131 bp, 10 predicted proteins | sample RumenRJG_04DNA_FD_203882 | JGI IMG/M metagenome (GOLD analysis project Ga0310695, IMG submission 203882) | Bovine rumen microbial communities from Lethbridge, Alberta, Canada - RJG_04 (v2) (version 2) | ecosystem: Host-associated > Mammals > Digestive system > Stomach > Rumen | place: Canada... | reverse complement strand
TATGCCCTGCCGCCTCCAGCATGGCACGAAAGCCTGTCCCGGTGGCTTTCCCGCCGCCATGGCCTCACGGTCGCGCCCGACGCGATCCTGGACGCGACAGGCGTCATCCCGGCGCTTGCCGCCGTTCTTCGCGCGATTTGCGGACATGACGGAAAGGTCGTCATACAGACGCCCGTCTACGGAAGTTTCTTCACCACGATCCGCAACCAGGGGCTGGAGATTGTTGAAAGTCCGCTTCGCCGCGTTCCCGCCCGGAACGCCGCGGATGGTGACTTCACGTATGAGATGGACTTCGACGACCTTGAGTGCAAGGTCTCCGTCCCCGGCGTGAGGCTCTTTCTGCTGTGTAACCCCCACAATCCCGTGGGCCGCGCGTGGACTGCGGAGGAGCTGCGGCGAGCGGGGGAGATATGCCTGCGACATGGCGTGTTCATTGCCAGCGACGAGATACACGCCGATCTGCAGATGCCGGGTTCGCGCCATGTCCCGTTCGCCGGCATCTCCGACGGCTTCGCCGCGTCCTCGGTCACGTTCTGGTCGGCCTCGAAGGCGTTCAACCTCGCGGGGCTCCAGACGTCGGCGGTCGTGTGTGTGGATCGGGATGTCCGCGAGCGGATTCGCCGCGCCATCAGGGTACATTGCGTGGGAGAGCTCAATCTATTCGGCTTTATCGCGTCGTCCGTGGCGTGGGACAGCTGCGCCGACTGGCTCGACGAGCTGCGCGTTTATCTTCAGGGGAACTTCAGGGCGATGCTCGGCTTCCTTCGCGCGCGGCTGCCGCAGTGCCGCGTAGCCGCGCTGGAGGCGACATACCTGGCGTGGGTGGACATGACGGCGTTCGGCGTGCCGTCCGCGGAGCTGGAGCGCCGTCTGGAGCGCGAGGCGAAGGTTAGGTTCGCGAATGGCGCGCAGTTCGGGGAGCCCGCCGGGACGTCGTTCCTGCGGGTGAACCTCGCCTGCTCCCGGGCCACGCTCCTTGAGGCGCTGGAGCGCATGGCGACGTGGTGCGCGGGCATTGCCGCCGCGTCCTGACGGCTCGCTCGCCCCCCGCCGGCGAAAGTCCGCAGCGCGATGCGGCGCATATTCCCGCATATTTCCGCTTGCGAAATGCGGAGATTTTGGGTAAAATTAAAAGACTACGAATACCGAGGTGAACACAAATGAAGATGATATGCATAAACTGCCCGAAGGGCTGCGAACTTGACGTCGTCGTGAACGGCGACGACGTGACCGTTACGGGGCATACGTGTCCACGCGGGGAGGCGTACGGGCGCAGCGAGGCGCTCCACCCGACGCGCATGGTCACCGGGCTCGTCCGGATCGCGGGGATGCGTAAGCCCCTGCCGGTGAAGACGAAGACCGCCGTGCCGAAGGACAAGATAGAGGCAGTGCTCTTCGCGATGCACCAGACGACGGTGCAGCTTCCCGTGAAGATTGGCGACGTCATCATACCCGACGTCGCGGAGACTGGCGTGGACGTAGTCGCGACGGCGAACATGTAGACGCAAAGGGGACAGGCCAATGTTTGCATTCATGAAGCAGCCGGAGTACAAGCCGGCGGAGACGGGCCCGGCGGCCGACGCCAGATACAGGCGCATGCGCTGGCAGGTGTTCATCGGGGCGTTCATCGGATACGCCGGGTTCTACCTCGTGAGGAAGAACCTGTCGATGGCAATCCCCTCCATGGAGCCGCTTGGCTTCGACAAGGCCGAACTTGGCTTCGTCCTTGGCCTGAACGCGGCGGGCTATGCGTTCTCGAAGTTCCTGATGGGCAGCGTAAGCGACCGTTCGAACGCGCGCGTGTTCCTGCCGCTGGGGCTTGTGCTCTCGGCGATCGCGATGTGCTTCATGATCGTGCCGATCAAGTCGATAGGCGCGGAGCACAAGACGCTCGCGATCGTGGTTATGGGCGTCTTGAACACCCTTGTCGGATGGTTCAACGGCATGGGCTGGCCGCCGTGCGGTCGAGTGATGACGCACTGGTTCTCGCAGAACGAGCGAGGCACGATGATGAGCATCTGGAACTGCGCGCACAACGTGGGCGGAGGACTCGTCGGCCCGATGGCGACGTACGGCGCCGTGTGGTTCGGAAGCTGGTTCTACGGACAGCACCAGGGGTTGTACTTCCTCGTCGGAACGTTCGCGTTCCCCGCGGCGACGGCGCTCTTCATCGCGCTCCTCGCTTACGTCCTCCTCAGGGACACGCCGCAGTCGTGCGGCCTGCAGTCCGTCGAGGCGTGGCGCAACGACTACCCGAAGAACTACTCCGCCAAGCAGGAGGAGACGCTTTCGACGAAGGAGATATTCTTCAAGTACGTCCTAAACAACAAGTACCTCTGGTTCATCGCGCTCTCCAACGCGTTCGTCTACATGGTGCGCTACGGCTGCCTCGACTGGGCGCCGACGATCCTCAAGGAGCGCGGCATCGACATCAAGAGCGCTGGCTGGGCGTACTTCGCGTACGAATACGCCGCCATCCCGGGGACGCTGCTCTGCGGCTGGGTGTCGGACAAGGTGTTCAAGGGCAAGCGCGCAATGCCGACGATCCTCTTCATGGCGCTGGTGCTGGTGTTCATCGCCCTGTACTGGGCATTCATCGACAGCCTGACAGTCGTCATCATCAGCCTCATCGGAATCGGGTTCTTCATCTACGGGCCGGTGATGCTCATCGGCGTGCAGGCGCTCGACCTCGCGCCGAAGAACGCGGCGGGCACGGCGGCCGGTCTCACGGGCTTCTTCGGATATTTCCTCGGCACGTTCATCCTCGCCAACTGGGTGATGGGCGTGGTTGCGAAGAGGGCCGGCTGGGGATGGACGTTCGCGATGCTCATTGCGGCGTGCGTTCTCTCGGTGTTCTTCATGGCGCTGACCTGCAAGCAGGAAAGCTCGGGCGGGGACGCGGCCTGACGCGCGGCTTGCGCCGGCGGACACGGGAACTGATTTCGTACAGAGAAGAAACAACAAGGGACAAACCAAACAAAGAAAAGGAGAAACATGAGCTACAAAGAAGCGCAGAAGAAGTATTCGAAGATCGGGATAGACACGGAGAAGGCCATCGCGGACCTCGCGGCGGTGCCGATCTCCATGCACTGCTGGCAGGGCGACGACGTATGCGGGTTCGAGTCCGTCGGCGGCGCCTCCAACGGCATCCAGACCACGGGCAACTACCCCGGCAAGGCCACGACCCCGGAGCAGCTGATGGCCGACATCGACAAGGCGATGTCCCTCATCCCCGGCAAACACCGCGTCAACCTCCACGCGTGCTACGGCGTCCACAAGGACAAGGTTGTCGACCGCGACAAGATTTCCCCCGAGCAGTTCACTCCGTGGGTGGAGTGGGCGAAGAAGCGCGGCTACGGGCTCGACTTCAACCCGACGTTCTTCTCCCACGCCAACGTGGTGGACGGCCTCACGCTCTCGTCGCCCGACCCGAAGATCAGGGCGTTCTGGATCAGGCACGGCATCCAGTGCCTCAAGATCGCGGAGTACTTCGGCAAGTCGCTGAAGAGCCCGTGCGCGATCAACTTCTGGTGCCCCGACGGCTACAAGGACGAGCCCTCCGACCGCCTCGGGCCGCGCAAGCGCATGGCTGAGTCGCTCGACAAGATCTTCAAGACGAAGTACGACAGGAAGTGGGTCATCCCGACATTCGAGTCGAAGCTCTTCGGCATCGGCGTCGAGAGCTACACCGTGAACTCCCACGAGTTCGTGATGGGCTACGCGCAGAGCCGCAAGATCCTCGCGCTCCTCGACATGGGCCACTTCCACCTCTCCGAGAACGTGGCGGACAAGATCAGCTCGTTCCTCATGTTCTTCGGCAAGGTCGCGTTCCACATCTCGCGCCCCGTGCGCTGGGACTCCGACCACGTGATCCGCCAGAACGACGACCTCCGCGCCGCCGCGCAGGAGATCGTGAAGATGGGCCCGAAGAACTTCCTCGTCGCGCTCGACTACTTCGACGCCTCCATCTGCCGCGTCGCGGCGTGGGTGCTCGGGATGCGCAACATGCAGAAGGAGCTCCTCAAGGCGATGCTCACGCCGAACGCGCAGCTCAAGGCCCTGCAGGACGCGGGCGAGTTCACCGCGCAGCTCGTCCTCCAGGAGGAGTACAAGAACTATCCGTTCGAGGAGGTCTGGGCGGAGTTCTGCAGGCGCGCCGGCGTCCCCGCCGGAGAGGAATGGTTCAAGGAGGTCCGCAAGTACGAAACGGACGTCCTTCTCAAGCGCTGAGGATGTCCGGCCATAGACATGGCGTCGGGCCGCGCGAGATGGTGACCGGCGGCGAGTGGCTCTACGGGCGCAACCCCGTGGAGGAGGCTCTCGCCGCCGGGCGCCGCACGGCCACCGAGATCGTGCTGCCCCCCGCCGAGCAGGGCGAGGACGACCAGCTCGCGAGGATACGCGACGAGGCGCGCGCCCGGCGGCTGGTGGTGCGCAGCATGGACCGCGCGCGCCTGGACAAGCTCACTCATTTCGGGCACCACCAGGGCGTCGCGCTGAAGACGACGGGCTACCCCTACGTCGGCTTCGGCGAGGTGCTTGACGCCGTGCGCGGCGACGAGGACGCGACCGTCCTCGTCCTCGACCACCTGGAGGACCCGCAGAACGTGGGGTCGATCCTGCGCACGGCGTGCGCCGTCGGCGTCACGGCGGTCGTGATCCCCGAGGACCGCGCGTGCGGCATAACCCCCGCGGCCGTCCGCGCCTCCGCCGGCGGCGCGGAGTACGTCAAGGTCGCGCACGTCGTGAACCTCGTCCGGGCGATGAAGGACCTGAAGGACGCCGGGATGTGGTTCACCGCGCTCGACTGGGGCGAGGACGCCAGGGACTACCGCGACGTCGACTTCAAGGGACGCGCCGGGCTCGTGATAGGCGCGGAGGGGCGCGGCGTCTCCCGTCTCGTCAGGGAGAATTGCGACTTCATCGCCGAGCTGCCGATGCCCGGCGGCTTCGAGTCCCTCAACGCCGGCGTCGCCGCCGCCGTCGCGATGTACGAGATCCTCCGCCAGCGGAGGTAGCGCGAACGCTCTTCATTCTTAGACTGTTTTGTGATATAATACACCACTATGAAAATAGATACACTATGCGTTCAGGGCGGATGGAGCCCGAAGTGCGGAGAGCCCCGCCAGGTGCCCATTTACTCCTCCACGACGTTCAAGTACGACACGACGCAGCACATGGCCGACCTCTTCGACCTGAAGGCGCCGGGGTACTTCTACACCCGTCTCGCCAACCCGACTAACGACGAGGTTGCGAAGAAGATCGCCGCGCTCGAGGGCGGCGTCGCCGCGATCCTCACCAGCTCCGGGCAGGCCGCGTCCACCTTCGCCGTCCTCAACCTCTGCAACGCCGGCGACCACGTCGTCTCCTCCGCGCAGATATACGGCGGCACGTTCAACCTCTTCGCGGTGTCGCTCAAGAAGCTCGGCATAGAGTTCACCTTCGTCGACCCGGACGCGAGCGAGAAGGAGATCCAGAAGGCGTTCAGGCCGAACACGAAGTGCGTCTTCGGCGAGACGGTCTCCAACCCGTCGGGGTGCATCCTCGACATCGGCAAGTTTGCGAAGGTGGCGCACAGGAACGGCGTGCCGCTGATCGTCGACAACACGTTCCCGACGCCGATACTCTGCCGTCCGTTCGAGTTCGGCGCGGACATCGTGACGCACGCCACGACGAAGTACATGGACGGGCATTCGTCGCAGGTCGGCGGCTGTATCGTCGACTCCGGCAACTTCGACTGGGAGGCGCACGCCGACAAGTTCCCCGGCCTGGTGGCGCCCGACGCGTCCTACCACGGCCTCAGCTACGTGAAGACGTTCGGCAAGCAGGCGTACATCGTCAAGTGCACCGCGCACCTCATGCGCGACTTCGGCTCGATACCATCCCCGTTCAACGCGTTCCTCCTGAACCTGGGGCTCGAGTCCCTGCACCTGAGGATCAGGCGGCACGCGGAGTCCGCCCTGAAGATCGCGAAGTGGCTCTCGAAGCAGGAGAAGGTCGCGTGGGTTAACTTCGCCGGACTTCCCGGCTCCAAGTACAGGGCGCTCCTGAAGAAGCAGTTCGACGGCCCGTCGCCGTGCGGCGTGATGACGTTCGGCATCCGCGGCGGGCGCAAGGCGTCGATCAAGTTCATGGACTCGCTCAAGCTCATCGGCATCGTGACGCACGTGGCCGACGCCTGGAGCTGCGTCCTGCACCCCGCCTCGCACACCCACCGCCAGCTCACCGACGCGCAGCTCAAGGCGGCCGGCATCCCGCCGGACCTCATCCGCCTCTCAGTCGGTCTGGAAGACCCCGATGACCTGATCGCAGACCTCGAACAGGCGCTCGCCAAGGTCAGGTGACGACATGGCGCGCGGAGAGTCCGCTCCACGCCGTAACAGGAATTCAGCAAACGAAAGGGCAAGGAAGATGATCGAAACCACTTCATCAACATCGGCGGCGGACAGTTCGGCGGAGGCGCCGCGCCGACTCACGGACTGGATATTGGCGGCGGCGGTCGGCCTGCTGGCGGCGGTTATGTACCTGCCGTCGGTCTCGCCGTTCGCGCATCCCGGCGAGCCCGCCGGGCTGCTGTGCGAGTGGCTGGGACTGGACGCATACCCGTTCAACCGGTTCCCGCTTACGGCCATCTTCGCGCGGGCGACAGGGGCCTCCCCGTGGCTGGCGCCGATTTGCGGGATTCTCTCGTCGATGATGCTTTTCGCCGTTGTCGGCGCGTTCATACGCGGCAGGACGGCCGGCGACTACACCAAGGCGGATGCGGCGCGGTTCGGCAGGATCGGCGGCGTGACGGCCGCGGTCGTGTTCATCTTCACCCCGGCGGTGTTCGAGTCCGCCACGCACATCGAGCCCCGCCTCCTGGACGCGACGTGGGCGCTCGCCGCGATGGCGCTTGCGATTCCGTTCGCCCGCCTGCCGAAGTCGCTGGCGTGGGCGGTTCCGCTCCTCTCCGGAGCTATGGTCGGCATGGGCGCGGCGGACAGCGTAGGATTCCTCGCGCTGACTCCAGTGTTCATCGGCGTGTTCTGGGCGGTCTCGCTTAGTCGCGACGGGCGCGGCTACACCGCGTCCGCGCTGTTCCTCCTCTCGATGATCGTCGTCGTCTTCGCGTGGTCAGTGCCGGCGACAGGCGACTTCTCCCAGTTCACGAAGTGGCAGGGCGGGATGATCAAGGCGGCGACCAGGATCGCGTCCGACTGGTACGTCGTGCCGCTGTTCGCGATCCTGCCGTTCGTCATGTCGCTGTTCTCCAGCGTGGGCGCGTTCAGGGGCGACCGCGGCGTGGCGACCTGGACGTTCCACGGCGCGATGACGCTCGTCACGATCCTGGCGGCGGCGACGACCCTGTCCCCGTCCATCGTCCTGCGCCCCGTCGGCGACGCGCCGATCGTCTCATGCACCCTGGTCGCCGCTACGGCTGGCTACCTCATGGCGTACTGGTGGGCCCAGACGAAGAGGGGCGCGCCGGTGAACGAGTCGGTGCAGCTCAACGGGGCGGAGTCGGTCTCCGACAAGGTGGCGCGCATCATCGGCTGGTCGGTCGGCGGCTTCTTCGCCGCGGTCCTCGCCGCGTCCGCGCTCATCAACAGGTTCGTCGCGGCATCGCCCGACGAAGGCGCGTTCGCAGAGAAGATCGCCGAGAGGATCGTCGCGGACCTCGACGGGCGCACCTGGGTGGTGGCCGGCGGCCTCCGCTACTGGGACAGCAACGGCGTCCGCCACGAGGAGCTCAACGCCATGCAGGACCAGCTGCGCATCGCCGCGTACAAGGCCGGCAAGGAGCTGAACCTCGTCTGCCTCAACCGCGGCGAAGACATGGAGTACGTGAGGCGTCTCGCGGACAAGGTCGCCGCGGCGAAGCTCGGCGGCGAGAAGCTCTCCGCCGAGCTTGTGGACGTCCTAATGCGCCATCCCAACCTCCAGCGCAAGCGCCTGGAGCTGTTCGTTCAGAAGTGGTTCGCCAACGACCCCGACGTCGGCAGGAAGGCCGTCGTGCTGGACGCCCCGGACCTCTGGTTCAACGCTAAGTCCAGCTCCGACGACAGGCCCATGGAGCCCGTGGCCGAGACATACTTCTTCGGCGGCGACCCGTCCCGCCGCGGAGACTGGTCGAAGTGGGGCGAAATCTCCGCCATCCTCGACGTGGACAAGGGCTGGGGCAGCTTCCAGGTGTTCCACGTCGACGAGAACAAGCCGCTCACGCGCCTCGAGCTCCTCCGGTACCACCTCCGCCGCCACATGGGACTCGTCGCGAACAACTGCGGCTACGCCTTCCACGAGGAGGGCCTCAGGCTTCAGGACGCCGGGAAGGGCGACGAGGCGATGAAGCTCTTCGACAAGGCGTTCGACATGTACGAACTCGTCCTGAACGAAATCGACACGGACAACATCTGCGCCCTGTTCAACGAGCTAGAGCTCGTCGGCGCGAAGCTCCCCCGTGCCGAGAAGAAGCAGAAGTCGATCATAGCCAGGCTCAACCGCATCAAGGAGGACAACCGCCGCAGGTACGACGTCGGCTCGCTCAGCGTGTTCTACGGGTACATCTGCAACCTAGACATCCTCCTCAAGCAGGGTCTCCAGAGGCTGAAGGGCGGCGGCGGACGCGACAATGTCGGCGTCGCGCAGCTGAACCGGGCCATGAGCCTGATGTCGCCGGACGCCCGCGCCGACGCCGAGCTCAGGCTGATGTCCGCCTTCTACGCCACCCCGAAGGACCGCGAAAAGGCGCGCGGCGTATACAAGGAGGCGCTGGTCAGGAATGCGTCGAACAGGGAGGCCCTGCTCGGCATGGCGAGGCTCGAGCTCGCCGCCGGCAACGCCGACGTCGCCCACGGGTACATCAAGAAGATCATGGAGAAGGACGGCGACGACCCCTCGCTGTATCCGCTCGTCGCCATGGTGCACCTCCTGAAGGGCGAGCTCGGGGACGCCAAGCAGCTGCTCAGGAAGGCGACGGACAAGGACCGCGCCAGCATGGAGGCGTGGTACCTTCTCGCCATGACCGTGATGCGCCAGATCGACGCGCTTGCGGAAAAGCCCGCCACGGAGGATAGCAATAACGAGAAGGTCTCTCTCATGAAGGAGCTGGAGGACGTCATCCTCCCGGCGATGACGAAGCAGGCTCGCTCCACGACGGACTTCCACCTCCAGACCATCCGCGCCTTCCTGATGATGCGCAAGGGCGGCAGCGACAACATCCGCAGCGCCCGCGACGCGTTCATCGTCGCCTCCCGCGAGAACCCGACGGCGGCGACGAGCGACATGATCCTCGGCCTCGACATCCAGCTCAACGACACGGCCGACGCCGAGCGCCAGGCCGTCGACACCCTTGACCAGAATCCCGAGGATCCGCTCGCCAACTACGTCATGGGGTCGCTCGCCCTCCAGCGCGAGAAGATGGACGAGGCCGAGGCATACCTCAGGCGCAGCGTCGCCGGCGAGCGCAAGGTCCCGCTGGCCCTCAACGACCTAGCCGAGGTGCTGCGCCGCCGCCGCGACTTCCAGGCCGCCGAGAGCTATGCGCGCATGGCCGTCGAGACCGCGCCGACGCTCTACGTCGCGTGGGAGACCCTGGGCTCGATCCTCATGGACGCCGGCAAGTCCCTCGACGAGGCCGAGAAATGCGTCCAGAAGGCGTGCGACCTCTCCAAGGACTCCAACGGACGCCCCGCCGACGTACGCATGGTCATTGCGCTCGCGCGCATCCAGATAAAGCGCGGCGACATCCTGCGCGCAAAGGTGACGCTCCGCTCCGTGCAGAGCAGGGCCAACGAGCTGTCGGAGTACGAGAGGCGCGAGTTCGAGGAGCTAAGGAAGAGTGCTAAGTAGCATCCTAGCAGTCTCGCTCCAGATCGGGCCGTTCTACCAGCAGAAGCCCGACTACTGGGCGCTGCGTCCGCTTGTCTCGCAGGAAGAGGAGGTGACGGATGTCCTCTGGCCCCTCTTCACCTGCCATCGCGACTGGTGGCGCTTCTGCTACCTCGCCTACTGGCAGGACTTCCCGGAGAAGGACGAGTACCAGTTCGCGCTTCTGCCAATCTGGTTCAACGGCAGGGACGCCAGCGGGCGGTACGCCGGGATATTCCCGCTAGTCGGCCGCCATCCGCACGTCCTCGGGCTCTACGACGCCAGGTTCGCGCTTTGGCCTCTCTGGCACCAGTACAAGACGCCGCGCGGTCGCGGGTGGATGGAGACGAACGCAATCCTCTTCCCGTTCATCAGCTGGCGCGACGACGGCTCGTGGGGCCTCTGGCCGCTCTACGGCGTCAACCACCAGCGCGAAAGCGACCACCGCTACGCGCTCTGGCCTATCGCCACGTGGGCGTCGTACCGGGCTGACCGCGACACCTCCGGCGAAGGGTGGTCGTGGATGCTCTGGCCGCTCTACGGGCAGGTCCGCCGCGAGCGCGAGAGCCAGGACCTCTTCCTGCCGCCGTTTTTCTCGTGGACCGAGACCTGGTCGAAGGCATGGGCGGACCAGGGGAACTCCGGCCCGGAGATTCGCCTGCGCTGTCCGTGGCCGCTTTTCGAATGGGAGAATACCGCCCGCAGGTCGCGTCTGTCGATATGGCCGCTCTACGAGAACGTCAAGCTGAGGAACTATTCCGACGGGAAGGCCGAGGCCTCCGTGATGCGCTTTGGCTGGAAGCTCGTGGAGATATACGACGACGAGGTAAGGGTCTTCCCGTTCTGGGCGTCGGGCAAGGGTCACTTCCGCCTCTGGCCGCTCTGGGAGAGCGAATCCGGCGAGGGCGCTGCCGTCAAGGGTGTGACGCACTCGAGGTTCCTCTCGCTGTTTCCGATACGCTGGGTGCCGGCGGTCGACCGCAACTGGTCGAAGTTCTGGACGCTCTATGAAAGCGAGGAGTGCCCGGTCTACACCGACCACTCGCTCTTCTGGGGGATAATCCAGTGGAGGTCGCTCAAGTGATCTCGCGCCTGGCGATCTGGGCCCGCGCGATCCGCGTGGAGCAGTGGACGAAAAACGGCGTCGTGATGATGGCGTGGTTCTTCTCCGTGGCAGACTCAAGCCAGACGGCGCTTGTCAGGGGATGGCGCTCCTTCCTCATGGCCGTCGCGATGGCAGGTGCCTTTTCGCTTGTCTCCTCCGCGTTCTACCTCCTCAACGACGTCGCGGACTTCGACGAGGACCGCCTCCATCCCGTGAAGCGCTACCGCCCCGTGGCGGCCCGCCTCATAAGCCGGATATCCGCCGTCAGGGTCGCGCTCGTGCTTTTCGCCGTCGGCTTCGCATACCCCGCCCTCGTCGTGATGCTGATGCCGTCGCGTACCGTCGCGTTCGGCACGATCCTCGCCTACACCGTCATGCAGTGCCTCTACACCGGCTTTCTGAAGCGCCTGCCGTATGTCGACGTCGCCACGCTGGCGGCGGGCTTCGTCCTGCGCGCGGTCGCCGGCGCGGCGATCATCGCCGCGTACATCTCGCCGTGGCTCCTCGTCTGCACCTTCACGCTCTCCATGTTCCTGGCGTTCTGCAAGCGCAAGAACGAGATGGAGGTCGCCGAGGAGTCCCGCGCCGTCCTGCGGCGGTACCACCCTGTCCTCCTGAAGGCGCTCATCGTCCTCGCCGCCGCGCTTTCCTTCGCCGAGTACCTCGCCTACACGCTCACCTCCGCGATGGGACGCCGCTTCCCGGGGCTATGGGTAACGTCGGTCTTCGTGCTGCTCGGCATCTCTCGCTACATGTTCCTCGCCTGGCGGAAGGGCGACGTAGGCCGGCCCGAGCGCATCCTGACGACAGACCGCGTCATGTGGGCTATCCTCATTGGCTACGCGCTCTACGCCGTCGCGGCGGTCGCCCGCGCCATCCCCGGGGTCTGACGCATGACGCCGTTTCTTGAGAGACTGGCCGCGCGTCGACGGTTCGGCATGAAGCCGGGGCTGGACGCCATAGCGCGACTCCTTCACGCCCTCGGCGACCCGTACCTGCGTGTCCGCGCCGTCCACGTCGCCGGGACTAACGGGAAGGGCGCTGTGTGCGCGATGGTGGATTCGTGCCTCCGCGCCGCCGGGCTTAGGACATTCCGCTACACCTCGCCGCACCTCGTGCGCATCAACGAGCGTTTCATGCTCGACGGCGCGCCGGCGGCGGACTCCGTTCTCGACGAAGCCGCCGCGGAGGTGGAGCGCGCCGCCTCCGCTGTCCCCGACCTCACCTTCTTCGAGGCCCTCACCGCCGTCGCCTTCCTCGTCGCGGACACCTCCGGGGTCGACGTCGCCGTCCTGGAGACGGGCCTCGGCGGACGCCTTGACGCGACGAACGTCTGCTCCAGCGTCGCCACCGCCATAACGCGCATCGGCCTCGACCACTGCGACTGGCTTGGCGACACCGTCGAGAAGATCGCCGCCGAGAAGGCAGGCATCGTCAAGACTGGCGTCCCGGTGGTTCTTGGCCGCAACGTCCCCGAAGTCGTTGAAATCGTGAAGGGGAAGGCCGAGGAGCAGGGCTCTCCGTTCGTCTACGCGCCGGATGCCGCCGACGAACGCGACCTGCCGCCTGGCTTCGCCCTCGGTGGTTCTTTCAACCGCGAAAACGCCGTCACCGCACTGGCGCTGATGAAGGCGCTTCCCGCCGACCTCCGCCCCGATGGCGCGGCGATTGGAAGGGGACTCGCGGACGTCGTGTGGCCGGGGCGGTTCCAGCGCGTCGGACGATTCATCGTGGACGGCGCCCACAACCCGCCCGCCGCGCAGGCGCTCGTCTTCGCACTCGCCCAATCGCCCAATTCCATAATTTCACAATCCCATAATTCCACAATTCCACAATTCCATAATTTCCCACTCCCTCACCCCCCCATTCCTCATTCGCCCAATTCCATAATTTCACAATCCCATAATTCCATAATTCCACAATCCCATAATTTCCCACTCCCTCACCCCCACATTCCTCATTCGCCCAATTCCATAATTTCACAATCCCATAATCCCATAATTCCACAATTCCATAATTTCCCATTCCCCACCCCTCTCACTCTCATCGCCGGCTTCTGCGGCGACAAGGACGTCCGGGAGGTACTGCGCATTTTGAAGCCCGTCGTCGGGCGCGCCATTGCCGTGCGCACCAACAACCCGCGTTCGCTGCCTGCGGAGGAACTTGCGGCTATGATGCGCGAGGAGGGCATCGCCGCGGTAGCCGCCGCGTCGCTTCCCGAGGCGATTGCCATGTCCGGAGACGATCCGACGCTGATATGCGGCTCGCTCTTCCTCGCCGGCGAGGCTCTCGTCGCCCTTGGCGCATACCCATATTCCGCCGACCGGTTCGACCCCTCCGAGCAGCTTAGGCAGACGACTGTGGGCGATGGCCGTTAAAAGTTGTCGCAGGGGAGATTCAGCCGTGTAGAATATGGAGAGCGTGCAGAAAGAACCACTTCCGCTGAAAGCAAAAGTGTCAGACCCTTCTGTATACTTGGAGACCCAAGTTTCCGTTGCTGCGCTACAGGTTGACCATATTGGCTATTGCCATTGATAGTGTGACACTGCCGTTCTACAGCCATTTCCGCAATGTTGTGCGCGAAATGCCGAGCGCGGCGGCGGCGCGCGTCACATTCTGCGCATACTTGCAGAGGATTCGTCTGACATGTCGCCGCACGGCCTCGTCGAGAAGGTCGGGAATCTCTTCGCCTGTCTGCGGCGGCTGATCGTCCGCCACCAGCCCTGCGTTCATGGCGCGATGGTTCGCGATCAGTCGTCCGAAATCGCGTTCGTTCAGAACGGCCGCCCGCTCCAGCAGGTTCACGAGTTCGCGCACGTTCCCAGGATAGTCATACTCCTTAAGCGCGGCAATCTGCTCTTTCGAAAGGTGCTTTCTGAAACGTCCGAACCACCAGTGGTCCGCGATGTCGTCAATGTCGTCCTTGTGTTCGCGTAGCGGAGGAATGCGCAGTTGCACGACGTTCAGCCGCATGAAGAGGTCTTCGCGGAACTTTCCCTGGCGCACCATGCGCGGCAGATTCCGGTTGGTCGCCGTCACAAGGCGGACATTTGTTTTGATTTCCGCCTTGCCGCCGACGCGCATGAAGCGACCGCCCTCTAGCACACGCAGCAAAAGCCCCTGCGCGTCAAGAGGAAGTTCGCCGATCTCGTCAAGGAAGAGCGTGCCGCCGTCCGCCAATTCGAAAAGCCCCGGCTCAGTACGATCAGCACCCGTGAACGCGCCTTTTTCGTGTCCAAAGAACCGGCTCTCCAAAAGCGACGGATTGACGCTTGCGCAGTTGAACGCGAAAAACGGCTCTGCGCGGCGCGGCGACTTTGCATGTATCTGGAGCGCAACAGTCTCCTTGCCTGTGCCGCTCTCGCCGATGATCAGCACTCGCGCCTCGGGGTGGGCGGCAACGCGATCTATGTAGCCGCGAAGTTCCTCCATCGCTGCACTCTTGCCGACAAGCTCGCGGTGTCCGTAGAGACGATAGTGTTCGACCAGTTGCTTCAGCTCTGGACGCCAGCTTGTCTCCGGCACACCGCGCGCAAGGCTTTCTATGGCCATCGAATATGGTGCGGCGTCGCGGTAGCTCCTGTAAGCGAACATCGCGGCAGAGAAGAGTTCATGATATGGCAGAACGTATTTCGGCGTCTTTGCTCCTTCCACCGCATACGGCAGAAAACGCGACACATCCGTACCGAATGCTGCGCCGACCGCCTTTACGAGAGATCCGTTGAACGGACCGCCCTCGAACTCCAGCACTTTCATGTATGGGGCAAGTGTGCGCCTGTGCGAATCGTCAAGCGGAATGGCACTGATCCAGACGACCTTTGTCTTTCCCTTCAGAGACTGGAGCGCACTCGCGAGCCGAGCTTCGTCACCGGAGAGTCCGAGCCCCACGAGAACGATGCGTCGCCAATTTGAGCCCTCGCGCTCCATGAACTCCGGCAGCCGCCGTCTGCTCATGCCCAGCACTTCCACGTCGTCGCCTATGGCCGCAAGCACGGCAGCGGCGGCAACGGCGTATTCCTTCCAACCCCATCCGGTTAGTACAAGTGTTTTCATGGCCAATATTTTACCATATCAGCCAGAATCTGTCTACTCGTCATCGAATGAAGCGCTTTGAGGTCCGAAGCCCGTCGGCTCCCATGTTACCTGTTCACACTGAAAGACACGCTTCAAGGCCATT
>Ga0310695_10009067_pt1 | contig 15136 bp, 12 predicted proteins | sample RumenRJG_04DNA_FD_203882 | JGI IMG/M metagenome (GOLD analysis project Ga0310695, IMG submission 203882) | Bovine rumen microbial communities from Lethbridge, Alberta, Canada - RJG_04 (v2) (version 2) | ecosystem: Host-associated > Mammals > Digestive system > Stomach > Rumen | place: Canada... | reverse complement strand
CCTTTCCAGAAACAAAAGTTCCGTGCATACCAACCATGCCCAAAAAAGATTCTGAGTCACGGCGGACAACACCCAAGCCCATCAAGCTTGAAATGACAGGAATACCGTAAATCTTGAGGAATTCGCGGATGAGTTCGCTGGCTTTTGGAGAATTACAACCGCCACCAATATAAAGAACAGGCTTTTTAGCCTTTGAAAGCAAAGTTACAATATTCTGAACTACGCTAGGAATCTCTGACTCCGTTGTTTTGTTGCGTACAGAGTGAGAGACATAGTCGTTATAAATCTTTTTGAAATATGAATCAAAATCTCCTGGAACTTCACAAAGCTCTGTCTGTACGTTCCGAGGAATATCAATAAGAACAGGACCAGGACGACCAGTTTCTGCAATCGCAAAAGCAAGAGGAACAGCTGTAAGAAGCTCCTTCGCGCTCTTTACCATGACAGAATGTTTTGTAATCGGAAAAGAAAGACCGAATGTGTCAGCCTCCTGGAAAGCGTCTGTACCGATAAGATTTGTGTTTACCTGACCTGTGAAAGCAACGAGCGGAATTGAATCGCTACGAGCGTCGGCAATGGCAGTAAGAAGGTTCATAGCACCCGGGCCACTGGTTGCCATACAAACAGCAGCCTTGCCTGTGACGCGTGCGACACCTTGAGCCATAAAACCTGCGGCCTGCTCCTGGCGAACAAGAACATGCTTGAAATTTGAAACAAAAAGCTCGTTATAAAGTGGAAGAATCATTCCGCCGGGAAGACCAAAGACGACATCAATGCCGTTCTGTCTCAAAAGATTTATAATAATCTGGGAACCGGTCAACTGTGCCATAATAGCCTTCCTTAAAATTAGAAATGTCGTTTAAAATAAAAAAAGTTGGCAGCTTTCTACTTTCCCCCATTTCGGAGTATCATCGACGCAGAGGTGCTTGACTTCCGTGTTCGGAACGGGAACGGGTATAACCACCTCACTATGACCACCAACGAATAATATATTATATAAAACAGAAAAAACTGTCAATAGAAAATCAAAATATTTCAAAAGATTTTTGACATTTTTTATTTATGAATATCCAGATTGCGCTTGTTCCATGTCGAAGGATTGTAAACCTCAAGCTCCGAGATTTCCTTCCAGTGGAATTTCGGGAATGTCGGCGGGAAGAGAGGCTTTGGAGCTGGATGTCTTCTCTTGTTGTTTTCTTCGATTATATTGAGGAAGGCCGTTGAAGAAATGACCTCTGCCCTTTCATGACCTTCCGGAACTTTCATAAGATATGGTTCTCCGAATGCGACAATTCCGCCGTCAGAATCATAGGTTGCATTTTTCTCAAATTTTGTAGATTTCTGGATATTGCGGATTTTTGTGCTCCGCCCGGTCGTGCACTGATAGACATTGCTTCCGATCCGAAGATATTTGTCCACTGAAAATACTTTGTCACCATCAGAAAAACTTGCTTTGGCGTAAGAATAATCCATCTCGGAAAGCCAGTAACGGATTCGGTAAACTTCACCCTCATCACCCATAAAATATGAAAGAACTTCTTTGTCAAAAATCGGCTGTGAAATTGTGATTCCGTTTGCATTTGAAGCAGCCCTGTAAAATCCGTTTGAATTTGATTTTTCTACCTGATTTGATGTTGCAGATTCGCTGGAAAGACGCAAATCAGTGACTTCCGCACTGTCTTTAATCAGAAAATCCATGTACATCTTGCCATCGATTATGCAAACCGGAACAAGAACAGGAAGTTTTTCGTGCGGGTATTTGATTGAAAGCTCGTAAACTCCAGCCGTGCGCGAAGGATTTTCGACAATCGTGATGTATTGAATTTGAATATCCTCGGCGGGAGATTTTGTCGTATTGTTTCGGTCACGGGATTTTACTTCTGTAAAAGAAGCCGGCTCAGCCGCCCTGTCATTGTACCACTGATAAAAGACTCGGAGAACCAGCGCAAATTCATTCTGATTGGAGAACATAACAAGCCTGTCCGCCCCCTGCCAGATTCCTTGAAGAAGGCTCGGAACATTTTCAGAAAGGACATGCTCGCTCACAGGCGGAAGCTCGGTCTGCTCATTTCGGATAGAAACCAGCCCTTCACCACTCCGAGTAGTTTGAGCAAAAAGGCTGCCAGCCAAGAGAAATGTAAGCGTAAAAAACGAAAGTTTTCTGTATGTCATAAAGTCCTATTTTCTGCTATGACCAGGAATTCCCGCCCGCGAAACTGGCCAGAAGCGGTATGACGTGCCGCCCAACATTCGTTTTCGGTTTACATATTGAGGCTGCATGTCGGTTGTGTATGTCACACTATAATTATCGGCAGGAGAAAGCTTTGTATTCCATCTTTCGTAAGAATGACGCATATCAAGCGAGTTAAAGCGGTTATCCCCCATCATAAAGTAACAGTTTTTGGGAATGTAGCGCGGAGAGCCGTCATCAGCATTTGAAGGGAAAACAGGCATGTTGCGCTGGTCAAGAAGCATACAGTATGTGAAGAGTTTCTGAGCCTCTGACATGTAAGAATTACGAAGCGAATCGCTCATAAAATCCTCGTCAGAAAGGCCAGAAAGATATAGTTCGGAATTTCGAAGAATAATTTTGCCTGCGACAAGCTTAATCATGAGATTGAGGCGGTAATTTGCCTCGGCATACAAATCGCCAGCAAAATCAGGATTTTTGCTGCACCAGTCAGTCATAAAAGAATTGAACCATGCAGCACCATTTTCTGTTGTGAGCAGAGTGGCGGCCAAATAATTTGAGTTTATGAAAAGCGAATAAACATTCAGCTGCTCATCCGTAAAAGAAATCGTGCCTTTTTTAGAAGTTTTGAGTTTTTTGTAATTTGATTCAAAGCTTTCGGCTATTTTTTTACATTCTGCACGAGTTTCTTCCATATTAAGATTGCGTCGTGCTTCCTCAGTTTCAAGCATTTCTGCATAATCAGATTCAGAAAGCGGGAAATCCTGGATTCCCTTTTTGAGACTTGGCTTGACGGCGTTGAGATTCCATGTTGCCCAAGTTGAATCAGCATCGACAGGCTTGAAATCAGGAGATGCTTTTGTGCGGGCGTACAAAATTCCGTCCTGCATCATAAGCTGCTCACCTTCAACACCACAAACACGCTTTACGAGAGGGTCAGCTTTTTGATTTCCGCTCTCATCAACATTGAGATTGACTTTTGTGAGAGTGCACATGTAAACAAGCTGCGAAATAAATGTGCGGACTTCGGATTTTCTGTCATTAGAGTAATGAGGATTACGGAAAACAACGATATCGCCGCGATTGTATTTTTTGATGTACGGAAGACCAACGTCAGAAAGCGGAAACTTGGGGCCGCTGAGAGTTTTAAAAACTACAACACGGTCTTTGATAAGGAATTCCGGCACCATCGACTCAGAAGGGATTTCATATAACTGAACAATGAAAATATTGAGCAGAAGAACCATGAACACGGCCTGAACAAGAGCATCAACCCAGCTCAGAATTTCGCGAACGGTTGATTTTATAAAAGAGCGATTCTGGGGATTTTTACGCTCAGCCTTTTGCTCCTCAATAAAATCTGCCCAGGATTTACTCACCTTTGAAATATTCTTTGGGTTCAAAAAATGAAGAATGACAAGTGCCAAGCCCGAAGCCAGAATCCACAGAAGCACGGAAATCAAATCAAGAGCAAATGGAGTGCCCTTCTCCCCCGCCCTGCGGAAAACAAATGCAACGAGCAAAACATACGGAAGATACTGCAATAACTCACGGAAAACCGCGATGAACGAAAGATTATTCTCACCAAAAAGCTTTTTTATAGAAAAGAATGCAAGTGCCGCTGAAAAAATGAGGGAAAGTGGCAGCGCGACAAGTGAAATATCAGCATTAAAAGAAATTAAAGTCAAAGAAAAAAGTGCGGAAACTCCGCTGCAGAAAATTGTGAGCAAAGAAAGTCTTTTTGTATTCATAAAAATATTATAGCAGATAGAGAAAAAATTGTCATTCTGATATAATTTTCTCATGCAAAAAAACAGTCTTTCAGATTTTGATTTTATTCCGAACGAAACTTCACTTTCTGGCGTGGCGGAAGCAGCATTTAACCGCCTTTCATTCACTTTCACACATGAGCATCTTTCTTCTATAATTAAGGCAGCCCTCGCTCCAGATGCAAGCGACAATGACCGCTATGTCTGTGCATGTATGCTCAAAAATGCACAAGTTGCCTCAAAAGGGCTTTACCCTCTCTGCCAGGACACAGGAATCGCAAACGTGTTCGGATGGAAAAAGGGGGAGCTTTCAACAAGCAATTTATACGAAGAAATCACAGCCGGAATCAAAAAGACTTATGATGAGCGCAAATTGCGATTTTCTACCACTGTTCCTGATTCATTTTACGAAGAGCACGATCCCAAAAACAATCTTCCGGCCCAGATTTCAATTTTTGACTCGGAAGCAGCCCTTGCCCCGGTTCCAGGTTTTGTAAAAGACGCACCTAAAGACTCACTCAGCTTTGTTTTTTGCGCAAAAGGCGGCGGTTCATCAAACAAAACGAGCTTCATTCAGGGAACAAAAGCATTTCTCAACAAAGACCGTTTCTCCAAACTGATGAAAGAAGAGCTTGAGCATTTTGGAACAAGCGCGTGCCCCCCATACACAATTGCAATCGTAGCCGGCGGATTAAGCCCGGAGCAGAATCTTCTCACGCTAAAGCTCGCCTCAATGGGCGCATACGACAGCATGACTTACGAGGCAAATGAATACGGATTCCGCGACAAGGAACTTGAAGAGCTTGCCATGAAAATCGCTTCCGAAAGCGGATACGGAGCACAGTTCGGTGGCAAAAAATTTGCATTGAGCGCGGTTGTGGTTCGCCTGCCTCGGCACGGAGCCAGCTGCCCGATTTCTTTCGGAGTCTCATGCTCGGCACACCGCAACTTAAAGGCAATTCTCACAAAAGAAGGCCTATACCTCGAAAAGACAGTCGCAAATCCAAGTGAACTTGAAGGCTTCGACGAGGCTGTAAAATTTGCTGAGAAAGATTGTCGGGTCACGCCCGACAATGACAAAGACGGTCCAGACAATAACAGCGAGTACCAAGAAATGTCATTCCCGTGCTCGACACGGGAATCCTGCATCATAAAGAGCAGCGGCGACATCAAGGAAGTCCTTTCTTCGCTTGGGAACGCAAAACCCGGAGAGCGAATCCTTCTTTCTGGAAAGATTCTGGTGGCCCGGGATGCCGCACACGCCCGCTGGCAAAAATTGATTGACGCTGGAAAGGCATTGCCAGAATATTGCACAAAATACCCAATATGTTACGCAGGCCCTGCACGCACCCCACAAGGAAAAGTCATCGGAAGCTTTGGCCCTACAACAGCCGGAAGAATGGACGTGTACGCAGAAAGCCTTATGAGCCGGGGAGCAGCCCTAGTCACGCTCGCAAAAGGCAACCGAAGCAAAAACTGGACAGACTCATGCAAAAAATACGGCGCGTTCTATCTTGGAACTCCTGGCGGAATTGCAGCCCTGATTGCAAGCGAATACATTAAGTCACAGGAAATTTTGGATTACGAGGACTTGGGAATGGAAGCCGTGAGGCTTGTTGAAGTGGAAAATCTTCCATGCTTCGTAATCACAAACAAAGACGGCGAGGATTTTTATGAAAATCTACGATAGGCAATCAGCTCTGGAACTTGTTGACAACGATGAGGACTTGCTTTCTATTCTTGTAGATTCATTTTTGAACGAAAACAAGTTTGAAAAGCCTGTTCTCGAAAATCTGATTGCAAGCGGTAAAATGGCAGAGGCCGCAAGTTATGTCCATGCCACGAAAGGAGCCGCACGCCAGCTTTGCATGGAAAAGCTTAAATCGTCTGGTCAGGCACTGGAAGACGTTCTCCGCGAAAAGACAAGTGGTGATATTCCATCACTTATTTCGCAGATGTTCACGGACTATGAAGAAGCAATCTCCGCTGTAAGCAATAACGATTAAAAAAGGCTGCCCCAGATTAAAAGGACAGCCTTTCTTATTACAGGAACTCGCCGAGAACTGCTCGTAGCTCTTCGTCCTGCTTGTAGTAGTTCTGCTCAAGCTCTTCTTTTGAAAGGCCTACAAGCTCGTGACTGCAATAATGAATCCATCGTTCATCAGCAGGAGAATTGATGTCGAATTTACGGCACCAGTAATCAGGCTTTATAGGAAGAGTTTCTTTGTAAGTGAAATTTTTGTAATCATGAACAACTACTTTGATATCCTCGCGAGGAACGCCCTTTTCCAAAAGAAACTCAACCAAGTAATTGAGAGTGCGGCCAGAATCATAAATATCATCAACCAAAAGGATTTTGTCACCCTGACGAAGATAATCAGGAGAGTACGTCCAGCCGTCAATTCGAATTGCGTCATGTGAATGAACATCAGAATAAGAACGTGCGACAACAGCGGCATAAAGCACAGGCTTCTTGCCTTTGAGCGCGAGTTTGAAGTATTCGCTGATAACATTTGCCATGTAAGCACCGCCACGAAGCGACGTGTAGATAATGTCAGGAATAAATCCGTCGTGATAGATTTTTGAGGCAAGTTTGAGCGCGTCATTACGCACTGTTTCATAAGGTAAAAATTCTTTCATAAGAACCTCTTTAGTATTTTTTCAACTTTATATGGTAAAGGAAAAGCTCTGAATTTTCAACTTGCTTTTCTCCCCTTTTCTTATTAAATTTATTCCATGAATATCGTTAACATCACAGAAAACTCACTTTTTCTTTCTTCGGGGCTTCCACAGAATTCTTTTGCAAAAACAGATATGGAAAAGCTTCTGAATGAAAGGAGCATTATTCTTCATATAACAAAAGACACAATTATCAGCGAATTTTACACTTTTGACGGCACAAGAGTCGGCGAAAACGACATAACTTTTTTTGAGGGCAAGGCATTTTCGGGAGAATTCCTTTCTGAGATTCTTGAAAAAAAGGATTTTGAAGCAAAGGACATGCTTTCGCTCGCTAATTTTTGCCGTGGCGTAGATTTTATTCTTCAAAATCAGGCTTTGTTTGAGGGTGCGGATTTTACTGTCGGCGGTAACGGAATCATCATCAATTCTGACTCGGATTCTTCCCATATTCTTTTTTTGTCGGCCCGGCTTTTTGATGCCTGTGCGCAGAACCACAAGGCGGATTATTCCGAGATTCAGGGAAAATATCTTTACAAAGGTCTGGACAATGACCAGCAGCTCTGTTTTTTGCGGGGAACTGTCGCTTACAAATCCCTTACAGGCCACTACCCCTTTGAAAACGCAAACACAGGCGCACGTCAGGAAGATATTTTTGACGAAAACTTTATTCCGCTCGCACTCTGGAATCCATCAATCGAAAAAAATCTCGCGCTGAGCATAGAATCTTCTTTAAAAGCAAAAATCACGCAGAGCATCATGGCGGGCAAAAAAAATCTCACAGATGTAAAGGCAGAGAACAAAAAGCAGCGTCTTTTAAAAGAAGCGAAGGGCTTTGATCCGGCTGTTTTTAAAGCAGAACTGGAGAAAAAGGCTGAGGATAACGCTGGGCTTGCCAAAAAAAGGCAGGATTTTACCGCCAAAATGCAGAAATATCTCAAAGTAAAGAGATTTTTGCGTCGCAACAAGAACCGAATCCTTGTGGCACTGGCTGTGATTTTGTTCGCTTCATGGGGAGCGGACAGCATGATTAAGCAGAACGGAAAATTGCTCACAACAAAAGGCATGACTTCGGTCGAGGCGACACAGGCTTACTACTCTATGATTCACAGGCTCGATGTTCCGGGGCTTCAGGAAGTAATCAAAGGTAGAAAGACAAAGGACTTGTTCGCAAAAATCAGCGCGTATTATGTTGCATCAAAACAGCGTCTCCAGGTTCACCCGGACAACGGCACTGTCACTCCTGCAAAATGGTTCTTCTATAAAAAGGCTTCAAAAAACTGGATGTTCGGTATCACAAAACTCCAGATTGACGGAAAGTATTATGCCGCGGACAAAAAATATCCGATTCGAAGCGAAAGGCCTCTTCCGCTCATAGAGGAAGGCGGAAAGATTTTGCAGGAAGGCGATGAAGTCTCTCATACGGCAGAATATTACCTCGTCGAGCAAGCAGAGTCAAAAATCTATATCCAGAAAATCACTGATGTCGTAACACTCCGCTACACAGGAAATCGCTGGCGTGTCGTAGAGGCCGTGGGAAAGGCAAAGGTTAGCGATGTAAAGGCAAAGGACTTTGCGAAGGAATTCTATGAGCTTACAGGCAAGGACCTTGAAACTCAGGATGATATGCTGCAGCCAAAAATGGAGCAGGAACAGGATTCTCGGGAGAAAAGCGCATCAAAAATACGCCCAGCAATTGAAATTCTTCGCCAGAAATATGACTGGATTCCAGACGAAGCGGATATGACTTTTGCGGCAGAATTCCTTTTCAACGAATACGGCAGCATCGAGGCCGAGAAGTATCTAAAATGACATTTTTACGTTTTTTGTCATATTGACTTTTTTCCGTGAGAATTATACACTTTTTTCATCATTTGAAAGAGGTGTAATATGGCTTTTGAATACAATCTTGAAAAGCAGCACGCTAAAGGTAAACTCCACGCAATCGAGCGCATCAATGCTCTCGTGGACAAAGACAGTTTCATGGAAATTTACGCCGCAGCTCGTCATCAGTGCACGAACTTCGGCATGGACAAAAAAGACATTCCTTATGACGGCGTAATCACCGGATTTGGAACAATCAACGGCCGCAAGGTCGCAATCTATTCACAGGATTTCACTGTTCAGGGCGGTTCGCTTGGTAAAGTTCACGGCGAGAAAATCGCTGAGCTTATCGAAAAGGCCATCGAGTTCAAATGCCCTGTTATCGGCGTAAACGATTCGGGCGGAGCACGCATTCAGGAAGGTGTAGACGCACTTTGCGGTTACGGCGAAATCTTCAAGCAGAACGTTCGCGCTTCTGGCGTTATCCCGCAGATTTCTGTAATCGTCGGTCCATGTGCAGGAGGAGCGGTATATTCACCAGGCCTCACAGACTTCATTTTCACAGTCGATAAAATCTCTGAGATGTACATCACAGGTCCAAAAGTTGTAAAACAGGTTATGTTCATGGACATTTCTTCTGAGGACTTGGGAGGTGCTGCAATCCACGCACAGAAGTCTGGCGTTGCACACTACCGTGCCCAGAACGAAAAAGAGTGCTTCGAAAAAGTAAAGGAATTGCTCAACTACATTCCTCACTACTACGGAGACAAATCACCATTCGCAGAAAAGACAGAAAAAGCAGGCTTGTTCGCAAAGAAAGACTTTACTTTCAGCTCAAAAAAACTCAAAGATATCCAGAATGTATTGCCTGAATCAAGCACAAAAGGCTACGACATCAAAGCTGTTATCGAAAATGTAATCGATGACGGAACATTCTACGAAATCATGCCAGAATTCGCTGCAAACGCTGTGGTCGGATTCGGCAAAATCGAAGGAAAGACAGTCGGCATCGTTGGAAACAACCCGGGATTCTTCGGCGGCGTTCTCAACTGCGACGCTTCTGACAAAATTTCACGCTTCGTACGCTACTGTGACTGCTACGATATTCCTCTCCTCACCTTCGTTGACGTTCCGGGATTCATCCCAGGCCCACAGGAAGAGCAGAAAGGAATCATCCGTCACGGTGCAAAACTCTTGTACGCATATAGCGAAGCAAGCGTTCCAAAAGTAACTGTAATCACACGAAAAGCTTATGGCGGCGCATACATCGCAATGTGTTCAAAACACTTGGGAGCAGATTTCGTCTACGCATGGCCAAAGGCAGAAATCGCTGTAATGGGTGCAGAGGGCGCAATCGGAATCTTGTACGCAAAAGAAGCTGACCCAAATGTAAAAGCACAGAAAGGTCAGGAATACCGCGAGACTTTCATGACTCCGACAATCGCCGCTCAGCGCGACTACATTTCGGCTGTAATCAATCCGGAAGAAACACGAGCAAAGGTCGTCCAGAGCTTCAAGTTCCTCGAAGGCAAAACTTCAAGCGACGTTATTTCTAAAAAGCACGGAAATATCCCACTGTAATAATTAGCAATTCGATTCGGGACAAGCAATTCGCTAGTCCCGATTTTTTTTGTTTAAAGCCCAAAAAGGCAAAAAAATCGCCGCACGGATGCGGCGTAAAAGCAAAGCGAGAATTTTTTGTAAAAAAAATCTCGTCAGGAATCCAAAAATCCATGGAGGGATTTTTGGTTCCTAGTCGTCTTCGTAACCACGCATTGCCTTCATGTATGCGAGGTAATATCCACCGCCTACCAAGAACGAACCGCCTACGAGGTTTCCGAGGGTTACAGGAATAAGGTTCATTATCATGCCGAAGAAAGAAATATGACCGGCAGCTCCGTAAACGTGCTGAGCGAGCATACCACAAGGAATGAAATACATATTTGCGACAGAGTGCTCAAAACCACAGACAATGAAAAGGAAGATTGGAAGGAAGAGCGCGATGATTCGACCGCTCAACTCCTCGGCAGCCTGGCTCGCCCAAACAGAAATACAAACCAAGACATTACACAAAATGCCTTTTACAAAAGCATCGATAAAAGGAATGTTTGCCTTTACAGAAGCCGTTGTCATGACAGACTTTACAAGCTCACCGTTGTAAAGAGAAAGCACATGACCATAGTTTGCAAGAACAGCAATAAAAAGACTACCAACAAAGTTTCCAAAATAGACAATCGTAAGGTTTTTGATGAAATCCAGCACGGAAATCTGATGGTCAAGAACAGGAATGAACAACAAACAGTTGCCAGTAAAAAGCTCACCACCCGCAATGATTACCATTGAAAGACCAATCGGGAAGATAAGACCGCTCAAAGCACGACCAAACGCAACAGGAACAACCCCGCACGAAATAATCTGGCTTCCAAGAGCACCAAGTGCAATGAATCCTCCAGCAAAAACCGCAAGGATAAAGTTCTTAAGAAAAGGCTGATAAACCTTTGTTGACCCCATTAAGGAATACAATTTAATAATCTCAGATGGTAAATGCATATCTCCGTCCTAAAGTTATAGTATGTTAACAAAATTCTACCACTTTCTAAAAGATTTGTCTACAAATATATTTTCATATTATTTTAAATATTACTCATATTCTTCCATTGTGCAGAACATGCCATAAGGATCCTTCCAAACACTTCCGTCTGAGTAGCGAATCTCGCTGACATACAAAAAATCAACGATATAAGGCTCATCCGGAATCTCAGAAATGTACTTGTCCAAACTCACAACAGAATCAATCGATGATTTAGATGCCAAAAAGACCTCACACTTCGACACAATGCAGTTAGAGCAATTGAAGGGATTCTTTTCATCAGAGTCATAAACCGTGAACGTGAGCAAAAAAGAATCAATATCCTTTGTACTGTCATTGAAAATCGTAAAGTGAAGCCCCGCATATTCATGGCTCTCCTCAAAGTGGCCAATCTCAACTCGGGGATTTGAAATCTGATACGGACAAGAAAAATTATCCGCCGAAACACAAGAAGCAAAACTACCAGCCAGTAAAATAAGAATCATAAGACTTCCGATTTTGAAAAAAGATTTAACATTCATAAAAAATTCTCCTTTAAAAACTCCGCGTTAGCGGCGTTGCATGGAAGCAACGGATTCGCAAGTTTTTAATTCATTTACATTTGGCAACAAGAATTTCTTTCCGATTTTCGGCCGTGCAATCTCAGAGCCAAAAAGATATGAAAACTTAGAAATAAGCAAAAGCGGATGAAAATCATCATTCACCCTACTTTTATAGAAGGAAATATTCACCCTGCACATTCCATTATTCTCAGAAACGGCGATGTATTTTTCTGTCCAACAAGCTTTTTCTGCCTCGCTTCCAATAGTTTTGAGACACGAATAAAGAATCTCCCGACCCGCAAAAAAACTGAATTCAATCCGCGAATCAGAGTCATATTCAGTCTCAAAGACAGCACCCAGGCTCCTAAGATTTTTGCGCAATGACACGCCAATTGAAAAATCCGCCTCAGAGAACTTATCAGAAGCAAAACAAGTTTCTTGCGCGCAGGGACTTATGGGCAGAGGCAGCACCATTTCAAAACGCGGCTCCCCTTTTTCGAACGAAACCACGCAATAATGAGATGCGACAATCTTTTCAAAGTCACAGCAACAAAGCGAAAAGCTGCAAAGCCCGCCTGCCCTTCCATTTTTAAGGAAATCATTTTTGCTGTAGGAAAACGAAGAGATTTTTCCGCCATTCGAACTAACAGAAATGAAAACCGACGAAAGCAAAGATTCAACACTGAAAATTGTTTCGGTCATATATGCCTCCTTTTTTTATACTTATTTATTGCAAAAAAAATTCGATTTTCGGCAACGCAAATTAAAAGAAGTCAGAATAATCCAAAAAATATTTCATTTTCTTTGCATTTTTTACATGATTTTCTGTATAATTGAGAAAACCGAAGGAATTATGAGCGAGCTTTTTCAAAAGGACACAGTTTTTACAGTTTCAAACCTCACTTCTTTAATCCGAGAAATTCTAGAAGGCACATTCTCAAACATCACGCTCGAAGGCGAAATCTCAAACTACCGCCCCAATTCAAGCGGTCATCTTTACTTCACTTTGAAGGATGAGGGCGCGCAGATTAGTGCCGTAATGTTCCGGGGTCGCGCCATGAGCCTCGACTTTGTGCCAAAGGACGGCATGAAGGTCAAATGTACTGGCTCGGTCTCAGTCTATGCACCGCGCGGGAATTATCAGATTATCATCAACAAAATGGAAATTGCGGGTGCGGGTAATATTCTTCAGATTCTCGAAGAACGAAAGCGCAAGCTTGCTGCCGAAGGCCTTTTCAATTCCGAGCGCAAAAAGCCAATTCCACGCTTTTCAAAAAGAATCGGCATCGTAACAAGCCCTACAGGGGCCGCATTGCGTGACATTCTGCAGATTACGAAAAGGCGAAACCCAGGCGTGGACGTTGTGATTTTGCCTGCACTCGTTCAGGGCGAAGGGGCTGCCGTAACAATCGCAAACATGGTCAGAACAGCAAATGATTTCAACTTGTGCGACGTTCTTATCGTGGGCCGTGGCGGTGGTTCTCTCGAAGATTTGCTTCCTTTCAGCGAGGAAGTTGTAGTCCGTGCAATCGCAAGCTCCCGCATCCCTGTGGTGAGCGCGGTGGGGCATGAAATTGATTGGGCTTTGAGCGATTACGCAGCCGACATGCGCGCGCCCACCCCTTCTGCAGCCGCAGAGCTTGTAGTTCCCAAGCAAAGCGACATCTTGCAGGGATTGGCTGCCTATAAAGAAGAATTCTACAATCAGATTACAAGCAAGGTTGAGCGGCTCAAGCTCATGATTAAGTCTTTTGATGTGAGCAACATGGAAGTCCGATTCCGCACAATTGAGCAGCCTCTTTTGAACAGGCTCGAAAACGCAAGGCAGTCTCTCATCGACGGCATGAACTCAAAAATCAAGGACACCAAGCAAATTATCCAGCAGAACGTGCATATTCTGGAACAGGCAAGCCCCCAGACAATCCTCAACCGCGGATACTCAATGGTTCGCACTGCCGAAGGAAAGATTGTAAGGAGTCCGATTGATGCCGCAACTGGCACCAAGCTTGAAATCACCCCAGCACAGGGCAGGATCTTTGCAACGGTCGAATAATTTTCATCATAGCACTTTACAAGCCTAGCGTAGCGGTTTTATACTATTTAGATGAAGCGAAACAAATTTCCTACTATCACCAAGAAGGTCATTTCTTACATCGTCCTTGCCGACATCTTGCTTTGCACAATTGTGTTTGCAACAAGCTACATGTCTTTCAACCGCCAGTTTCGCGAGCAATATGATTCAAGCATAAGAGATATTTGTGAGGCGGCACGAGAATGCCTCAATCCAGATGATTTTGCAAAATACCTTGTCACAAAAGAGCCGGACGAGGCTTATCAAACAGTCCTTAAAAACCTTGAGAATCTTGTCGAAAACTTCAATCTCAATATGATTTATGTCTCCGCCGTTGAGCCGCCGGATTACACACATATCTTCTACTTTTACGACCCGATAAACACAAAGAAAGGCTGGAAGCCGTATCCTCTTGGCTACGAAGAAGATTACTTTGAGCCAAATTACAATTCTTCCACCAAAAAAGTCTTTGAAGAGGGAGCTTCTATTGTACGCCACACAATTAAAACCCGCAGCGGCTCGCATATCACAGCCCAGCTCCCGGTCTACGACTCCAACGGCAAGATTGTCGCTGTAATTGGCACTCAAAAGAACATCCAGCAGTTCGTTAACGCTCGCAGGGCTTTCGTCCGCTTTGTCATTATCACGGCATTGATTTTTGCTGCAGGCTTTGTCCTTTTGTTCGCACTCTATTTCAACTTCCGCTTTATCAAGCCGATTATTCTTGTCACAAACGAAACCAAACGATTCTCTTCATATAACGGAGAGCCTAGCGACAAGCTTCTTTCAATCACAAACCGCGACGAGCTTGGAACGCTTGCCCATTCCGTCTATCAAATGGAAGACGTAATATCCAACAACATCGAAGCCCTCACACGGATTACCACGGAAACAGCACAGGCACTCGCAAGCGCAATCGATGCAAAAGACCGCTACACGCACGGCCATTCAGCGCGAGTCGCAGTGTATTCACGCAACATCGCGCGGCATGCAGGCAAATCCGAATCCGAATGCAGGGACATCTATTTGTCGGCCCTTCTGCACGACGTTGGCAAAATCGGCATTCCAAACAAAATCATCAACAAAGAAGGCAAGCTCACTGACGAAGAATACGAAATAATAAAAACTCACCCGGTCATCGGCAAGCAGATTCTTTCGAACATCAGCCAGACCCCGCACATTTGCGAGGGAGCATACTATCACCACGAACGTTATGACGGCCGTGGCTACCCTACAGGCTTAACAGGCGAGAATATCCCGGACATCGGGCGAATCATTGCCGTTGCCGACGCTTACGATGCCATGACGAGCAAACGAAGTTACCGAGCGCCTCTTTCACAGTCAATAGTCCGTGCCGAAATCGAAAAGGGAATCGGCACTCAGTTTGACCCCGAATATGCAAAAATCATGCTCCAAATGATTGACGAGGACAAAGATTACAAAATGCGGGAATTTGGTAGTTAAATTTTC
>Ga0310695_10009066_pt1 | contig 15139 bp, 12 predicted proteins | sample RumenRJG_04DNA_FD_203882 | JGI IMG/M metagenome (GOLD analysis project Ga0310695, IMG submission 203882) | Bovine rumen microbial communities from Lethbridge, Alberta, Canada - RJG_04 (v2) (version 2) | ecosystem: Host-associated > Mammals > Digestive system > Stomach > Rumen | place: Canada... | reverse complement strand
TTTGACACCGATCATAACCCGGTGGGTCGGACTCGAACCGACAACCTCTGCATTAGGAGTGCAACTACGTCTGCTGTTAAAATCCCGAACAGGATTTATTTTTAAAGCGCTCTTCCATTGAGCTACCACCGGTTATATTATTGTACCAGACGGGTCATCCGTCTTGGTTTTACAGTTTTCAATATAGCACATTCAGATCAGACTGTCATTAAACTCGCAGTATAGAGTTTTCTGCGGAACCGCGAACGGGAATCAGCATAATGAGCAACGGGAGATTGAATATGAGTTTAAGTAAAGACGTATTTGAAGCCTATCGGAACCATGTCCTTTTACATCCGGAGGAAAATCGGGCCGGCGCACTCGCGATGAAAGCGGTTGTTGAGGCGTCACCGCTCAATTATCAGGGAGTTTTGGACAAAACAGTACATATCCCCAAAGTGTTTGATGAGGAAACCATAGAGCACTTTAAGCAGATCGTGAAGATGAGCTGCGATATTTTCGGAAAAGTGATTCAGGGTTATCGCCGGGAAGAGGCTGTCCGCAGGCTGTTTCCTTTCTCCGGGAAGCTGGAGGAACTGATCCTTCTGCCTGCACCTTATGAAGGTGTGCTTCCCGTTGCCAGGCTGGATCTCTTTTACAATGAAGATACCGGAGATTTTAAGTTCTGCGAGATCAATACAGACGGCACGGCAGCCATGATCCGGGATCTGGAGCTGCGTAAAGCACTGGTGCACAATCCCGCGCATCAGGCGGTCGCCGGGACGTATGACCTTGAGCCGTTTGAACTGTTTGATTCCTGGGTAAAGACTTTTCTGGAACTTTACGGCACCTGCAAAAAAAGAGTAGAAAACCCTCATGTCGCGATCGTAGATTATCTGGAGAACGCCACATACCGGGAGTTTGAGATTTTTGCCGAAGCTTTCCGTAGAGCGGGCGTGTCCTGTGAGATCTGCGATATCCGCTCCCTTAAGTACAAAGACGGCAGTCTTTTGACTAAGGCCGGCAAGCGGATCGACGCGATCTATCGCCGGGCGGTCACAGCAGATGTGATGACGCACTATGAAGAGAGCAGTGCGTTTCTCCGTGCGGTATCAGAGGATGCGGTCTTTCTCGCCGGCGCCTTTGAGACCCAGGTCATTCACACAAAGTGGCTGTTCTACGTGCTGCATCACCCGGTCATGCGCAAACTCCTGACACAAGAAGAGCGGGACTTTGTGGACGCACATGTGCCGAAAACACTGGAGTTCTCTCCGGAGTATATTTCCTTAGAGGAAGTACAGGAACATAAGGACAACTATATGCTCAAGCCTATGGACGCATATGCATCCAAGGGGATCTACGCCGCCGGGCGGGAATATGACCAGCAGGCCTGGAAGGAGCTGTGTGCCGACCTTTACGGAAAGGGAATGGTCTGCCAGGAGTACTGTACGCAGTATATGACACCGAATATCGATTATGCCTGGGGAGACGGGGAATGGCATCCCTATATCAATATGCCCGGATTATATTCTTATAACGGACAGTTTGCGGGAATACTGATGCGGATGGCCTGTGAAGAAAAGATCATAGTAGCGCACGAAAACGAGAGAACGGCTCCTGTTTTTGTCGTGAAAGGCGTTCAGCTGCCATAAGCGATCTTTATGATATCATCGATCCCTGCCTCTTCGATGGAAACGTCTTTGATATCTTTCTGTTTAGACAGATCCGCGATGAGTTCAGCGGCCGTTATATCCTTTTTCATAAACCGGTATTTGGCGATGTTTCCTTCATGCTCCGTCATCTCGCACTTATTATGTTCCGGTGCCGCTTCATCGTAGTATTCCACGACCAGCGTCTTGTAAGGGGCGATCCGGTCGACGATCTGGCTGAGGTTTCCGTCTTCCATCATCACCCCGTGGTTGATGATGATCAGCCTCTCGCACAGTTCCTTAATGTCGCCCAGATCATGCGTGGTCAGGATGACCGTCGTCTTCCTGACGCGGTTGATCTCTTTAATGAACCTGCGGAGCGCGAATTTGCTCGCTACGTCAAGCCCGATGGTCGGTTCATCCAGAAACAGCACCTTGGGAGAGTGCAGCATGGACGCGACCAGGTCACCCTTAACTCTCTGGCCGAGAGACATCTGCCTGACGGGTTTTCCTATGAGTTCCCGGATCCCGAGAATTTCGTCCATCACATCGAGTGTCTTCTCATACTCGGCCTGATCGATCTGATAAATATGTTTGAGAAGTTCGAAACTTTCACCGAGTCGGAGGTCCCAGTTGAGCTGGGATCTCTGACCGAATACAACGCCGATATTCCGAACGACTTCTTTCCGGTGCCTGGTGATGTCCACACCGCCAATTAATACACTTCCCTTTGTGGGGGTCAATATCCCCGACATCATTTTGATGGTCGTGCTTTTCCCCGCGCCGTTGGGGCCGATAAAGCCGACGATCTCTCCCTCATCAACGTGAAAAGACAGATCCCGGACCGCGTGGATCTCTTTATGATTTGTCCTTAACAGCCCTTTCAGCGCGCCCTTAAGACCCGCCTCTTTCTGCCTGAGTATGTAATCCTTGCTCAGATGATTAACATCGATCATGATCAATTCCCTGCGCTTTCATATTTCCGGAGCCCGGCTGTGAAATATGCTCCGGCGATCAGCATCACGATCACGCCCACAGCCAGCGTGATGAAAGGAACAAAGATCCCGCTGCAGACCCCGTTTTGGATCCCTAGCATTGCGGAGGCCGGATAGAAGGAGACCCATCCGACCGGGATCAGATACGTCAGGATGAACTGCATGCTCTCGGGGTACATGGAGATCGGGTACATGGTCGTCTTGTCCATGATCTCCTGCGTATACTGCCCGAAGTCCACGGCACTTCTTGTATGGAATGACGTGCTCCCGAGCAAAATATAGATCCCTCCGCGGATCAGTGTGGCGCCGATCAGCATGACGATCACCCGGAGTACAAAGAACACGGTCACAGAGACCCCGCACTTGGCACAGCCGTAGATAAATACCAGGATCCCGGGGATCAGGTCAGTGACGCCGAAGACATTGATGTTGGTAAAGAAGAACTGGTACAGGACACCGAGAGGTCTTGTCAGGTACCGGTCAAATTCTCCCTCCATGACATAGTAACCCATGAACCATCCCTGAACGAAGAAGATCATCGACAGGGCGTGAGAGATCACGGAGATCCCGTACAGAAATGCAAGCTGCCCGTAATTCCATCCGTTGATCTCCCCAAAGGACTCCACGACGAACTTGATGATCGCGAACCCCATGATGAACTGGAGCGGATTGGAGATCAGCCACCCCGCGATGTTGGAGGGATATTCAATGACCGTCAGGACAGCCATTTTGATCACATGCGCCGTCACATCCATGTAGTGACAGAGCTCCCGAAGTGCTTTTTTCACTCTTATCCTCCCTGCACCATTACTTTGCTCGTGACCCTGTTCTGAACAATAAAGAAAAGGACGGCGAGGATCACAAGCCAGGCAAATTGAATTTTGATCTGTGCGAGCTGCGCGGCCCGATCGCTCCTTCCGATATAAATGCTGAGCGGAAGCTGGTAGATGTATACAAACGGAAGAGAGGAGAGCACCTTGGAGACTGCCGGAGGAAAGAACCAGATTGGGATAATACTCCCGGAGAGCAGCCGGAGCAGATGTTTCTTGACCTGGATCAGCGAATCGATATTGACGGCCGTAAACGCGATCATTCCGAACAGTGCGGCGACAAGCCAGTTGATCAGAAAGGACTGCGCTGCGCTGAAGAGAAAGAGCGGCAGATCTCTGAGATCCGCCATTACAGGCACCTTGATCATGAGCGACCCGATGAGGAGGATGGGGAGCATATTCTGGAAAACAAGGGCTAGGACGCTCCCGATATCTTCGGCGAAATATACCCCGAAGAGGTTCACGGGCTTCATCATATCCGTGGCCACAGTCCCCTTCTCCACGCTCATCTCAATTCTTCTCTCTACATTTGTGATAAGCAGTACCGACAGTACGGAAGACATGATGATGTAGGTGAGCATGCTCTCCGCGTCGACATCGGCCGCGATGTTCTGCTGTCTGTAGAGCGCTTTCCAAAAGTAAGCCGAGGTGATCATGATGATCGTCTGCATAATGATGTTTCCGTAGACATTAAACTCGTAGGTCATGCTCTTTATGATCTGGGTCTTTATGATATACAGGTATTTGTTCATCGAAATGCTCCCGCCGGGGCTGTGTCTGTAAAGATCAGTTATGTAAACAGGTCAGTTTGATTATAACGATGTGGCGTGAGCGGGGTCAAGATGGGAGGCCGGGAGTCATGCCGCAGCTAATGGACGGCTGTATATTGACACCGGAAGAGGGAGATCTTATCATTAAATCAACGTTATTTTCAGTCAAATTGTTCTGTATTTTGCAAACAATCTGTAAGTAAAGGGGGTTACTATGTACAAACTTTGGGAGGCGCTTTCGGAAGCCAAGAAACTGAAATGGGTAGAGCTGTCTCACAGCCTCAACAATGACAGTCCTTACTGGAGCGGGATACCGGAGGGGAGCGTGGAGCTCTGCAAAGTAGTATTCGACTGGGGCAATCCCATGCTGGACTGCCGGATCCACACTTTCAAATTCCCCGGCCAGTTCGGAACGCATATCGATTTTCCGGGTCACTTTGACAAGAACGGTGTGCTTTCGGAAGCGTTTGACGTAAGGCAAGGCGTGTTCCCGCTGTGCGTGATCGATATCACAGATAAAGTTGCACAGGATGTTCATTATGCGGTGACTGCGCAGGACATCAAAGACTATGAGTCAAAATACGGACCGATCCCGGACGGTGCTTTCGTGGCGCTTCGGACAGACTGGTACAAAAACTGGCCGGATATGGACGCGCTTTCCGGAATCGCAGAGGACGGAAGCGAGAACTTCCCCGGCTGGTCTATGGAAGCGCTGAAGTACATCTATGAGGAGAGAAATGCCGCGGCCAACGGCCATGAGACACTGGATACCGATGCCTCCGCAGAGGCCGCGAAGGCTGAAGATCTCGCCTGCGAGCGCTATGTTCTTGAAAAAGGGAAGCTCCAGATCGAAGTCCTGCGCAATCTGGACCAGGTAGCTCCTGCGGGAGCCGTCCTCTTTGCAGCCTGGCCCAGGATCGAAGGTGCCACCGGCCTGCCGGCAAGAGTCTGGGCTATAACGGAGTAAACAGGCTGACCCGCTGAATCGGCGGGATGAGACCGGCGTTCATATATGTGATCAAGATTGAAATGCTACCTGAGAGTTTGATAAAATTTTAGGTAGTATTTCTTTTTCATCAGTATTTTTAATCCTGATTTATTTGTCAGTATTTTACCAGGGGATATTATGCGGCCTCTTAACCGGTTAAGCGGCGCACTCGAAAAGGAAAGGGGGAGTTACGGGCATGATCTTAAATGAGGAGCTGCTCGCTGTTCAGAATGGAGAGCAGGGAGAAGCTATGCGCAAGGTGCTCAGCACGCTTGTCATGTACGGGGAGGCGTTCGGCGCTGAGCGGATGGTCAAGATCACCGGAAGGATGGGACATGCGGTGATCGGGACAGGAAGTATGACATGGAAACCGGTCTTCGACCTGATGGAGGAGCTGATCGAGGGCGGCGCGCTGCCAAGACAAAGCTTTACAACGGATCCGCGCGGCGTGGAGCCGCATGTGCCGATGGGGCCTTTAGACCGCGCAATGTTCAAGCTGATCTTCTCCGGCCAGAAGAGAATGGAGAAGGAGTGGGAGCGGATGGGCATTAAGGACAGCAATGCCTATACGTGTACGGCCTATATGAATGAAGTCGGCAATGTTCCGCAGTACGGAGACATTCTGGGCTGGGCGGAGTCGTCGGCCGTCTCGTATGTCAACTCCGTGATCGGCGCGCGATGCAACCGCAATTCCGGAGTACTGGAACTGATGTCCAATATCCTCGGTTATGTGCCGGAATTCGGCCTTCTGACAGACGAGGGAAGACGGGCGGACCGGATCATCGAAGTGCGCTGTGAAAATCTTCCGGAGCCGCAGCTTCTGGGCAGCGCGATCGGATTTGAGTGTGTGGAAGACGTTCCCTTTATCCGCGGTCTGGACAAATGGCTCGGGACGGAGCTCACACAGACGGTTAAGGACTATTTGAAGGATATGGGCGCGGCGGCTGCCTCCAACGGCTCTGTCGGGCTTTACCACGTTGAAAATATCACGCCGGAAGCAGTCAGACATACCCTTCCGGAGACGGCTGCAGAGTCGGGTGATCTCACTCTTCCGCGAGGCAATTCGCTGATCAAAGAAGACGCGAAAGTGTTTGTGATCGACGACGCGGAGATCGCCCGCGTGAAGGCAGGTTATCCGAATCCATGGGAGGAGCGGGAAGATAAGAAGGAAGCGCCGGAACTCGCCTTTGCGGGATGTCCGCATTTCTCCTGTGAGCAGCTGTGTGACTGGACGGACCGGCTGGCAGCGGGGCTCAAGAGACATGGTAACAGGCGAGTCACTATGAAGACGATCTTCTGTGCGGCCCCCGATGTGATCGCTGCTTTCGAAAAGAAATATCCGATCAAGGCGAGGAGACTTAAGAGAATGGGGGTGACCGTTTCGGGACTCTGTCCGTTGTCCTATACGTCCAATCCGCTGACGGATAAGATCCGGATCATCACAGCCTCCAATAAGCTGCGCTATTACAGCAAGGCGCGGTTCTACAGCGAGGAAGAGCTGGTGGAGATCATTACCGGCGGCTGGAATGAGAAATGGAGGTGACGACGATGATCAGAAAGTTTAAGGGCCGCGTTGTTGTGCCCGGTGATGTGATCGCGGAAGCGCTCGTCACACATGCGGGCTTTAATACGCTTGCCAACCTCAAGACCGCAGGCTCTTTCCTGAATCCGAAAGGGGTCCTGCAGGATATGAACAACCCCGAACTCTACGGCAAGAAGATTCCCGGCAAGATCCTGTGCCTGCCGGAGACGATCGGCTCTACCACCGGCGGCATGGTGCTGTACTGTGCCTCTGTCATGGGTGTCGGTCCCGCCTGCATGCTCTTCAGCAAGAAGGCGGACACACTGGCTGTGGCGGGCGCTGTGCTGACAGCCAACTGGTCTAAGCACCCGATCGTGCTGGTGGATGACCTCGGCGACGACTTTCTCGAGGAGGTCAGAGAAGGGCAGCGGATCCACGTCAAAGAGGACGGGACCGTGCTCCTGGAATGTGAAGATATATTTGAAGCCGCACCCTGAAGAGAGGAGATCCTTATGAGCAGCGAAACAGCAGTAAAAAAGGAATATCAGGCGCTCCTTACTCCGTGGAAGATCGGAAACTGTGAGATCAAAAACCGCTTTGTCGTGACATCGATGGGCGGGACGGATCTGTTCGGCTGGATGGAGCGCAATCATTTTGACGCAGACGGCGCAAAATTCATATTGGAAGCGGCTAAGGGCGGCGCAGGCCTGGTCCTGCCGGGCTGTCAGCCGGTCTACAACCCGATGTTCGGGCAGTGGCTTCATACCAATAAAAAGATGTACAGAGACCTTGCGAAATGGATGCCCGAGTTCCACAAGACCGGCGCCAAGCTGTTCGTACAGCTGACAGCCGGATTCGGACGAAGCTTTACGATCTCGGAGATGATGGAGAAGCTGTATTCGAACAAGCTTCTGCGGAGAGGCTCCAAATCCGTGATGGATCTCGACAAGATCACCGCGAGCGCTTCGCCTGCACCCAACCGCTGGTCGGACAAAGTGCCCTCGCGCGCAATGACCGTTGAGGAGATTCAGGAATTTGTGCACTCTTTTGCCGAATGTGCAAGACTCCTCAAGAAAGCGGGCGTAGACGGGGTGGAGATCCACGCGGTGCACGAGGGGTATCTGCTCGACCAGTTCACGCTCAAATACGTGAATCACCGCACAGATGAGTACGGCGGCACATTTGAGAACCGCTATCGCTTCCCGGTGGAGATCGTCAAGGCGATCAAGAAGGCCTGCGGGGACGATTTCCCCGTTTCGCTTCGCTACAGCGTGGTCTCCAAGACCAAGGGATTCCGCCGGGGCGCACTGCCGGGTGAGGAGTTTGAGGAAGCCGGACGCGATATGGAAGAGTCCGAGCGGGCGGCAAAATATCTGCAGGAAGCAGGCTACGACATGCTCAACTGCGACAACGGCACTTATGACGCCTGGTACTGGGCGCATCCGCCGGTATATATGCCCGAGAACTGCAACCTGGAATATGTGGAGCACATCCGCAAATTTGTGGACATTCCGGTGGTCTGCGCAGGGCGCATGGATCCCTTGACGGCTGCAAAGGCCGTTGAGAGGGGCGGCATCGACGGCGCGGGATTTGCGAGACAGTTCCTGGCAGATCCGGGCTGGGTGAACAAACTTCTCCAGGGCCGGGAGGACGAGATCCGTCCCTGCATTCTGTGCCACAACGGGTGTTTTAACATGGCGCACTACAAGGGAGTGCCCAACGATCAGGATCTGTATGACTCGCTGCACCTGGCGCGCTGCGCGGTCAATGCGGAGATGATGCAGTGGAAAAAACACCATATCATAAGAACCCTGCACCCGGAGACCGTGGTGATCGTCGGCGGAGGCATCGGCGGCATGGAAGCCGCCCGAGTGCTGGCGCTTCGCGGCCACAAACCGGTGATCTATGAGCGCTCGGATCGTCTGGGCGGCGCATTTATAGCGGCTTCCGCGGAGTCCTATAAAGGGAAGCTTCGCGATCTGCTCGCCTGGTACCGGCGTCAGATGGATGCGCTCGGCGTCGAGATTCACCTGAACTATGAGGTGCGGACGCTGCAGGAGTTCGGAGACGAGCCCGTGATCGTGGCGACCGGTGCCGTGCCGCGCGTTTTGAAGGGCGTGGCGGGTCACGAGAAGATGATCGAGGCCTGCGAGTTCCTGCTCAGTGAGCCGGGAGCGGCGGAGGCGGCAGGACTTTGTCCGAATGATCCCGGAACAGCAGGAGAAGCTTCGGACATCCGCCCGACGGTCAGTGCGCTGAAGCTCGGGGAGACCGTGGCGGTGATCGGCGGCGGCCTGACGGGCTGTGAGATCGCCTATGAACTTGCGCTGCAAGGGAAGAAACCGGTGATCATCGAGATGATGAATGATTTGATCAGACAGAAGGGCGTGTGTCTTGCAAACAGCTCTTACCTCAGGGAATATTTTGCCTGGAAGAAGGTACCGGTCTATTTGGAGACGCGCCTTGTGGAGGTGAAGGACGGCGCCGTTGTCTGCGCGGACAGGGACGGAAAGCTGTTCGAGATCCCCTGCGACAGTGTGATCTCCTGTGCGGGCTATCTGCCTGCGCCTCTGGCGCCGGCCGGAAAGAAGAACGTGCAGATCGTCGGCGACTGCCGCAGCGTCGGCAATCTTCGCAGCGTCATCTGGGGCGCTTATGAGGCGGCGATGAAGGTGTGACCGGGGCCGGTCGGGCATATCGCATGAGGCAAGACTGAGACGCACTGGGAGGTATACGCATGTATAGTGAAAATATTGTCGTCGGAGCGGGGACCGAGTATCCGCTGAAGGGACTGATCCTGCTTCCGGACGATCTCTCAAAGCCGGTGCCGGCTGTTGTCATGGTGCACGGCTCAGGCCCCAGCAATATGGACGAAAAGGTGATGAAGCTGACGCCGTTTAAGGACCTGGCGGAAGGCCTTGCGGAGCACGGCATTGCTTCCCTGCGCTACGACAAGCGCACCTTTGTACATGGGCGCAGGATGATGAAGAACAAGTGTCTCACCGTGAAGGAGGAGACGATCGACGACGCGCTGCTCGCTGTCCGAATGCTGAAGAGAGATCCCAGGATCGATCACGACCGCATTTACATTCTCGGACACAGTATGGGTGCCATGCTGGCGCCGAGGATCGACGCGGAAGGTGCGGATGTCAGAGGCCTCATCATGATGGCCGGAACGCCGTACCGGCTCGAAGAGATCGTGCTGCGGCAGCTGCGGCAGGCGGGGCGCGGCAGGTCGATCCTGAGCGCGATCGTCCGCCTGGAGTACAGGATCTACCGCAAGCGATTCCGCGGGCTCTATCAGATGAGCGACGAGGAGGCGAAGAGAAAGAAATTCGCGGGAAACCTGTCACTCTATTACTTCAAGGAGATGGGCGCAAAGACAGCGGCTGATTATCTGAGGGAAAGTAAGAAACCGGTCCTGATCCTGCAGGGCGGGAAGGACTTCCAGGTGCTGGCGGACCGGGATTTCAGGAAATTCAGGAAACTCCTTGCAGGCCGGGAGAACACACGGTTCAAATTGTATCCCGAGCTCAATCACTGCTTTGTGAAGGGGATCTATAACGACATCTTGAAGGCATCCAGGGAGTACAGTGTGGAGCAGCATATTCCGGAAGAGGTGATCGGGGAGATCGCGGGGTTTGTATTTGCCACCTCCCCGCCCAATGCGTTACAATGAAAGGAGTTCAAACATAGAGTACATGCCACATTGTGTTAAAGAGTAGACAGCAAAAAGGAGGAGTGTATGCGACTAAGAAAACTGATCTGTTTGGGGTTATCAGCGGTTATGGTCCTCTCTGCAGCCGGCTGCGGAGCAGCGACCGGAGCTTCTACGGCGGGCGATCAGCCGGCAGCAGAGGCGGAAGCGGGCGCATCCGAAGCGGACGCAGCCGCAGAGGACAGTGCAGAAGCGGACGCCGCACAATCTGAAGAAGAGGGTGCATCACAGGACGCCGCAGCAGAAGCCGGCGGCGACGCTGCCGCAGCGGAAGAGATCGCGCCTGAGGACATCTCGGTCACATGGGAAGACAGTCACGTCTATGGCAGTCTGACGCTCGGACAATATTCTGTGATCACCACATACGGCGTCAAAGGGTATGAGGATGTTCCTTTTATCAGAGTATCGGATTATTTGGGGATCCTGGAAGAGGGCAGACAGAAGATCACGCTGGAAAACGGCGTCATGAGAGTGTCCGTGAACGGAACGGAAGCCGTGATCGACCCGGCGGCGGATACGATCGTATTTGAAAATGCCAACAAATTCCGTTCTCCCGGCGAAGTCGACGGTGCGATCGTCGTAGAATCGCTATTCAACGTGATCACTCCATCTGTCAAGAACCCGTCGAAACAGACACAGCCACAGCCTCTTACTGTATCACTGAAAGACTATAATATGCCGGTGATCGCGTATGAGGACGATATCCTGATGCCTTTTTTGGCACTGCAGAATACGTTCGGCGCCATCTTACAGAATAATTTGCTGGGCTATAACGGGAAAGACTATTATAATGCTTTCCTGATGTCCAACTTTGCACTGGAGAGGCCGGAAGCAAAAGAATCTCCATATTACAAAGCGTTCTTCAGCGGGCCTTTCAGTACCAAAACAGAGACGACGCAGGCTTATGCCGAATACGGTTATTATTCAATCTGTCTGCTGCTGGATCTGACTTTCGGTCACAAGCAGGAGAAGAACATCACGACTTTTGACGAGTATTTCACAAGATTAAATGCCAAAAAGTCCATGTGCTCAACAAATCCTGAGGCCGCTGTGACCGCAGAGATGATGCTTTTCTTCTATCTGTTCGACTCCGGCCACGACGGACTGCTTGTATTCGACACGGTATTCGGCAAGATGGATCAGGTAGACAAAGAGACCGTCGACCAGATCACGGAGGATATCAAGGAGTCCGAAGAGGGCAAGGAGATGTTTGAAGAGGGAGAACCCCAGGATGCCGGCGATTCCCCTTGGGATGTGATCTTAGGTGCTCTGTTCGAGAAGGGATTCAATGTTCCCGAGGTCCTGCCGCTCTATGTCTGGACGGCATTCTTCGACTCGGCAAAACCGCAGGATTACGGTCACCACAGACTGGACTATGCCGGTGATACGGCGGTGATCTATTTTGACAGTTTCGTCGACGATGTAGAAAGAAGTCCGTCCTATTATCTGGATCCTATTAATGAAGACGACGATGACAAGAGCAATTTTGCATTTTTCTATCATTGCTTCGAGGATATTAAGCAGCATGATGAAGTGAAAAATGTCGTGATCAATATCAGTGACAACGGCGGCGGCCATGCATCGGCACTGATCAACATCCTCGGTTTCCTTTCGGAAGACGGAGAAGTCAATATCACCAATCTGGACACCTTGACAGGAAGCTACCGTGAAGAGCATTATCATATCGATACCAATCTCGACGGAATTGCGGATGATCAGGACGGCTTCGGCGGACAGTATGACTTCTATATCATGTGCAGCGGATCCTCTTATTCCTGCGGCAATGCGCTTCCTTACTTCGCGCAGCAGGACGGTCTGGCGAAGATCATGGGCACAAATCCGGGCGGCGGAGATTGTGTGGTAGGCTATTTCATCGACGCGTACGGGCGCTGCGGCCGTTATTCCTCCTGCCTCAAACTGGGAAGAGATGACGGAAGCGGATTTGTCTCTGATGAAAAGGCAACACAGGTGGACCTCAACATGATGCCGTCCATTCTGGATATAGGAAGTGTTCCGTGGTTTGATCCGGAGGGAATCGCGGACGCGGTCCATCGGTATCAGAACGGTGAGACAGAGATCGTCTATGATGACAGAGACGAGGGCGAAAAGCTGTCAGACTTCCTCATGCAGATCCTTGAGAAAATGGACCAGAGCCAAGGCGAAGAGAATAGCGGTTCGTGATACCAAAGTGATACGAAAATGATTTGATGTTCACAGAGTCCCCGGCCTGCGCCGGGGACTTTTTGCCGCTGCGTTTGTGAGAAGGAGAATTCGAATGGAGAAATACCGCGATGAAAAAAACAACAGAGTGATGGAGAAGATTAACGACATCACCGTGGATCTGCCGATGTTTGTCCGCAGGTTCGCCAATGAATATCTGATCACAAAGAATAAAGCGCCGCGGACCGTCCTTGGATATGTCGGGGATATCAAGGTGTTCTTCGAATATCTTGAAAAAACACTGGGAATTCCCGTCATGCAGATCAGGATCGAGACACTGGGATCCCTCACCGCGGATGATATTCAGGACTATCTTATGTATCTGATGCGCTACAATCGAAAAGATCCCAACAACTCCAAGGTCATCAAAGAGTCGAACCAGGCGCCGGCGAGGGCCAGAAAGCTCTCGTCTCTTCGTGCGCTGTACCGCTATCTGATCGCCCACGGTCATCTGGAGAAAAATGTGGCGGAGCTGGTCGACATGCCCAAGATCGAGGAAAAGGCGATCGTTTATCTGGAAAAGGAAGAGGTCAGAGAAGTGCTGCAGGGTGCTGAGACGGGCGATGCTCTCACACAGACGCAGTACAAATTTGCCAAAGGACAGCAGATGCGCGACGTTGCGATCCTCACGCTCCTATTGCACACCGGCATGCGCGTCAGTGAGCTGGTCGGGATCGACCTTCAGGACATTGACTGGGGCGAAAAGCGGATCAGGATCTTCCGCAAGGGGCGCAAGGAGCAGTATGTCTATTTTAACGAGCCGGTGCGGGAGGCATTGGAGGACTACATCGATCATGAGCGAAAAGTTTCCTCTGAGGACCTGAATGCACTCTTTATCTCCAGAAAAGGACAGAGAATATCTGTCCGCGCCGTCGAGCGCCTGGTCAAAAAATACACGGCCTCCACGGTCCCTACGAAGCGGATCACGCCCCACAAACTCCGCAGTACGTTCGCGACCAATCTCTACGAGGAGACCGGGGACATCTATGTCACATCCGATGCCCTGGGCCATTCGAGTCTTGAGACGGTCAAGAAGTACACGAACCTGCATGACGAGCGGCGCAGAAGAGCCGCCGAAGCGATCGAGAAAGCATATTACGAGGACAGGCCGGGGCCGGATCATGAGCGCAGGAGCTGATCCGCGGCTGTTTTCAAATTCCGGATCAGCTGAAATACTCGTCTGCAGCCTTTTTCACTTGCTGCGGCGAGCTGAAATATACGCCTGCAGCCGGCTTTTTCCATCGTCGTTTTTGCCAAGATTTCAGTCTCTGTTTTGGCTGTTTTGGAGGGAAAAAGTCTTCTGAAATCGCATGGATTAAACATATACCTTCGTATATTCTGACATGAAACACAAAGCACGGAAACAGTGCTGTCAAATACAAACCGGTAACGCGGCGGGAGAAAGGAAGCCGCAGATTGTTAGGGAAAGAGGTATAAAAATGAACTTCAAGAAGGCTTTTACATTATTTGCAGCAGGCATCATGACAGCAGGAATGATCGCAGGGACAGGCGTTCCGGCGATGGCAGCGGAGAAGATCGGAGAGGCAGCGGCTGAGGAGATCGCATTAGATGACGCCGGCCTTACCAGGAACGATGTCACATTTGACCGCACCGAGGCGGGAACAGAGCACGGCGCAGCAGTCTACGAGATCGAGTTCAGGACATCTTCCAAAGAATATGATTATGACATTTCCATGGCAGACGGCGAGATCGTGAGCCGCGGCTATGATCTGAGGAATCCTTCCGCAAGCGGCAGTCAGATCAGCGAGGAAGAGGCGAAACAGATCGCACTTAAGGACGCAGGTGTCAGTGAGAGCGATGCCGACTTCACTAAGATCGAGAACGGCACAGAAGACGGAATTCCGGTATTCGAGATCGAGTTCGAGGATGCAGAGAGAGAGTTCGACTATGATGTGGCCAAGGCAGGCGGCAAGATCCTCAACTACTCTGAAACGGTGAAGACTCCCGCATGTGTCGCAGCGGCTCAGAAGAAGGAAGCGGCAGCTTCCGCCACCGGCAAGACCGGCAGGGATGCGGCGATTGATGCAGCACTGGATCACGCAGGTTTTTCCAGAGATGAAGTGTCCGCCCTCAAGTGCGAGAGAGGCCATGAAGACGGCCGTGAAGTCTACGAAGTGGAATTCAAAAAAGGCGGTTATGAATACAATTACGATATCGACGTGAACACCTACCAGATCGTCGAGTGGGATAAGGACTATGACGACTGAGTCCGGTGACGGAATTGCAAGCGTACCGGCTTTGAAATATAGATTTTTGAGATACAGAGTACAAAAACATGAATAATTAAACGGATAAAAATCAGCCGGCTCATGCAAGGAGTCGGCTGATTTTTATCATTGGTCCCTATCAAGATGTTAAGTGTGTGTTGACCAACATGACTGTTGTCATCAGTATGATCGGCATAGTGTATCTGGGCAGATTACCGGGGCAGGCAAAATAAATAAAAA
>Ga0310695_10009065_pt1 | contig 15139 bp, 9 predicted proteins | sample RumenRJG_04DNA_FD_203882 | JGI IMG/M metagenome (GOLD analysis project Ga0310695, IMG submission 203882) | Bovine rumen microbial communities from Lethbridge, Alberta, Canada - RJG_04 (v2) (version 2) | ecosystem: Host-associated > Mammals > Digestive system > Stomach > Rumen | place: Canada... | reverse complement strand
CAGAGAAAGAACGCAGAGGCTCAGGAAGTCAACGTTCCTTCCTGCATCTCCTGTTATCTGGGCGTCACAGAGCCCGCTATCTTCGGTATCAACCTCAAGTACATGTTCCCCTTCGTCTGCGGTATGACAGGCTCCGCTATTGCCGGCATGTTCTCCGTTCTGACAGGCTGCATGTCCTCCAGTATCGGTGTCGGCGGACTTCCCGGCATCCTGTCCATCAAGCCTCAGTTCTGGGGATTCTATGGAATCGCCATGCTGATCGCAGTCGGTGTACCCTTTGTTCTGACCACTGTGCTGGGCAAGGCGCGCGGCATCGACAAGCAGGCCGAAGCCCTGGCGGCAGAGAACGCTATGGCGGCGGAAGCTGCCGAGGCTGCTGAGGGAGCGGGTCTTGAGACCGTCTCCGGTCCCGTAGAGATGGGCGCCTTCCTCTCCGGCAAGACAGTTGATATTCACGAAGTACCTGATCAGGTCTTTGCTTCCGGCGCCCTCGGCGAAGGAATTGCCATTGAACCTACAGACAATGTGCTCGTTTCTCCCGCGGATGCGGTCGTTACGACCACCATGCCGGCCTCCAACCACGCAGTCGGCCTCCGCATTGCCAACGGAGCGGAGATCCTGCTCCACGTCGGTCTCGACACCGTCAGCATGAACGGCGACGGTTTCACCTGCCATGTCAAGGAAGGTCAGGTCGTCCGTAAAGGCGACAAGCTGATCACATTTGACACAGCCAAGATCAAAGCAGCCGGTCATCCCCTGGTCACCATGATGGTTGTGACCGAGGACAACGGAAATGAGAATCTCTCGTTCGAAAACGGCAAGGCAGTGACTGCAGGAGACACTAAGATCGCTACAATCGGTTGATCTTTCCCGCCGCTTTTCCGCTGCGGGTGTAAAAGCCCGCAGCCGGGAGAGCATGCAGGGGAGGAGAATCCCGGAGAAAATATAAAACTTACGCCAGGGACAGTTCTTGAAAACTGCCCCTGGCAGAAAGAACAGATTTAAAAAAATTTTTTAAAAACGCTCCGGGACAAAGGGAACAAATCATAAATGCGTTAAGAGGGGAAAAAGATGAGCGATTTCAGAAACAGTACCGTCTATCAGATCTATGTCAAATCTTTCTGTGATTCAAACGGAGATGGAATAGGGGATATCAACGGAATCCGGCAGAAACTGGACTACCTGCAGGACCTGGGAATCGATTATCTCTGGATCACACCTTTTTTCAAATCCCCTATGAATGATAACGGATATGATGTCGCGGATTATCTTGCTATCAATCCCATGTTCGGCACGATGGAGGACGTTGATGCCCTGATCCGGGAAGCAAAAGAGCATAATATCCGCCTCATGTTTGACATGGTCTTCAATCACACTTCGACTGACCACGAGTGGTTTCAGAAGGCTCTTACCGGCGATCCCAAATACATGAATTACTATATGTTCAGGGATCCCGTGGACGGCCATGCCCCCACAAACTGGGTATCCAAATTCGGAGGCAACGCATGGGAGTATGTCCCTTCACTGGGTAAATACTACCTGCATCTCTTTGATGTCTCGCAGGCCGATCTCAACTGGGAAAACCCTGAGGTCCGCGAGGAACTCAAAAATGTCATCCGCTTCTGGAAGGCCAAGGGCGTGGCGGGCTTCCGCTTTGACGTGGTCAACCTGATCTCCAAACCAGATGTCCTTGAAGACGATTTCCAGGGCGACGGCAGGCGTTTTTACACCGATGGTCCCCGCATCCATCAGCATCTGCAGGAACTTGTCGGCGACACAGGCATCGCGGACTACATGACAGTCGGCGAGATGTCGTCCACCTCCCTGGACAACTGCCTGCGCTATGCCAACCCCGATGAAAAAGAACTCAAGATGGTCTTCAGCTTCCACCACCTCAAGGTGGACTACAAAAACGGTCAAAAATGGGCCCTGATGGAGCCTGATTTCAACGAGCTGCGCAGCCTCTTCGTCAAATGGCAGGAGGGTATGCAGGGCGGCAACGCGTGGAACGCTGTGTTCTGGTGCAACCATGACCAGCCGCGCGCCGTCTCCCGCTTCGGCGACGACAAAAAGTACTGGAAGGAGTCCGCGAAAATGCTGGCCTCCCTCATTCACCTGATGCGCGGTACGCCCTATATTTACGAGGGCGAGGAACTGGGCATCACCAACCCCGGCTATACAGACATCTCCCAGTACCAGGACGTCGAGAGCACCAATTACTACCGCATCCTCATGGAAGAGGAGGGCAGGAGCAAAGAGGAAGCGCTGGAGATCATCGGCGCCCGCAGCCGCGACAACGGCCGCACACCCATGCAGTGGGACGGCAGCGAAAAAGCCGGCTTCACGGATGGAACCCCCTGGCTTGGTATACCCGCTAACCACTCCTACATCAATGTGGAAGCCGAACAGAAGGATCCCGACTCGATCCTGAATTATTACAAAAAGCTGGTCGCGCTCCGCAAAGAGTATGAGATCATCGCGGACGGAGAGATCCGTTTTACCGATGCCGGAAATGAGAACATTATCTCCTATGACAGAATGCTGGGCGGGCAGAAACTCAGCGTCTTCTGCAACCTGCGCGGGACAGAACAGGCCCTGGGCACTGCGTTTGAGGCTCCTGCCGGAAAGATTCTCATAGGTAACTACGCCGATACAGCTGCTTCAGACCAGGCGGTCAGGATCGAATCCCTCAGACCCTTCGAGACCAAGGCCGTGCTCTGGTAATACTGAAAACTGATTCGGAAGTAAATATTTAAAAATTCTCACGAATGTGAGCCGCAGGGAAGGACTGTGTCTGACTCATTGCAGTCAATGAGCAGGCAGGCCGCCTCCCTTGCGGCTCACTTTGCTGTCCGCAAAGACTTCTGCCTGCCGCCCGTATTCTGACCTTTAATCTTTACAGCTTGAGGGATCTGTCCTGTGACTGCCCTGTGCTTGTCCTGTGAGCTTTTGGGGTTATTGACGCATTGCATGAAATCAATTAAGCTGTTTATACAAATCAAGGTTCAATGACCGACCGGGTTGAAGAGCAGAAGAGCAGAAGAGCAGAAGAGCAGGACAATTACCTGGAAAAAACCGAAAATCATTCGATATTTTTATCCGGAAATGTTCTGTCATAAATAATCTGTCATGAACGCTGTTCCACGTCGGAGACGGGAGCGGATGAAAGGTGTAGGGATTCAAGAGATGAGCAGGAAAGTATTGATCATAAATACGGGAGGAACCCTGTCTTCTGTCGCGAGGAAGCACGGACTGACCCCGGGACTCACCACAGATTCCATGCTGGAGGAACTTCATATTGTCGCCGGTAAGGCTGAAATCACGACAAAGGAATATTCCTCGCTGGACAGCGCGAATATTTTTCCGGAGGACTGGGCAAACCTGGCGGAGCTGATCAGTGAAAACAGATCTCTGTACGACGGCATAGTGGTGATCCACGGTACCGACACGCTGGCCTATACATCCTCCATGCTCTCTTTTATGCTTCGCAACATTCAGATTCCGGTAGTGATCACGGGAAGTCAGCTGTCGATCTCCGATCCCGTGGCAGACGCCATGGAGAACCTCCGCTGTGCTATTTTTATGGCCCAGAGCGGATGCGCGGGCGTTTTTGTCGCTTTCAACCGCAAGGTGATGCTTGGCTGCCGTGCCTCCAAGGTCCGGTCGCTGAGTTTTGATGCCTTTGACAGCATCAACTGCGCAAATGCCGCTGAGATCAGTTCGATCGGAATGAAGATCAACAAGTGGGTGATACCACCGAAAAACGGCGTTTTTCGTCTTCAGAACCGGATCTGCCAGAAAGTAGCTGTTCTCAAGCTCTTCCCGGGAATTTCCAGTGAGGTTCTGAACATGTATGTGGAAAAAGGCTATCGAGCGTTTTATATTGAGGCCTTCGGACTGGGCGGGATGCCTTTTTTAAAACATGATTTCATAGGTGAGATCAGGAAGCTTACAGAACAGGGGATCACTGTTCTGGTCGGCACCCAGTGCCGCTTTGAAGGGAGCAGCCTCTCGGTGTATGAAACAGGCAGGCTGGCGCTGGAAGCAGGTGTAATTCAGGCATATGACATGACCGCGGAGGCAGCTGTCACCAAGCTCATGTGGGTCCTGGGACAGACGGAAGACCCCCGCGAGATCAGAGAATATTTTCAGCTGAACCTGTGTGGCGAGGTGACGATCGGGTAATGGAGATTCCTGCTCCTTCCTTTCCGGACAGGCGGCAGTCTGAGTTTTGTTTTTGGACTTCGTTTTTTTACAATCTTTCTTTATATCCGACAGTAGTATTCGGAAATGATAAAAAAGCCCCGCAAAGGCAGTCACACCGGCTGGTGGGATGCCTTGCAGGGCTTTTAAATTTCTGTGGGGAAGAGACTTCAGCGGAGAAGAGCTCCGGCTGGAGAAGAACCCTCAGGGGGAGGATCTCCGGCTGGAGAAGAACCTTCAGGGGGAGGATCTCCGGCTGGAGAAGAACCCTCAGCGGGAGGATCTCCCGGTGGGGCAGAACCCGTCACAGGCTCAAAGATAGGTCACGGTCTCGGTCAGAGGCTTGCGGCTGTTGTGATTCGGCAGAGGACCGGTTCCTTCAGCCGCATAGCCCAGATCCATAGCCATCAGAATCTCTTCATTCTCGGGCAGACCCAGGCTTGCCGCCAGTTTGTCGGGGTCGAAGTTGTTGAGCCAGCAGCTGTCCACTCCTTCATCTGCTGCAGCCAGGATCATGTGGGTGGCCACAATTGAGGCATCTTCGATACCGGAATCCCGCTTTTCTCCGGGATAGGTGAAGACATTGGTTTTGTCGAAAGCGACGACAAGCACAGTCTGTGCGCCGTAGCGGCAGGGTGTCACCTCATCGATTTTGGAAAGGCCTTCCGCGGACTGGATCACATACACATGCTGCTCCTGCAGGTTCTTTGCCGTGGGAGCCAGACGCCCGGCTTCCAGAATGGCCTGGATTTTCTCAGGAGCAACCTTGCGGTCCCCATATTTTTTGCAGGAATAACGTGCTTTTATCACTTCTTTAAATTCCATATGCTTACCTCCTCTTTTGACATATCACCGGATTGCTTTTGATTCGTTCTGCGATTTGCGATTGCTGCAGCTATTATGATTTCTGATTGTTTTGCCGGCTTGAACGCGTAAATCCTGTAGTAATGGTACAAATTTCAGCCGGCCTTTTCAACGGTTATTTTCCCGGGAATGTTGAGTCACCGGGGAGCGCATTACTATGCAGACATTCCTGAAACGCGGAATATTGTTCGCGTACGGTTTTCAGATATTCGCAGATAGTATTCCAGTATTCCGCACTTTTGCCCCATTTCCGCCCGTGTGTGGTATACTGGTCTTTAGCATAAAGTCTGTGGCTGCGGACTGCAGCAAATGCCGCAAATGCCACACGTGTACCCGTGCGGCGCACGGACGCATCCGGCGCGCAAGACGCTACCCGGAGATGTACAGCGGGATCCTCCTGCTCATGGGTATGAGCGCCCTGATGTACGCGGCCCTGGAAATTGCCGAGCGGGTTTTCTGCCGGTGGAGGTATGGCAGCCGGGGAAAAGCCTGACGGAAGACCGCAGTGCAATACCGGAGACCTGGCAGAAGAAGAATAGTTCAAAGTCAGATAAGATAATGCGACAGATATGAAAAAAGACAGGGGCTGATCCTCTGTCTTTTCTGATGGGGCTAAAAAAATATGTTATAAAAAATGTCATTAAAGTGTCATAAGATTCGGAACATCGCCATGTTGCATACGAGATTCCGGGCATTGTGTCTGAGCACTGTTCTTAGCACTGTTTCTGAGTACTGCTGACGGGCTTTTTTCCGAATATTGTTACCGGGCATTGCTTCTGAGCGTTTTTCGGAAAACAATTTTGATAATCAATTCTTGAAAATCAACTGATGACTGAAAGAGCGACCTGACCCACATACAGCATAGTCATTACGGCTCCTTCCGCCCTGCTCAGTTCTCTCCTGGTAATGATAAAGACAAGGCTCAGTACGCTGATGAAGATCAGGAAAACCAGGTTGACCGAAAGCTCGGCAGTGACGGCCAGGGGATGAATGGCAGCGGTAGAGCCGAGGATAAACATGAGATTGAAGAGGTTGGATCCCACGACGTTGCCCACCGCGAGACTGTTTTCATGCTTGCGGGCTGCTACGATCGAGGTGACAAGCTCGGGGAGAGAAGTGCCGACAGCAACGATCGTAAGTCCTACAAGCGTTTCCGACATGCCGAAGAAATATGCGATCGACTTGGCGGAATTGACTACTGCCTGACCGCCGGCGACAATGAGTGTGATGCCTGCGATCATGAGCAGCAGGCATTTTTTGAGACTGATGTCCGCATAAAGCCCGGCTTCTGCCTCCTGCTGAGGGTCATTTTTCGCATTCTTTACCAGAAAGATCATATAGGCCAGGAATAAGGCCAGGAGGATCAGACCTTCCGGTCTGCTGATCATTCCGATCGTCCGGCTTTCCGCTCCTCCCATGGCAAGTCCCCCGCCGAAGACCAGGACTGCCACTGTCACAAGAATGGAAAAGGGAAAATCTCTCTTTATGATCTCGGATGAGATCGGAATCGGGGAAAACATCGCGCAGAATCCCAGAACGACCAGGAGATTAAAGATATTTGATCCGACGACATTGCTGAGGGCAAGCTCATTGGAATGGCTGAGGGCAGCTGTGGTGCTGACAGCGAACTCCGGCGCGCTGGTGCCTAATGCCACGATCGTGAGACCGATGACCAGTTCCGAGACATTGAATTTTTTTGCCAGAGAAGCGCTTCCGTCCACAAACATGTCAGCGCCCTTTACCAGGGCGGCAAATCCTGCGGCCAAAACCAGAAAATACACTAATATCATGATGACAGATCAAACCTCCTTCTTAAACGGATTCAGTCAGATTCGGACCCGCTGGCGAATCCTGCGTGATGAAGAAACAGGGCAGAGGCATCAGCTCTGCAGCCTTATGCCCCGGCCGGCCAGTGTCCGCCGCAGGGAAGAAAAACCATTGGACGGGCAATGTCATAAAAAAAAGACTCTTACTGCACGGAAAACATGCAGTAAAAGTCTCGCCTCTCAATAACATATTCCGGGGTTTCAATTCCCGTACTGACGAAATATGTCACACAAACTTTTATTCCAAGCCTGTGCTGGCTACTCCCGATTACCTTGATTCGGATATTACTCAGAAGCAGTTTTTTTGTCAATCCGTAGTTTGATATTTTTTGCTCTTCAGAGACGGTTTTGCCGTATTGGACTCGAAAAAATACAAAAACGAAAAATGAATGATGAGCGGGCTTGTCGGCGGACTGCAAAAAACAGCGGGCCGCTTTGCGAGGCCCGCTGCACTGTACACGAATACAGGATATGTTACTGATGGCAGCTGTTGCTGTCTGTTCTTATATCTCCGCAGGAGCTGCTGTCTCTACCTGACAGACTTCCCTGTTTGCGATTATGAGCTTGACCCTCAAAAACAAATCAGTCGTCAATTTCGGAAGAGAACTCGAGAACCTTACCGGTCACAGCGTCGATATCATATTCATATTCCATATCTCCATAGAAGAACTCGATCTCATATTCGGGAATTCTTTCATGCTTGTCCAGATCAACCTTCATGTAGGTGACTTCATCTGCCTTTAATCCGGCATGCTCCAGAGCGATTTTCCTGGCTTTCTCAACACCGATGTATTTGTCGGTCTTTTTATCCGCGGCTTTATCGGAAGAAGTGGCCTTTGCAGCACTATTGTCGTTGCCGGCTAAATGCTTTCTCACTTCCTTGTCCTTCTCCAAAATATCGCCGTTTTCGGCAAGGATTTCATAATCGTATTCCACGTTGCCTACGAAGAATTCCACATCGTAGATATATCTGCCGTCATCGAGTTCAAGATTGGTGCGGATGTTGGAGACATCCTCCTTTTTAACACCGGCATCATTGAATGCTGCCTCTTCGGCAGCCTGCACACCGATCACCTTCCCGGGAGCTTTATCGGCTGCATAGACTGCAGGTGCTAAAGCAGTAATAGCAAGCAGGACGGCGATCACTTTTGCCAGCATAGCTTTGTTGTGTTTTTTCATAAAACACCTCCTTATAGTAGTTTAGTAGTTGAATGATTGTGTTGGTTGCTGTTTGCTATGTATATTCTATATTCTATTGGAGAATAATTAAAGAATTCTTAGAAAACAAATAAATATATATTTATTTTTGCAAATAAAATTCCCCGGAGGATTTCACGGATTTATTGCTTTTTTTCCGGCAAAACCGGACACTCCGGAGCAGACGGAGGAGACATAGAACCGTGCCCTGTCTCCTGGATGTTTGAGCCGTTTCGCGGCACAAACATCCGGAGTGAAAAAAATCGTATCGACGATATTTTTCACTCTTTAAATGTTTGTTGGAAGAGCGCTGCAATTTTGGTATGATTAATAGATCTTAAGCAGTCAGAAAAAGCTCACAGACAGAGTATCGGGGAAATAGAGATGGCACTATCCACATATACTTATGAACAGCTTGGTTTTGGGACGGAGCTCGGTCCGCTGACAGGGAAAGAAAAAGAAGCACTGGAGAAATCCTGGGCAGTAGCCTTTGCTTCGGATATTTTTCCCTATATAGATGAAAAGATTTTCGCGCCGCTCTACAGCGAGAGGAAGTCAAGGAGAAATGTTCCCGTCAATGTGCTTGCGGGGGCTATGCTCCTGCAGGAGATCCGGGGGATGTCGGATGAAGACCTGGTGGAAGCGGCCATGTTTGACCTGCGTCTGCGGACAGCGCTTCATATCACGAATGCTGTCGGACAGCCTCTCAGCCTGCGGACGATCCAGAGGTTCCGCACCAGGCTCAAGCGGCACAGAGAGAGCAGCGGCGAAGACCTGCTCGGGATCTGCTTTGACGGAATCGGAGACAGGCTCGAGTCCTTCCTTCAGAAGTATGCCAGGTACATGGTGAATGCAGCCAGGACTGCGGAGGAGAACAGGAACCGGCGCATGGCCAAAAACAGGCTGAGCGAGGAAGAGAAGGGGCAGACTGCGCCCGGGGAGAACCCGGATCACGCCGGGAACAAAGCAGAGACCAACCAGGCGGAGACCAAAGCAGAGACCAACCAGGCGGAGATCAAAGCAGAGACCAACCAGGCGGAGAACAAAGCAGAGACCAACCAGGCGGAGACCAAAGCAGAGACCAATATGGCGGAGACCAGTAAGGCGGGGGCCGGGACAGAGACCGGTCAGGCCTTGTCTGATGGAAATTGGCCGGGAGAGAAAGGATTTGATCTCTCGATCATTGCGGATCCGGACCGCATCCGGGAGAACTGTCTGCCGGTCCATTCCAATCATTTGTTTTTTGCGGATGAGGCGGAACTGGCAAGAGGCGCGCGGCAGCCGGCAGGAACAGCCGGCCGCTCCGTTTTTCGCTTTTCACTCAATGGATCGTGGAAATTTTCCTGCGCGGCGAAGCCGGCAGATTCGGCTGCAGGATTTGAGTCACCGGACTATGACTGCCATCTCTGGGCGGATATCCGTGTTCCTTCGAATATTGAAATGGAAGGATATGGAGTTATACCCGATCCCGTTTATCAGGATCATGCGGGCATACGGGAAAATATCATTCCCGGTCAGGACCTTTTTGATTTTAACCCCACTGCTTCCTATGTGAAATATTTTTGCCTTTCTTCCTCGATGAAAAGGTTCGTGGAGGAGGGCAGCCCTCTGATTATCTCTTTTCAGGGGGTGGAGGGCGGCTTTGCCCTGTGGTGCAACGGACATTATGTGGGGTACAGCGAAGACTGTTTTGCCCCCTCGGAATTTGACCTGACTCCTTTTCTGGCAGAGGGAGAAAATACACTTGCAGTGCGTGTCTTCGGGCGGACATCCTCAAGCCGGCAGGACAGCCGTGATCATTACCGCTTCTCCGGTATTTTCCGAGATGTGTATCTCTATACAGTTCCCGCGGCCCATCTCTTTGACCTGCGGATCCTTCCGGAACCGGATGAGAACCTGGAGACCGGAAGGATGAAAATTGAAGCGCAGGTTCAGATCTCAAAGCCATATGCAGACCGGGAAAAAAGCAGGAAGCAGCGCCTGCGTCTTTATTACGCCCTGAAAAAGGGAGAAGAACAGGTTCTGGAGGGATCGGCGGCTGTTAACGGTACAGAATCTTGTAAGGTACGCATTTCGGAGGAGCTTGTATCCCCTGCTCTCTGGAGTGCGGAAGACCCCCAACTCTACGATCTGATCCTTCGTCTGATTTCTGAAAAAAGAGAAGAAGCAGAAGAAATAAAAGACGCAGAAGAAAAAAAAGAAATCGAAGAGCCGAAAGAAATAGAAGAAACGAAAGAAATAAAAGAAGAAATCAAAGAAACAGAAGCCGGAGCGGCAGATGAATCTGAGAAAACTGAAGCATACGATGAAACGGGGCAGGTCCTTTTGGAAATCGTCCGTGAAAAGGTGGCCTTCCGCCGTTTCAGGAAAAAAGACGGCAGAATTTATCTCAACGGAAAGAAGATTTTTTTCCGGGGAGTGGATTATCGGGAGTTTTCCTGCGACAGCGGGCATGCCGTGCCGGCGGATACAGTTTATCAGGACCTTCTCCTGATGAAAAAGATCAATATTAATGCTGTGCGCACCGGCCGTCATCCTCATTCGCCTGCTCTCGACCGCTTCTGTGATGAGCTCGGCATCTATCTGGTCACGGGAGACTTCCCTGAATCCGATACAGCAGAACGGATACCGGCAGAGTCCTCAGCCAATGTGAACTGCAGTGCCTGCCCGGCATTGTGTGAACTCACGGATCAGGGAGAATTCATCCCTGAGTTTATTGAACCGTCCATCCGACTCAGAAACCGTTATGGCGAGGACTTCCTGGCCTATAGGAGCAGAATCGGCGAGGACATGGCTGATGGAGATCCTGACAATTCCCCGGGCAGCAAAACAGACAGTGGCATAATAGATGGAATGCGCCGCCCCTATGCCGGCAGGATGCAGGAGACTGCTTATCATTACCAGAGCATCCGGCTGCAGGTGGGCAGAGACCGTGTTTTGATCAGGAACGACAATCTGTTCACTTCAACTGACCGGTATGACTGCGTCGTGTGCCTGGACCGGGAGGGAGAGAGGATTGCGGAAACTCTTCTGATTACAGCAGTTCCTCCGCTCTCAGAAGAGGAGTACACCCTTCCGCAGGCGATTCTGCAAAAAATACAGCAGATCGGGGCTGAGAAAACATCACTGCCTGTTGAGTATGCGGTGACAGTCTCGATGCGCCTGCGCCGGGACTGCGCCTGGGCGGAAAAAGGATATGAGACAGCCTTCGGGCAGGGAGTTTTCCTGACAGAAAAAGGCACCGTCTCCGACGATGAGACAGAAACTGTCTCCGGCTGTGGAAACGAAACGGCTTCTGACACCGGGAAGAACGCAGTCTCTTTAAGCAATACAGATATGAGACAGCCCGCCCTGTCTGAAGGCGCTGTGGAGATACGCGACACAGATGAGACGATCCAGTTTGCCGTTCGGACTTCCTGCGGATGGCTGGATCTGACCCGCGGGCCCGGTCATATCGGAATCCGGGGCGACAGTTTCGAGGCTCTGTTTTCACTTGCGCAGGGCGGGATTGTGTCCTTCCGCCGTGGAAGCGGCCTTTATCCGGCAGGAAGTCTTTCCGGCGGATCAGCAAGGGGCGGCAGGTCCTCTTTTGCGGGTGCAGAACTGTTTGAAAAAATGCCCCGCCCGTGTTTCTGGCGCGCTCCTTCCGGCAATGACGCCGGCAAGAGCCAGGCGGCCCGATGCGGAATATGGAAACTGGCGGAAGAATATCTGATTCCACGCCGGGAGACACTGAGGATTTTCGCAGAGGATGAATGCTTTTTCCTCCATCAGGAATATCAGCTTCCTTTTTCGGGAGGATCAGCTGCAGCGGGATACCGGTTTTATGGGGACGGCCGTCTCATCATGTCTCTGGAATGGGTGCCTGACAGGATTGGTTCCGATCAACACGGCACAGGAAATGATCAGGCAGGCCTGTTCCCGGCAATTCCTCCCCTGCCTGTATTCGGCTTCAGTTTCCGGCTGAACGCGGATCTGGACAGGTTCACTTTCTACGGGAACGGACCGGCTGAAAACTATGCCGGCTGCAGCCGGGGGGCCAGGCTGGGGATCTATAGCTGTAAAGTGGCGGAAAATATGACACATCACCCCGTCCCTCAGGAATGCGGCAGCCGCTCCGGCGTACGATGGGCCTGCGTGACTGACCGCCTGGGAAGAGGGATCCGTTTTACAGCGGGAAGCAGAGAGGGAATATTCTGTCAGGAAGGCCGCAGCGGTTTATATGCACCTTCAAAGGCACTTTCAGATGCCCCTTCAAATGCAGCTTATGATGCATCTTTAGATGCACCGGGGCGGGCTGCCATGGACTTCTCCGCTCTTCCCTATTCTCATCAGGAACTGGAAGCGGCTTCACATCCCTATGAACTTCCACCGGTGCATTATACCAACGTGCGCTGTGCCCTGATGGGGGCAGACTCCCAATACCGGGAAATGAGCCCGGAAGACGGGAGCATTCCTCCCGGCTTCCTGCCGGCAGACAGGAAATTGTACTTTGAGGTGACTGTCGAAGGGATCTGATGATAAAGACCGGGAGAAATATCTGAATAAATACTAAAAACGGCAGGCTGTCAGGTTTGTGACAGTCTGCCGGTATTTTTGGGGTAAGGCCTGTGTAAAGATGACGGGAGACAATTCCCGGCAGGAGAGGAAAGAGTCCGGTTTGTCTGCCTTCTAGCTTTTGTAGCTGTAGAGCACTGCGGGTCTGCCTACGGAGCCTTTTTCCAGACCTTTTTCGACAATTCTGCCTGTACTCTCGTATTCCCGCTTGATCGTACGGCGGAAATTTCCGATATCCAGAGTGTGCCCCAGGATCGCCTCGTGGATGTTTCTCAGCTCTGTAAGTGAAAAAGCAGAAGGGTCGTTCAGAAATCCGAAGGAAAGATCCGTGTAATTGAGCTTGCCCCGCATTCTCCGGACTGCGGTACGGACGATTTCCGCGTGGTCAAATGCCAGGTCAGTTCCTTTTATGGACACTCCGTCGGGACTGGTCAGAATCAGATTTTCGGAGTCCGGAAGGACAGTCTTTTCAGGATCGTCATTGAGGCTGGTTTCCGTGACCCCTTCTACTGTGAACAGGGCGGCCTCATCCGCCCCTTCCCCGGCACTGTACTGAAGCTTCTCGAAAGGCACGGTCGCCAGATAGGCGATGGAAATAACTCTGGTGCGGGGGTCGCGGTTGACAGCAGAGAAGGTATAAAGCTGCTCCATGTGGACATTTTTTACACCGGCTTCTTCATAGATGCGCCTCACTGCCGCCTCATCCGCAGACTCGTCCATCTGCAGGAAACCACCGGGGATGGCCCACTTACCATAAAAGGGATAGATATTCCTTTTGATCAGGAGCAGGCGGAGCTTTTTGTCCCATACGGTGAAAATCAGTATGTCGACAGTCACTGAAGGGTGTTCGAAAAGTGACGGATCATAGTTGTTCAGGTACTGCTGTTCTGAATGCATGCTGAGAATCATCCTCTTTCGATTGCTTTATTCTTCAACGCGCAATACCCGTGACTTCATAAGGACGGGGTGATATGCGCGAAAAGGACAGGGGATGCACCGCGCAATACCTGTGACCTGTGGAATATGTCATGACATCCCGGCCGGTTCTTCCGCCCGAAAGGTATAATGTTCCGAATCGGTCCGCCAGGAGCCCTGTATCGACTCCCGCGTATTCGTTCATATGGGTGACCATCAGCGAAGACCGGTAATGGTTTTGGGTGGATCCGCAGGCGCGCGCGTAATCTTCCTGTATCCTTTTGACCAGTAAATCCGCATCCATCATACCATATCGAAGTCTTCCCTGAAAAGAATTCTCAACATTTGTGACGTCCGCCCCGACGCCTGGCAGCTGATCCCTGAGCTGATTGCCTTTGATCTCATTTTCCATAGGGCCGTCCCCATGCCGTGTCAGATAGGAACGGGTGATGTAGCAGACCTCTGCGTCTGCTCCCCGGAAAACCCTTTCCACAGTCTGAAATACTTTCCCGATGCCGGTCGTGGAAGGAGTGGTGAATTCCTCCTCTTTTTTTAAATTTCCATCCAGAAGCAGTCCCTGGGCATTTTCAAAAATCACTGTCCGGAAGTGTTTCAAAAAAGATTCCGGACGCGCTGGGCAGAGGCGGCGCATGCATTCGCAGTCTTCCTCGAAATGGTAGAGCAGTTCTTCCGAGAAAAAGCAGTCAGCCATGTCCCGAAAATAGGGGAGACCGGCGGCAAAATTTTCAAACGGATTATGCGTTCCTGTGCAAAAAGAGGCAGTTTCCGGAGTTTTCCCGGCAGGCTCTACCCTGTTGTTTTCTATTTCCCGGATTCTTTCATAAAAATACAGGTCCCGGATCCTGCGCAGATAAGCCAGCCGGTCATCCCTGGTCATCTTCGCGAAGGTGTCAAATGAGATACCCCATCCTCTCTGATAACGGAGCACTGTCTCCCAGATTCCGTATCCACAGCTGTTGTGGATTCCTTTCTTCTCCCGAAGCATCTGGTTGACCATCATGTCCCAGGGAGTCGTGAAGCGACAGTCCGGATGCATGAAGACCATGGGGGCTTTGTGGATAGAAGAGAGCTCCTCGTATTCCCGAATGAATTCCATGGGATTGACCAGGAACTGTCTGTCAAAATAGGAAGCGGCCCCTCTGAATGAAGCAGCCCCGAAGTGCTTGAAGACATGCCTGAGACCGTCCGGCATTTCAACCGTATGTCCCCTCTGAGGGCCGCCGTTGGTCAGGACATTGACAAGATTGACAAGATCGGAGGACCCGCGGGAGCCGAAATAGTCCGCCGCCAGGCCTTTTCCTTCATCCCCGTAGGATGCACCTATGATTATTTTGATTTCCTGCATGGCTTTCTCCTTCCTTTTCCCGCGGACGAAAAGCTGCGTACCCTTATTCATTGCTCTCCGTAGAGCGCCGGCTAAACTGTAAACGGCCGGAGCTCCAGGGCACCTGCCTGTGTATGTCCGGCGCTCCGTGGAGCGCCGGTTTTATCTGTGCATGTTCTGCCTTCCGTAGAGCGCCGGTTAAACTGTGCATGTTCTGCCTTCCGTAGAGCGC
>Ga0310695_10009062_pt1 | contig 15140 bp, 22 predicted proteins | sample RumenRJG_04DNA_FD_203882 | JGI IMG/M metagenome (GOLD analysis project Ga0310695, IMG submission 203882) | Bovine rumen microbial communities from Lethbridge, Alberta, Canada - RJG_04 (v2) (version 2) | ecosystem: Host-associated > Mammals > Digestive system > Stomach > Rumen | place: Canada... | reverse complement strand
TGCGATATGAGCTCAAAGAAGACTGGAATAAATGGTCTTTTGAGTTCTATATTATCGGTATAGATACTACAGGAAGTGGTGATATTCGTGTATTTAAGATTGATCAGTTTGATGTATATTCTAAAAAAGATACTATATTGAAAGCTATGCAAGATATATATTGGCATCAGACTACAGGTAAGTGGGAACATAGTAGAGCTTATTATGAAGGCGATGGTTCAGAAACCTTAAACCTATGAGCACATTTGAGAAAATTGTAATACCTTTAATGTCAAATGAGTTTAAAAATACTGATTTTACAGAAGCATGTGGGTTTGTAGATTGTTATACATGCGATCCAGACAAACCCACATCTGCCAATGAATTTTTCATTGTGTATGACGATAAAGTACGTAATGAATTTTCTATAGAGCGAGCAAGGAGATTTGATAAATCTCCTTTATTGAAACGAACGTATATTAAGTACGTAGATGGAAATCCACGTTTAGTATATTCGTTTTGGGTAAAATCAAGTATTGGTAAACTATATAAAGGAGTTCAGAATATAACTGCTGGTCAGAAGGTAGATGTGATGAATTTTTGGGGACCTTTTGATAGGCAGTTCTCTGAATTTCTTGCTGGTAATTCTACAATAGGCGTTGATTGGAAACATGATATGCCTATTGCAGATTACATACCAAGTGACATTGAAGAACAAAACATAAAGGACGGCATACTCTAAATGAGTATGTCGCCCTTTTTTGTTTATCATAATAGAAAGCATTATGGATAGGATTTTTCTATTTACCTACCAGGTCTGTTTATCTTAGGTCTTTCTATCTTCGGCCTTTCTATCTTAGGTCTATCAATATGTGGACGATTTGAAGCTCTTTGATTTCCTGCAGAAATTGAGAAATCATATCCCATTTGCCTATATCTATCACCATACATATTCATATACCATTGCGTATTGTACTTTATTCCAGGAATGGTCAACGAAGTTATCATATTATTCCACGGACCTATTGATTGATAAAAATATCGTTCTCCTCGTGTATAATATTTATACTTAGTTCCAGTTGATATTTCTTCGTCAAGAGTATGTGTTGACATGCCTGCACCTTCTTGAACCATATCAATCATAGAAGTCTGTTTATCCAAAGCTCCCATTAACGCACTTGACGTCTTAATGAAGTTTTTAGGTTCAAGTGGATTTATTTCAGCAACGTTTGATTCGTATGCACGTATATGTGCATTTGCCCACCAAAGAATTGGATATTTTGATATATTATTTATTACATTTCGTACAGAAAGTTCAGCGTCGCGTTTATTATCCGGCATTGGTATTTCTTGAGCGGTATTCATTATAGGAATAAAGGAAGCAAATAATAATTGTACATACAAAAGCTGAATTATAGCTCCTCTAATACCATATTTCTCAACGTTTGATAACTTAATGTCCTTAAATTTTCCAAGCTTTAAACATAACGCAGATTTTAACATTCTACATATTTTTACTAAAGCTCTATATGTAGATTTTGCTATTTCTTCCTGCGGAGCGTTTGTTTCAAAATTCCAACCCATTCTATTAGCAGACTGCTCTTCAGTAAGAGCTTCTACTTTTTTACCTGGTTTAAATGCAGATTTTCCAAATCGTATTTGTTCAGTATTCGTATCTACTACTTTTCTAACAGATGTGTCGTCTGTACCAACTAAACTTCTTTGAAGAACCATTTGATACCAGTTACGCATTGCAAATATAATTTTACCCCAAACTGTTTTAAGATATCTTGCACGATCATTATCTGGAGCCATACCATTATATAATGCAGAACGCTGAAGCGACTTAGAACGGATATCTGCTTTTACTTTATCTGTAACAAAATCAGACCATTTTAAACCAATACCTCCAGAAGCAGCTTTTGCAGCTTCTGCTTTAGATATATAACCGTCTTTTACAACAGCTCTGTGATTTTCAAACTTATATACAGACCATAAACTAGTCTTACATAAAGAATGTGCTAAAGCTCCCTATTTCCAAGACTTACCTGCAGCTTTAAATGCTTGACGCATCTCATATGCAGTATAAAACCCTTTAGGTATAACATCTCCGTTATAAAATCTAACGTTTCTGTAATGAGCTCTAAGCATAACCATGTTTGAAAAATAGTCAAACATTGAAAAACCACCCATTATAAGATTACTAGCTGTCCTTATTATTCTATTATGGTTGATGTTATCAAAGAGTTTAGAATAGTCTTTTGATAAACCATTCAATTGCATCATGGCAACTATTTTACAATTGGCCAATGGGTTACCTATGTTCGCTAGCACTTTCCACAATATTGCGTGTACATACAAAAACGATTTTGATAAATCTATAAATGACATATATCTGTTCATTATAGATTCTCTAAGCATTTTTGTAATTGAATCATAACTACCAGCAAACATAGACAATAAGTTCAATCCCAATGTAGCTACAGCTTCAGCTCTAACTGCAACATTACCAAATTTTCTCCAGAATATTTCTTGTTTGGTAGCTTCTTTATGAGCTTTAGACGATTTACCCGTATCCATTCCGTACATAGTAGAGTCCATCATAGCCTCATACTGAGTTAACGAATTCTCATCATCTATAGCTTCCGTCATGTCTGTAGGATTATCTTTAAATCTATCGTAATCTGTAGCTGTTCTATTTCTTACATTTGGAGTAAGATTGTCGTGTATGGTTTGCAATGTGTCTTGTATAGCCTTCTTATTTCTATAATTATAAGCCATTTGTACGTAAAGCATGACGCTTTGTACTACATCAGAACTCAAATTGCGCATATCTTTAAGATCTTGAAGAAGCCTTAATGGTATATCAAAATCAATAGTACCATCTGCATTTCTAATACCAGCGTCAATATTACGCATGTCTGTGTCATCATTCTAAACCTCTTGAGAACTTCTAAATATAGCACCAAAGCTACCTCTAGAAGCTAACGCAACACTGTCTGCGTTTAACATAGGCAACTTATAATTGAAAGTCCTATTATTAAATCCCATAACACGCTGCATATCTTTCATGCATTGTATACACGCATCGTATAGCTATTTTACAGTATTATTTTTAGTTATTTTATTATATGCTTCGGTGTTATCATAATAATCTCTTTTTGGCTATTCAGATATACCACTAGATTCTACAAAATCTGGATTTTTAAAGTCACTTTGTTTAGGCTGACTAAATCTACTACCAGTTGGAATATTCTTAATATATCTTTGATCTTTTGGCATAAGCATAGTGAATATTGGCAACGGCCTTAATTCTGTATGCATATTTCCATTTTTATCAAACCACGTAGCTTCATAACTAAACATAGTTCGTTTTATCTAGTCTGCAATTTGCATATCAGAACCCTAAAATATTATAGGATTTCCATATTCATCTTCTACTCCAGGTATAATACCATTATTTTGTATAGCTATGTCTTTATAATAATTTATAATATAACCGTGCCAAGTTAAAAGATCTGTTTGCGGTGTTGCGCTAGTAGCCAAATTACCAAATATATCATATAAGTTGCCATTTGAATCTGTGTATGGTATATTATAATAATATGCAACGTCATCAAATTCTTCCCAAGGATCTACAAGTCTATCAGAATCTTTTCCGTCTGATACATCTTGAACAATCTACCTATAGTTTAACCAGAATGCAGTATTATTTTTAAAAGGCTCTATATCTCTAGTATATACATTATCTTTTATTTTAGTAAGATTTTCCAAACACTTTTGATATATCTTTTTTATTATAATATCTGCAGGACTAATATCTTCACTTACACCAAATATAGATTCCAAGAAGTCTGGATCTATACGAACTTCAGAGTTATATTTATAGAAATTCGCAAGTATAGAAGGATCTCCTGCGTCATTAGCAGCTTGCTAAGCTTCTGTTTCTGCAGCATGGAACATTGCCCAATTTATATTAGACCCATGTTGTTTATTCTATACAAACTTCTGCCAAGTCTGTATCTCCATCGCCATCTGATATTCTTCGTCTACTTTTGGAGTACCATCTTCTTCAAAAGGAGAACTTATTTTTTTAAGTTCATCTTTAGCTTTATCTAATTCTGCGCGTTCTGCATTTGTAAGACCTCCTCTGTCTTTTGGTAATTCTGGGTGAGGTATACCATTCTCGTCTGTACATAACCCTAAATAGTAGTTTATAGTATTCTATATGTTTTCATACTATTGTAGAGTTTTTAAAGATAACCCGTGACCTTCTGGATAGTCTACTTCGTCATATGGCCTACTTAGGCGTTCTGCATAGTAATCAAACGTATATCTTAAGTTTGCATTAGAGCACTTCCAATCATATAAATCTAACAAATAATTTACATAAGCAGGAGCCACTCCATTTTCCCATTCCTCGTCTTCAACATAAACACCAGTAACACTATTTCTAACCATTCCTAGTTCATCATAAATATAATGATGCCCATATATATTATCGTAGTGTTCGTTTAGTCGTTTTACAAACTCATTTAAATCCTATTCATATTGACCGTAGTTTATATCACGAACCCACTTACCAGTAGGAACACCATCTCTATTTACTTCCTAGAATACTTTTTGCCATCCTGGTTTTACCCAGCTAGAAAGAGAATTTACTTTCTAGAACTTTTCTAATATAGGAACACAAGTAGCCAACATTTCTTCCTGCGTCTTCTATTCTGCGTATTGAGTTAAATGAAATGCTATTTTTACAATAGGATTTCCTGATTGACCATAACTAGTAAACAAAGATGTAACAGATGTTATATCTCCATGAAACCAGTTCTTATGAAGCCAGTCGCGATATACAACTTTCATGTTTTCTTTCTATTCTTGGGGAATAGCAAGTCCTGTAAAGCTGTCTATCATGTTGTCAATCTCTCTTTCACCTATCATTTCTACAGCATGCTTCCAGAAATTTTCAATCACATTTAGCTGATTTAACACATCTTGACGATTAAGTCTTGTTGTAGGATTGAGCAATACAGATGCATCGTCCGGTATACTGGCTAGAATCGACCTATAAAAACCAATCTGGTGCTTATATATATCCTATATCTACTGAGGCGTTATATTTTCGTAAGGATTGTCTTTCTACTCCTAATTAATAAACCATGCATATAGATTATTATTAGACTGAGGAGCTCCCGTTGCTCTATTGATCACGCCTAACTATTCTGCAGCAGTTTCCAAAGCAATTTCGATAGCTTTTTCAGACTACTCATTCTTAAGACGCTGTATTGTCTTGAAGATTTCTGTCTGTGTTCTACGCCGAGTTGCGGATTTGTTTGGCATTTTATCAAATCTTCTATAAAGATCACTAAACAGCTTTCTAATCTTATCTGATATGGCGTCGTATTCCTTTTGTATTTGATCTACTGTAGGAGCAGGAGCATAATATATACCAGAAGTTCCACTTCGCATAGTAGGAGTAGACTCTAATAACTCTACCAGTTCTTTTGATGCTTTTTCTGATAAAGTACCTTCTTTAAAGAACGGCTTTAATAATTGACGCAATATATTTAATATTTTATCAAATAGACTTTCTGATTTATACGGTATAGACTACAATCTATTAATCGTAAGAGGATTTGTCCATATATCAGCTACAAATTCAGCAAGACTATGTTTGTCAAAACTTAGATATTGCTAAGGATAATACTTTCTATATATTTCTAATGTACTTTCAAGTTTTGCTCTAACTTCTGAATTATTGTTTAGAAGATTTAGAGTAATTGCGTGCATTATTTCATGAAGCAATACATTTGCAGCATCTCCATTCTCGTAATAAGCATCTGCATCTATGTAAATAGTCTATCTATCTGCATCGTAACAAGCCCTTCTGCCTTGTAGTATATTACCAACTGTCCAAGCCATATCTATACCGGATACAACTCGTATACTCAGATTCTATGGTATTAGACCGTTGTTCTTTTCTTTATTTATAAAGTTTATAAGATTTACTACAGAAGCAGTTGTATTAGATTTAGATAGATAGGATAAAACATCGTCTATAGATAAATGTTTATCTTTATGTAGCCTATCGTCGTATGCTTGCTTTAAGAAGGTATCTTTTACAAAGAATTCTGTTTCTTTTTGATTGAATGATTCTTGATATATATTGTTATTTGTTTTAGAGAATTCACCACTGTTTGCTACTGCAGATTTTATTTGATTTGAATCATCTACTACAAATTCTCCATTTGTTTGTAAATTTCCATATATCCAACCATCATACTCAGACAACCTGCCGTTTTTATGCCATATATCAGATGCAGAACGCATATTACTGATATGTTCCTTTTCTAAATATTCTTCTGTAAAAGGATTTTTTGAATTTATAAAAACCGGGTATACTTCTTCATCTGTATTTTTCGCATAATTAGAAGCAAATTTCTAAGTTCCCGCGATATAAATACCTGCGACGTTATACGGGACATAATGAGGATTAAATTTAAATTTGCCACTTTTGTCCCCTCTGTACATAATTAAAGGCTCACCATTCTCATCTACTACTTTAGAAACGTTATTGTATTCTATATTATTTAAATACGGAAGTTTTTTATCTTCCCTACCGCCTTCTGGAAAAGCGTTGTAATCAAATCTTTCTTGATGACTGTAATTATACGTAGCATCGCCAAAGTCTTCATCTTTAATTTCATCAAATGCCTTTTTAAGAAGAGCGACTTTTTCTTTGAGTTCTACAGAAAGTACATTCTTTACAGATATATCTCCGCCGTATTTCTTAAGACCTTCTTCACCAGCTTTTTTAGCCCAATTATCATCTACATCAAGTTCTCTTCCATTTATAACATCTGCTGCATTTATTAACACAAACGCATTTATTGCAGTATTAGCATCAATACCAACTCTTTTCGCGTCTCTTGCTATATTTTTAGCAACTTCTATTGCTTCTGGATTAGATAAACTAAATTCAGCTTTATGCGAAAACGGCATCGGCATGTGATGTCTGACAGCCCATTCTGCAACTCTATTATCGTAATCTACTCCCAAAAGGTCTCTTAAAATGTCTGCGCTTTCCCATCCGTGTATATCTCCATGCCGATAAGGTTTAGCAACATCGTGAAACATTGCTGCCAATATCATCAGATCTTTCTGATTTTGCATAGAAGCTCTTGCTTCGGATACAAACGGAAGATCCATGTCATATTTACCTTCAAGCAGATTCAACATTGATTGTGTAACAAACTTTATATGGTTTAGAGTATTTTTTTCTTCTGCAAAATGATTTTCTGGTCTCGTTGCCAAAGTATATCTGCCGTGAGAGAACATAGAATCTGGTTGGTTATTGTGATACTAATCCAACAACTACTCAAAGTAATTCCAATTTATTTCCCCGGTAGAAGTAAATAAATTACTCTTAGTGTTTGCAGTTTTAAATCCTCCCCAATCACCAAACCAATTTAGAAATTCGTTTCTATACACTTTTGCTTTGGCTCTAAGAGCTTCTTTTCTATCTCCGTTAAAATACTATAACAAGTCACTAAACAGCTTAGAATCGGCCCCGTTTGGGGCCTTTTCTAAGTGGTTTCCTTTATTTCGCATCCAGAGAAAATACGCCTTATCTTCCCCAAAGATGCTTGACATCTCTTTAAATTCTTTACTTGCTTTATTTGGACAAAAATCTAAGTTCATATTTATTCTCCTTCACATGCTTTTTTATACTTCTAAGCTTCTCTTTGCTCATCTTCTGAAAGTTCAGAATCATTATTATTAGATTGTTCAGAATTGTTATCATTATCTCTTCTTTCATTAACAACTTTATTTACTTCAGAAGAAACAATTGATATCAGCCTATTCAAATCGTTACCAACAGGAGCATTTCCAAACTGTTCAAGTTTTCTTACAGCTTCATTAATTTCATCCTCAAATAACATAGAGTTAGTAGATTTATTTTCAATATAGTTGAAACTCCAACCATACTCGTATACATCATAACCTTTATGATGATATCCACGTTTTACTATCTCTGCATATATGGGATGATTTTTGTAGAATGCTGCAAGTTTGTATACTCTATAGTCGTTTTGATTTTTACCTCTAGTACCAGGTTTTCTAAGTGTTATATAAGACGGTGCTTCAGCAACATCTTCAATCTACTTTCCTATTGCAATGTTACCTTTTTGATTAGTAGCAAAATTAACAGTTCCGTCTTGATCAACAATTCTAGAATTTCTTATGATTGAATTATTCATAAAATTGTTTGCAACAACGTCATCTAAGATATCACGGTTTACAACCTCTGTTAATCCGCCAGCAAGCATTCGTTTAATAAAGTCGGCAAATGTTTCTACACTACGATCAAAACCTCTAGTTTTTCCAACTCTCCAACTATATGGAACATATTTAAACATGTGTGTCCAACCGTTGTATTCACCAGAAGTAAGGAACGCATATATAATAAGATCGTTTGCAAAATTGCGTACAAAAGCATCATCGTCGTTAAGAAGATCCTCCCACGCTTCTGAGAACATATCAGAATTATGTTTGTTATCACCAACATTAGAAGATATAGAAATAAACGAAGGTCTTTGTGCAAACTTTCCGTCTACTATAATAGGATCTTCTTCGAACTCGGCTGTTATAGACTGTAATAAATAATTTCCAGCAAGACGTTTATAATTAGGATTATTCCTAATCTGATCAAGGAGTCTATTTAATCTCTTACTTAATGAGTTTTGAGAAGTAAATAGTTTTGCTATATCTGCGTCCGTCTTGGGTTTTATTTGTTGACCGTCTTTAAATGTTCTTGCGTATTCTATAATGTATTTAGATTTAATTGCAGTTATTACAGACTTAGATATTTCATTTATCATATCCTCTGTAATATCTTCACCAGTGTTCAACAAATCTGCAAAATCTAGTACTTGATTAACAAATTCATCATTGGCATTAAATACCTAACCTCCAAGTATCTAGAATGGGAGCATGATAGCATTTTTTGTCTTATATTCAATCCAAGTATTGTTTATAAGCCTATCTATAGAATCCATATCAAATATACTCTTATCTCTTTCATTTGGATGAACAAGATCCTTATATATTTTTAAATATCTTCTAGTTTGTATCAAGCTTTTTCCATAATTCTTAGTATCAATCTTTGTATATTGAACAAGTTTACCTAAAGATTTTTGATATTTATCCAATGCGGTGTATGCCTTAAGAACTTGCAACTATACATCTTTTACATTATATTTTGATTCAACGCCTCCGTCTTTTGCGTAAGTAACCTCTTCTATGTTTGGATTTTTATCGGTTTCTATAGCAACTTTCTAAAGAAGTCCAGCATTTTCTTCTATATAATTTATGCATTTTGCAATATAATAATAATCATTTTTATTATTTGGATTTTTTATTCTATCCAAAAGATCAACAAGAGCAGCTTCGTCTCTTCCAGTCACTTCAACGCAAGCTTTTGCTATGGCCGCTTCTTTTATAGAATATGTACCTCTTGATCCATCTCTTGTGTACTGTCCGTTTGCGCCGTTACTTGCCGCAGCCATTTTCTTAATTATAGGCTGACATAAGAACCATAGCGTTGTTTCTGAGAATCCACAACGAGTTAGAAGATTTGATAAATTATACGTAAACTAATTGATATTAAGAGCTGTTACAAACGGATCTTTAACTATATCTACGTGTCCATTTATATAACCAGATTCCCAAGAAGCAATTGGATTATCATCTACGTCAACCATGTTATCAAGTCTAGATATTCTTGTAGTCTTTGTAACTGTAGTCTCTGCAAACTTGACACCAGATAATCTAGTAAGCTCTTGGTTAGTAACGTTCAATGCGTAAGGACCAATACCAATCTTACCAGTAATATAATCGTTCTTTCTATCAATTTGTTCGTGAAGAGTACCAAAATTAAACGCGTGATGTTTATAAGAAGTAGCGCCTTGCAATTTATCCGATACATTTCTAAGAAGTTCTGTATCTGTATCTACAGTCTTATATAAGAAGTGCATAGAATTCTCTACAGAATTAATCAAGGTTAGCATACTTGTCAATAATGCATTCTACAAATTCTTCTTCTCACTGTCCGAATTAAGTGATACGTTACCATTCTAATCTACAGAATAATTATAAGACCATAAATACAAGTGGTCGATATCAAAGTCTGCACCAGTAATCTTAGTAAATTCTTCTGGCAATATAATCGTATTCTTACTTGCTGGTAATACATCCACACAACGCAACGAATGTATAGATGACTAAGCCTGAGTAGGAACACGATAACCGATAGTGTTTGCTTTTACATCTTTAGTATTTCCTATAATCTTATGATCAATAAGCCATTGACGCTGCTCTTCAAACGATTTGCCAATCATATGATTGGCAAACAGTATGTCTGTAAAATAGTCCATAGACAATATACAGTCCATACTACCGTTTTCGTTTATCATCTTTAGCTTTTTGCCATCGTTTATAGAAAGATGTGGATTGCCCCCACCTTCAATAGCGAATACAGATCTCTAAATAAATGAGCTACCTGGAGCATTTATATCAATCACCTCTTTCTTCATTAAAGAGATTATGATGCTCTCAATCCAATTAGCGTCATTTGTAGCAGCGAGAGGCATATTCAAAACATCTACTCCATTTTCTTTATGTGTTTGAATAGCTTCTATTGTAACGTTACTAGCATTTTTGGCGTTGAGTTGTTCATTTAAATATTCACTTAGCTTTTTCTGATTACAAACGCCGTTTTCCATAAACCTGTCTGTAATCTCTTTTACACCAATTTTAGCAAGCTGATTTACGGTGTTCATTATATTATCATAAATCTATTGACCTATGATATTTTCACCAGTCTAGAAGTCTTGGTATACTTTATTGAGTATGAGGTTCTGTAATCCAACCTTCATCACCTAACTACCTACAGCAGATGTAGAACCTTCTTCAGGATCTGTATTAAGCTGCTTACGTATAAATGAGAATTCTTGCGTATAAGTATTAAATGGAACGTCTATACTCTTTCCATTATACTTAACAGCTCCTTGTGAACCAACTTTTACAGCAGAATCCATAAGAGCCATATCTACGCCTTCGTTTTTCATTTTTTCGTACAACTAGTGCATATTTCCAGTAGCCATGCAAGGGAATATTGGGAACAACGCAAACTTGTTGTAATAAGGAACTGCTACATCAGAACATTTAGAATTGTTTATTGTGTGCTCTCTAAAGCCATACGCCGTATATTTAGTAGGAGTTATATTTATGGCGTCGTAGATATCTTTATAAGCCTGTGCACTTTGCATCCAAGAGTACTATGTGCTTTCATCTGTAAGTATCTCCAATGCTCTAACAGCTTTGCCGTCAAGCTTACCATTCATTCGAAGCATATCTCTACACATGTCTGCGGTAATATATGCGGCACCGTCGGCTACGTTTATACCGTCTTTATATGCGTCTGCATACTGCTTAGCTTTGTCCACAGTATTATCTACAAATTTAAACCACTTTGCTTTCTGCTCATCTGTTTTAAACTGTTCTGGAATAAGCTCGTGACTCTTTACACGCATTGCTATATCCAAATCTACGTTGTCTGGTCTATCTTCAGCAGAATATCTATAATACAAATCCGCCAGCATACCAGTTTCAAATTTGTCTTGCATTTGCGCCAATGTCTCTTCAGGGACACCAATTTCATAATCTTTTATTTCTGCACAAGTATACGTACGCTTCATGTTTGGAAGATCGAGAACATTGTCGTCTCCTGTAGAAATCATACCTCCAATACGCTTTTGCAGATCAAACGTAGAATCTTTTATTATATGATTAGCAAAATCGTATGTGACTTTAAACATACCAGGATGCCCGCAGAAACAACGTAATACTTCTTGAGAAGATATAATAGATCTTAATGTAGCATCTTGCAGAATAGCAGCTATTGCCATGCTTCGTACAGCATTTATACGTTCGTTGTACAAAGCAAGAGTTTCTGGTTTGTTCAATGCTTTCCAACTATCTGGCATAGTCTTCATCAATTGCTACATAACAGCCGCTATTTGTTTTTTATTAAGCTGATCTGAAGTAATATTTAATAAACTATTTCTATTGTCTGATTTATCACGTATAACCTCCTTTTGAGAAGTTTTTCCCTTATCGTCTGTTACAATATTGTGTATAGATATATTAGTTCTAGAAACCAAACCGAGATCTTCAGCCTTTTGTACCTCAAATGCAGTTTGCATAGCTAAAGTTTGAGCCATGATTGTCATCTATTCTTCTATTGGTTTACTGAAGAATTCTTCATTGGCTCTCTACAACATTTTCTCACTAGATTCGTTTGGATCATTGAAATTTATCGTAACCGGCTTACCGTTTTTCATTGTGACTATTTCGGTAAACACTAAGAAGCGTGTGCCGTTTGGCTCAACAGTCTTGCCTGTATCTTTGTCTTTATTTGCTGTATGATAGTTCTTAATTTTCTCTTCGTCTTTAAGAGTTTTGAGATCTTCCATACAACGTTCTATGGCAACCTTTTCTGTAACCGCGTATTCGATCATTTGGCGAAGCACTTCGTCATTTGGTCTAAGATACGCGTATTTCCCCATAAATGCTATCTTTGGTCCTCCGGATACAGATAATACTTCATTTCCGCTATCATCTTTACTATTTATAAACTTCATACCTGGGATTACATCTAACTTCTAACCATCTACGCCATATGTATCTATTGCCTAATACATACTTTTATCTGCAAGAGTTGGCATTATGATAGAACCGCTCTATAGCATGGCTAACTTAGCCATATAATCATCTACAGTAGCTTGTTCTGTGTATGAAGATCCGGTATCTCCTTTATTATCAGATTTGGATCCAATAAAAGTAAATAACCTAAGATCGATAGGTGTTCCATTAGCTATGTGTTTAGCTATTATACTACCGCGTTTAGACAAACCATCATCGTATAAATTGTAACTGAATCCTAATAAAGTTTTTATAAACTGATCTTCTCTATCACCAATACTCAAATCGTCACATATCTTAGAGATTGTACTATTTTGAGATATAGAGAATAGTTTTTTACCGTTAAGACCAAGCGCCATTTGTTGGGTTGTTATTCTACGATAAAGACCTTCTGCGTTTGCTAAATTCTTTACAAAAGATAATTCAGCATATCCTTCATTTTTTATAAAATGATCATTTATATTTCCGCCTGGAGCAAATTGTTTTAACGCTTTTAAGAATGGAGATATAGATGTCTCTGTAGTAGACGTGGTAAGCCACTTATAAATAGAGTCTGCGCCTGTACCATGATATTTTGTTACAAGCATGTGCTCTAATGCTTTATCTGATATGATAATACCAACTTGATTTAATCTTCTTACAATTTCTTTTCTCAACTCTATTGCAGATTCAGTTGGGTAAAGATCTGCGTTTTCTGCAAGATCTTTAATAATTACATCAAAGAAATTTACAAGATTATTAAATATATTTTTATCAACTCCTTCTCTAAACGCAAGTTTACCATCTTTGGTTGCTCCGTGCTAGAATACACCAACTTGACCTGTTACAAGTATTTGCTACCATTGTCTAGATATTACACGAGTATCTCGATCAGAAGATGATCTTTTTATTTGCGTACTTTTTACACCAGATTTATCTGTAGTAGTTTCTGCTATTTTGAAATCATGTTTCTGAGATCTAATCGTCATCAGAATCTATATCATAGTAGACTCTGCATCATAATCTATAACAGTATTACCATTCTCATCTTGCGAATACATTTGTTTATAAAGCTTATTAAGCTTATTATAAACAGTAGCATACATTGGGTTATACGAAGCATCGTGTTTAATGCGAGCCATAAGTTCGTCAATAGTTCTAGCTTTATGGTGATCGTTTACTATAATATTATAAACTTCTTCCAATGGCATAAACGTATTTGTACCAAACATATTATTAGCTTCATCTGCATTCGCGTACGGAATAGTTCCAAAAAATAATTTTACTTTTGGAGTAACACTATCTAGTTTATTGAATTCTATAGAAGCTTTATCGTATTTATCTATATTCTTTCTTTGAACAACCTCATCTTCAGTATCATCTTCTTCTGCAACTTGATATTTGCCTTTATAATCAGTCATCATTGATGATAAATAATCACCTACAAGAGTATGTATTGCTGCAAATTTAGGATAAAAACTGTAATAAAAAGGCTTTCCTTTTGAATCATATCTAAGCTCTGTTTTCTTTTCAAACATTTCTCTCCAAGCACGAACTTTCTGCTCAGATCCTTCTTCTATAGGAAGAGGATTGTCATGTTCGTCAAGATTACACAGTTCACGACGTGTCTCATCGTCTATTATAGACAGTGATCTTTCATCTATAGTAATCTTATCAGTGATACCATAAATATCATCTATACCCAACTTAGAACCAATCAAATATCCAAGAGATTTGCACATTTCATTTTGTTCAGAAGAATTAGAAAGATATTTAAAGTCAGCCTCATATTGTACTTCACCTCTACTGCGTATTGTTCTATAAAGGTGATCGCCAAACATCTATTCGAATCGTTGCTTTTTCTGCTCGATTTCGTCTTCTTTTATCCGATTTCGTATATTACCTCTAGTAGTATCCTTATATACAGCAAATAAAGCTTTAGCTTGTCTTACGCCAAGATTGTTTACAAGACTAGCTAAAAGACCAATCTTTTTAAACACAAGCCTTACTTTATTATACCATTTAGCTTCTTTGAACGCCTTTTTATTCTGCATATAATCAACAAACATATCAGCTAAAGCTTCAGCTACTGCTCGTTCTGATAAGTTTTTGCCGTTGTTTTTTCTATATGCTTCGTATAACGCCTCGCGTTCTTTATTTGGTAATATAAGTTCTATTATTTTATGGAATGCCTCGTGATACATAACACTCTTAGGTGCATATGTAGATATACGTATAAGCTGTGATGTGCATTCACCAGCAATTACTTCGTCGTTTCCTACAATATTTAAAGAATCGTTAAGTGTATCTTCTAAAACAAACTCTAAATTATCAGATGTTCCAAATACATATTTGAAAAATTCTTTAATTTCGTCTACAAATTGACGTTGCTCTTCTTCTGATCTATATACAAGTTC
>Ga0310695_10009061_pt1 | contig 15142 bp, 8 predicted proteins | sample RumenRJG_04DNA_FD_203882 | JGI IMG/M metagenome (GOLD analysis project Ga0310695, IMG submission 203882) | Bovine rumen microbial communities from Lethbridge, Alberta, Canada - RJG_04 (v2) (version 2) | ecosystem: Host-associated > Mammals > Digestive system > Stomach > Rumen | place: Canada... | reverse complement strand
ATCACCTGTATGGTGACGATCTGGGGCGGACTCAGACGCATCTCGGACGTCATGTCCCGCGCCGTACCCATCATGGCAGTCCTCTACATCCTCATGGGCCTGGGTGTCCTGATTCTCAACTTCCAGCATATTCCCGCGGTCATAGCCCTCATTTTCAAGAGCGCTTTCAGCCCTACTGCCGCTGTCGGCGGCTTCGCGGGCGCCACTGTCCGCGACGCGATCCAGTACGGTGTCGCACGGGGCATCTATTCCAACGACGCAGGCACCGGCTACGGCATGATCGCACACGCTTCCGCCCAGACTGATCATCCGGTCCGTCAATCCCTCTGGGGCTGGGGCGAAGTCTTCATCGACACCTTCATTATCTGCTCGATCACAGCCTTCACGATCATCATGACCGGCTCCTACACCACCAGCAATGCCACCAGCGGCGCCCTGACCACCATCGCCTTCACCAACGCCTACGGCGCGGTCGGCGGCAAGCTTACCGCAATCGCCATCGCGGTCTTCGCCTGGACGACCATCATCGGCATGTATTATACCTGCGAGAAATCAGTCAACTACGCCTTCGGCGACACCGAAAACAACAAAAAAATGATGCCGGTCTATATGATCTACTACATGCTTCCCTGTGTCATTTTCTACAACATCAAAGCGGAAGCGCTCTGGGCCTTCACGGATATCCTCTCCGCCCTCTATGTGTGCATCACGGTCTTCATCATCGTCGCCAAGCGCAAAGAGATCTTCCGTCTCTTCGACGATTTCTGGCAGCGCTACCTGCCCGAAAAAGAGGCCGGCAAAAATCCTCCCTATGTCACATTTGACTGCAGGGAGGACAACTAATCCCTCCCCTGACTTTTCTCCATCATCCGTTTTGACCCGGAACAATTTCCCAGTCAGGCGGCAGCGTCGTTTTATTCGTGACAAATCCTTACTTTTGATATGTTAAAGTGGTAATAGGGTAGAGGCGGCCACGCCGCCCTCTGCCCTCCGGCCGGCCCGTGTCATATTAAAGGTCCCGCAAATGACGCATTGTCATTTGCGGGACCTTTTCCATGCTCCTCCGCGAATAGATTTCCTTAGCGCTTTGGAATGCGGTTTTTTCTCCGGTTACTTACTCACACCCCTGCCACATTATTCGGGGATGCTGCCATCTTCCGGGCTCTCTGTTTTCTCGAATTCGATCCACTGATCGTCCAGGTTGAGCATGAGCATCTCACCTTCGATTGTATACTCATAGGTCCTTCCTGTGTTTTTCTCTGTCAGCAGATAACTGCCCCAGTAGACAGGGATCTGGTCCTGAAAAATAATCGAACCCGTGTGGTCTTTTTTCAAAATGATCTTGTCTGCGGCGTCGCCGTCGGATTCCGTCCTCAAATATGTTCCCGGAACGTAAGAAAATTCTGTCTGCGCGTCGTAATGATAGAAGGCGAGAGTTTCCACTATCTTTCTGAGTGCGACATCCATTTCCCTTTCAAGGACACTTTCATCCGTCATGTGCTCCAGAAGCTTTGTCAGTATGACGCCGCCATTATACTCTGCTGACTGATAACAGACCGTCGCGTCCCCGCCGTCGTCCGAATATTCCGCCGACGCTGTATAGCCCCAGGTATTTTCAAAAAAATACCACTCATCCCGGATGATGGCGTTGTCTTCGACCCCTTTCTCTTCCTGGAGCTGTTCGAGTTCCGCCGTGAGGACCTCCCGGGCCTCTTTGCCGGGAACATACCGGATCTCAACGTAGTTTTCCCCGGACGCCTCCCCTTTGTAGAGGAAGGTCACGTCGTCTTTTTCTTCCTTCACGGTTAACAGAGCCGGTTCATACTGTGCATACCACCCGTTCTCTTCGTTCACATAGGTTCCGTAAACAGAAGAATGAGGGATCCGACTCCCGGCGGTCTCTGCGGCTGAGGACATACCTGCGCCAGTATCCTGCGCCGCCTCTTCCTTCGTACCCGCTTCCGCAGCTGTCTGCCCCGTCACTGCCTCCTGTGTACCGGCAGGCGCAGCCGACTGACCCTGCCCTGCGGAATCCTGAGCCTCCGCGGACGCAGCTGTCCGGTCCTGCCCTGCGGTCTTGCTGCCATTTACGCCAGTCCCCTGTGAAGTACAGGCCGTCAGCGCGCAGACAATGGCAAGTCCAATACTGCACAAACGCATTTTTTTCATATTTCTCTCCTCCCCCTGATCCCCGGACTGATTATTATTGTATGGAGATTTTGCCGGCTGAATTCTGCCCGGCTGAATGTTTTCAGCCGGCGCAGCCCCCCTTTTCATGATCAGAGATTGAATATTGAAAGTTCTTTCCATCCAGCAGCGGTTCAGACACAGCCTGCGGGCTATTCCGCCTGCATCGTTTGTCCCTTCCGTCACTTTTCCAGAATGGTCTGCCGGTCTGCCTTTTGAAATGCGTATGCCTCCAGCAGCAGTTCCAGATGCGATATACCGATCTTGAATCCTGTAGCTATAAAATCAGTGACGATTCCAAGTATGCCCGCTATGGCGATGCCCTCCATAGGGATGTTCAATTGTGTCATAAGCATGCCGATGCAGACCAGCATTCCGCCTGAAACCGGCGGGGAGGTCACGCTGAAAACACAGGCCATGATCAGCAGGATGATCTTCCATGTGAGGTTGGCCGGAGTCCGGTACAGCTCCGCCAGGTAAAACAGTATCACCGTATAGGAAATACCACCGGGCGAATCAACAAAGAAAAGGGCAAAAGGACTTGCGAACTGGTTGAAGTCAGACGCGATTCCCAGATCCTTTTCGTTGACAGACATCATCTGGCTGAAAACAGCCGATGACGATGCAGTCATGAACCCCATGCCCATGTTTTTTATAATCTTTCTGACGACTGTCGCAACGGGGACACCTATTCTGAGACGAACCCAGATCACTTTCAGGATAAATACCAGAAAGTTTGCCAGAAACGCGAACAGAATCGGCTTCCAGAGTTGTATAAATACCCCTGCTCCGTTTTTCCACAGAAAAATAGTGAGAGTAGTATAAATGTACAGGGGAAGCAGTTTACACACCACGCTGATCATTTCCATAAAAAGATCTATGAATTCATGAATCAGCTCACGAATCCTTACTGCCTTCTCCCCAAGAACCAGAATTCCCGCTCCCGTCATCAGGGCTATAAAGACGATCTGCAGCATGTTGTTATCGATAAAAGGAGATATAGGATTTGACGGGACGATCGAAAACAGAAGGTCTACGATCTCCCCCGCGTCCAGCCTGCCGCCCGCCGCGTTCCCGGTTCCAATGTTGAAAAAGGGAAGCATGAGAGCAAAACAGAGCGCAGTTTCCACGAAAGTGAGCCCAATCATTCTGAAAATGATCCGCTTTCCCATTCTGCTGAAATCCGCCACGCTCCCGATTGAACAGATTCCGCCCAAAATGGTGAACAGAATCATAAATCCGATGAATGTGTTCAGGGCATCCATAAATGTCTCCGAAACCGGGTCATAAAGATATTCCAGCAGGCCTGACCGCAGGCCTCCCGGTATCCCGGGTGCCAGAATTCCGGACAGAACAGCCAGAAGCACAGCTCCCACCAGCAGTGCCTCCATGCGAATGGTCCGTCCGGGGCATCTGAACAGGATCCTGTTGGCGCCCTTCTTGTAACTCCACTCAGGCTGAAGTCCCAGCCTGGCCATTATCTCCGGAAATACAGTGTCATCCTGTTCCTCTCTCCGGGAAATCGGATTGTAGGCTTCTTCTTTATAGGAAATAATGAACCGGGTCGTTCCCAATCCCCTTTTAGTCTGGAGCTCGCCCACGATTTCTCCGTCATAATGCTCATAAATCCGAAGCAGCAGTTCTTCCATGGCCAGACGGATCCTGATTTCGGAACTTTTGGAAATCCCGGCGCGCTTCAACCATTTATCCAATACTTCCACAGCCTCATCGATGCCGGGACGATTCAGTACTAACTCTTTTTTCAAAACACCCACCTTTTGTTTTTTAATTCCGGTCAATACCATGAAGCAATGTTATGATTGAATGCCGCGATTCCTGAAAACTATAATTCAGGACTAACCCGCGAGTCTTACACTATGAAAAACTAAACATCAGAATCCCAGGTTATCATTGACCAGAATGACGTGGATCCTTCCGGGATGTTTTGAGTAGCGGGTGATCAGAAACTGACAGCAGATGGTGTCGGGGGACTTGCAGTTCATGCAGGAACCGGTCGCCGAACAGGGAGTCTTCAGCCCGAATCTCTGCGCATTGATGGGTGCAGCCACATTGCGTGCCCGCTTCATGGCACCGTCCACATCGTCACAGATCTTGTTCATTCCGACAATGAAAAGTACGTGTTTGGGACCCTGGGCAATTGCCGAGACGCGGTTGGCGTTTCCGTCGATATTGACGATGATTCCGTCCTCTGTCATGGCATTGGCACTGGCGAGGAAATAATCCGCGTCATAGGCCGCCAGCATGGCAGCGCGCTTGTCTTCCATCTTGTCCCTGTCGATAAAATGATAGTTTCCTTCCGCGAGAGCTTTAGGAAGGCCGATCTCATGCGCGCTCATTGCGCCGCCCATCGTGACTGTGTTTCCCTCCGGGATCAGTTCCAGTGCGATTTTGAGCGCTTCTTTCTTGTTTGCCGCGTAATAGCCGGTCATGTTGCGGGATTCCAGTCCCTTGATCACCTTCTGAGCCAGCAGTTCATTCCTTTTTACGATATTTTCGTTCATTTTCTTCCTCATTTCCTCAGCGCGAAACCGTATTGACGGTACGGGCCTCTTTTTGCGGGTTTTCTCTTCGATTTTTAATCTTACCATATATCGATGGTTTAAAAAAACTAACTCCCGAAGCCCCTCAGACCTCCTCAGTCCTTTTTCCCGCATAGCTGAAATAAGACGGATCATTCTTGCAAGGCATTCATTCCATGATAAAATTATTACATGGTAAGGCACCTGCGGACGTCTTCGTCTGCCGGGGCATACGCACCGTTTCGATGAATGAAATAGAGAATCTTTTCAATGCGTAAACAGTCACGTGTTTCAGTGAGGTGTCATTATGTCAAAAAAACTGGGTAATCTGATCAAAGAAGCGCGCACGGCAAAGGGGCTCACGCAGGCAGCTCTGGCGGATCAGACCGGCGGAATCACTTCCTCGGACATCAGCAAAATCGAAAGAGGTGAGAAAGAGCCTGCGCAGGATGTGCTGAAAAAAATGGCCAAAGTACTGGGTGTCACACAGAAATCTCTTCTGGAGGCAGCCTCCGGCAGCACTGCTTCATCGGGGAAAAAGCCTTCCTCCGGAACTACCGGAAAAACTGCCGGAAAAACAGGTTCGTCAGGGAAAAGGCCTTCCTCTTCCTCCGGTAAAACTTCTTCCGGAAAGACGTCTTCCTCCGGCAAGACCTCATCATCCGGCAGCCTGAATCTCACAGCCACTGAAAAGAGGCTGGTGGAGCTCTACCGCAAGGCCGACAGCAGTACTAAAAAGGCTGCCATGAACCTGCTGAAGGGGGATGGGAATCCACTTGAACTGCTCGGTACAATGCTGACCTCCGGCTCGGATGTCTCTGAAATGGCTTCCGGCCTCTTCGGTTCACTCCTGTCCGGAAAAAAGGAAATGCCTGAAGAGCTGACGCGTTCACCTGAGGTTCCGGAGGAAGAATAAAAAAACGCTCGATAGCGTTTTTTTCACTCCGGAAGTTTTTCCGCGAAGGAGGGAGGAGGGGGACGGTTCTGCGTCTCCTTTGACAATGCCTGCGCACTTGCTTGCTCCGGCATGGTAAAAAGAGCGAAAAGCTCTGAAAAAACAGACAGATTTGGTAAGATAAGCGGCCGCAAAGGCGGATATGCGGCAGCCAGTCATGGAGATGAGATATGAATGCAAACGGAAAAACACAGGGCGATGCGCCTCTCGACATTTTGTATGCGGAACTGATCCGCACCGCCGGCTCTGACGGCGGCAGTTCTCTTTTAGATATCTGTCTCCATGGCACGCAGCGCGAGATATCAGCTGTTCCGCTCCGCCTGCGCCTGATCGCCCTGGGGTTTGTCAAAGGACTCTCCCCCGAGGAAGTGAACCGGCGTCTTTTGGAAAACGGCTGTCCCCGGCTCTATGCCAGAAGCTATTGGGAGGCCTCGGTAATCTTCGCTCTCAGAAAAGGGCTGACCTATGCCAGGTGGAAAGAAATGCTGGTTCAGTGCGGGGAGCTGAGGGAAAGAATCGTCTCAGACAACCGTGCCTTCTCCGACAGAACCATCTCTCTTTCCGACATACGCCTCTATGTCAAGAACAATTCCCTGCGGGAGGCAGACCCTTCCGCCACCTTGCACGTGACAAAATCTCTGGAAGATCAGCTTGCGGCTTCAGACCCGGAGCATGAGGAAGAAGGGAATTCTCTTCAGACAGAGTTCAGGGATTTTCTGCGCTCCAACCTTGCCTCATTCAGCACCGTGCGCGAGAAAGCGAGGTACTATTTCTGCAAATACCTTCTGTACGACCTGGACGGCCGGAAAAAAGCATGTGCGGTATTTGCGGAAAGGGAAACAGGAGCCGGACGCCGGGATGTTACAGCCCTCCCTTCGGACTCCTTCCTGCTTCGGGACCTTCATGTTTTTAAGGTGCTGTCCCGTCTGCGCAGAAAGCGGCATACAGGGAAAGAAGTAAACGAAATCATTGAGAGCAGCGCCCTGTCCCTTAGGATGATCTATACCCTTTACAGCCGTTTTTATTTTGAATATCCCTTCCACGACTGGATCCGGATCCTGATGGAAAGCGGGACAGATCCCCTGACACTTGACCCGAATGCCAGAAAAGCCCTTGCGGATGCAGCCCGCAGGGACAGAGGCCAAAGGAAGGAGGAGAAATCAGGCGAGCGCTCGGATGCGGCCCTTCTTGAGTGGCTGCAGAGAGAAATCCAGGCTCTCGAAGACGATGAATTGTCTAAAGAAAAGATCTCCTATCAGTCCGGCAGGGAAGGCGAAAACTTCCTGCGCAAGGTTCTTCGCGGAACCCTGGATCTTGACCGGACCACTCTGCTCTCCTTCCTTCTGTATTTTGGAAATACCTATGTGTCTGAAATACCTGCGGCCCACCGTATAAGCCGGGAAAGGTTGAATGTCATTCTGGAGGAGTCCGGTTTTCCTGCTCTTAACCCTTCCCTGCCCTTTGACCGGTTCGTCTGCCGCTTTCTGGAATCCCCGGATCCCCAGGCTTTTCTCATTGAGGAAGCGGAGCAAATGGCCCTGTCCGGAAGAAATTTTTATCTGCATCGGGCCTGGCGTCTCGCGGAAAGCGCGGAGAATCAGTGGCATAAGATGACCTGACGGTTCTTCTTTTCCAAACAGATTCACTTCCACTGTCTGTTTTTCGGGGAGACCAGCCAAACCTCCTTTACACCGGCTGCCGCCTGAACACTGCAGGGCATTCCATGGTCTTTGAGCAAATACTTGCAAAAAATGCATTCCGCCGCGCCTGTTATCTCAATACCCGCCTGGGGAGCGGCTTGTAAAAGGACATCCAGCCGCTTTCTCAGTCAGGTATAAAGAAAATCTCTTCCTTCTTTTCCCTCGCTTCTTCAGTGAGCATATTCCTCCAGCAGTCAGAATCGTCAAAAGCATGGTAATAAATGCTTTTCAGACTTTCTGCCCTCCCGGTCTGCGCCGGGTCTTCTTTTGAAAAACCGCTGATTATGCCATGGTCCAGAATCATGGATCCCGCTTCAAAATCCTGGCTGAAAACAAGGTATACTTCCTCTGTGTTCACGACACCAGGAGTGTCTGCCGCCTTCTCATAGCAGGATATAGAGAGCTCATTCAGTTTGACCCCCGCATCCTCGGCGCCGTCAAACAGCCTCCTGCATATCTCAAGACATTCCCCCGGCCGGTCCAAAGGATACTCGTACAGTGTGACCCTCAGACTGCGGTCCTTTCTTCTGTAGGAAAGCTTCGAGCTCTTCCACGGAAGGTCCTGCTCCTGCGCCCACTTGTCCCCGGGGTCTCTGTCGATCCTGTCGGGAAGTCCTTCATAGAAAAAGCGGATCCTGCCATCCTCCTCCTGCGTCTGTGACGCAGCAAGCCGGTAACTGTTTTCCGGATTCTGCCCGAAGCAGGTCATGAGGAAGCGCCCCAGGGCCAGAGTCTTCGCATCCATGGCCTGATATTCTGAAAAAGTCCACCTGGTAAAGGCAATGGTGCCGTTCTCTTCCAGACTGCGAATCGCCTCCTGCACATTTCCCGCCGCGAGCGGCCGGTACAAATCATACAGGAATATTTCCTCTTCTCCCTGCTCCAGCAGCGTCTGCAGCGTTTCCTCCACAGTGTCCAGATCATTCCCGTCAGGTGACATCAGGAGCTGCCAGGCGCCCTCTCCCGTTTCCTGAACAGAGAAGGATGTGGCATAGAAGCTTGTCCTCCTCCTTGCGTTCCGGCTCCCCAGGCCCCAATCGCGGGCCATGTTTTCTCCCATATTTTCCAACTCCTCCAGGTACAGACCCTCTGCACGCGGAATCCTGATAAAGATCCTTGCGGAATCTTCTGGGTCAGTTCCGACCGCATAAGGAATGCCCAGGCTGTCCAGGCGGTTTTTTATGACCGCGTGTATGCTGAGAACCGCGGATGTGTAGCCGCTTTCCTCTGCTGCCGGCAGACTGTATCTCGAATCGTATTGAAGCTGGAGGAAGGGAGGTCTGATTTTGTCCTCATCTGTCTGGTTTTTTCCGGGAAGAAGCGCGGATTCAACCCGCTCCCAGCGCGCTTCTTTTTTGCACTGAACATAAAATTCTGCTGAGGAAGGCGCTTCCCGGTACAGCAGTCTCATCAGGGCAAAGGGAGCTTTCATAGGTTGATATTCCGTTGAATTTCCTCCGGGAAAAAGAATGTTTTTTCCGTCTCCCACAGCCTGTCCCCGGCTGAAGCTGTGTTCCATTCTGTAGGTTCCATTCTCGTCGAATTCGTCAAAGCAAAATAGAAAGCGCTGTCCTTTTTTATTTAGAAAGCCGGCAAGATCCGCCGCTGCTTCCTGCCGCAAAGTCAGTTTGATCCTGTCAGAGACTTCGCTTACATCCAGGACAGTCTTATCCTGCCGGAAGATTCCCATGTACCTGTACTTTGCATCGGGATCAAAGGAAAATGACACCAGATCGCCGGTCTTTTTTCCGTCATCCCTCTTATCATCACTAAATGGCAGGGCTGAGTGTTCCGCAGCAGAGGAATCGGCTTCTGCCGCGGGAGCCGTCTTGTCACCGGATCCGGATTGGGCGGAGGCGCTGTTTTCCTCCTGCCCGGACTGGTCCGGCACGCCTGCAGAGACCTCCACCTCACCGGATCCGGATTTGACAGAAGCGCTGTTTTCCTCCTGCCCGGACTGGTCCGGCACCTCCGCATAGATCCGCATGATCATCGGACGGGTCAGCAGCATTTTGACAAATGTGTCAGGATCCGTTTCTCCGAAAGATGCTTTGGGAACTTCGAAAGTGATGTGCTGATCCTCTTCCTCCTTCCACTGATAGCGTCCTTTTCCCGCCAGAGCTTCGACCCTTTGGCGCACCTTTGAGGAACTGTCCTCAAACTGCTCCTGTGTCATATGACTGCCATCCAGACCGACCACCTGGGTATCAATGAAAAAAAACAGGATCTCTGTGCGGAAAATAAACGCCAGGCAGGCGGCGGCAAACAGCAGGAAGCAGCCTGCAATCGCCGCCGCGCGGAGCTTCCTCCTTTTTCCGGCTTCCCTTTCCCGTCTCTCTTCCTCCGTCAGGGAGGGGTACAGCTTTTCCAGGGCTTGACGGAGAGTCTCTACGTCCCGGATCCGCATAGAAGAGTCCAGTTCCAGACCGCGCATCAGGAGCTGCTCCGCAGCAGGGGAAATCTCCCCTCCCAATGACGATGGCCTTTCCAGCTCATCATAGAGGAGACGGGACTGCGCGTCCTCCGGATCCCGCCCGGTCAGGCAGAACCAGAAAAGGCCGCAAAGACCATAGACATCGGTCCAGCTGCCCAGTATTCCTTTTTCATCCCGCTGTTCCGGGGCGGAGTAGCCCCTTGTGTAGATGGCGGAGTGCGTCCGGTCCGCGTTCCCCAGCTCCCGCGCCGCCCCGAAATCGATCAGCTTCAATTTCCCGTCCGGCATGACCATCAGGTTGCCGGGGCTGATGTCCCTGTGCAGCACGCCCGCAGCGTGTATCCGCGCAAGCACTTCCATGACCGGTCCAAACCGGCGGGCAATCGTCTCCATACTCCAGGTTCCGCCCTTACGGATCTCCTCTCTGAGCGTTTTCGCCCCGAGATACTCCATCACGATATAGGCCGTCCCGTTCTCCTCGAAATAATCCAGAACGGTTACGACGGACGGCTCCTGTGCAAACTCCCGCAGTATCCTGGCCTCGCGCAGAAAACGTGCCCGGTCCGCCTCAAAGCGGGGCAGATCCGCAGAATCTGCCGATGTGACAGCATAAGTCTCCGGCAGGCGGACACAGATTTCCCGGCAGAAATACTCTTTTACCGCAATCCTTCCCCCAGACTGTATGTGCACGCCCTCATAAGTGATCCCGAACCCCCCCTGACGGAGCACACGGACCACTCTGTAGCGTCCGTCCAGCACTGTCCCGGAGGGAAGAGCCAGAATGTTTTCCGGCTCTTCCGCGCTTCTTTGCCTGCCCGGCACCGCTCTGGCGGGAAGGCCCGGAACACGATCCGGCTCTTCCGGGCTTCTGCTCTTGATCTGTTTTTTGTCCTGCTCTTCCGTATAGAGCTCTGCTCTGGTATTTTCCATTTCCGTCCCGGTCTTCCTGCCTGCCGCCCTGTTCATTATTCAGTGTTCGTGACTGCGGTCCCTGTTCCAGGCGTGGACAGTTCCCGCTTCTTTGCAGGGCAATCTTGGCACAGTACGTGACACAGTTCCCTGCGCGGACTGTTCCCACTGTTCGCGGACAGTTCCCACTGTTCTCTATTCTATCAGATTTGGCAGTTTCCGGCAGACTTCTTTCACCCGGGAATCATCCGGAGGATCATGCGGGTTACAGTTCAGGCCCACCTGATTCTTGGAGCGCCTTTTGTGCATTGTTTTCAGCAGGACCTGAACTGTAACTCATTCGGAAAGTTCAGATTCCCCCCCCTCGGAGATGAGACGGGGACGGTTCCCCGATTCACCTTATTTTCTGTTGTGCTCATAGTATTCCTTCAGAAATGCATAATCCGGTTTTCCGCTCGCCATCATGGGAATCGTGTCGACAATCACCACCTCGTCGATCTTCTCATTCCAGTTCAGGAGGTTCCCGGCATTGACGGTCTCGAGGACCTGCTCCTCCGACTCCGACTCTCCGTGAAGATCCTCCAGCGTGACAAAAGCCGCGATCTTTTCAAAGGATCCGGAGAAGTCCGTGACGATGAGAGCCGCATTCCTTACCACAGGATTCTCTCTGACCTTGGCTTCGATATCATCGACAGGGAGTTTGAAATCAAATCTGACCGCCACGCGGGTCGTCCTCCCCGTGATATAGACAAATCCACTTTCTGAGATATATCCGATATCATGAGTATTGAACCAGACGCTTCCGTCCGGCAGTGTGATAAAAGCCTCCCGGGTCTCCTCCGGCATCCCGTCGTATTCTGTGAACATGCTGTCACTCTGCTCAATGATGAGTCCTTTTTCCCCGGGTGCTTTACATTCCAGTGTATCGCTGTCCACGACCCGGATGATGGTGTTATAGGCAGGCCTGCCCGCGCTCCCGAATTCATTTGCGCAGTTCTCGTTCAGGGCGGCGGCGCCGGCCAGCTCATTCTGTCCATAACCGTTGCAGATCTTCACAGAGCATCCCTTCTGCCGTCCAATCTCTGTCAGCTCGACCAGCTCTTTCTCAGACATTTTGGATCCCGCTGCCAGAATGCTCTCAAAGAAGGACATGTCCTGCACGTCATCACTCAGGAAAATGCTCCTGATGAAAAGGGGAGACGCAAAAACTGCCAGCCTCGCTCCCTCCCCCAGCCCGTACCGGCTGCGGATCAGCGGGAATTCCCTGACCAGCCGGATCGTGTTGGCGGGAAGAGCTTTCCCACTTTCCCCCCGGTCGAGAATGACCGTATTTCCGTTGATCAGCGACGTATAGAGGGTCGTGATCAGCCCCAGACCCACCTGAACAGGGATCACCTTCAGGACAACACTGTCCTTCGACAGAAGGTCCGTCCTGAGCACCTTGGCGGCAGCTGCCTCAATGGCGGCGTTCGTCAGGGCGATCGGCTTGGGAGCCCCCGTCGTCCCGCTGCTGTTGATGATCGTCATTGCAGGGCTTTCCGCACCGGAGGACATCTGCGGCCTGCTTCCGCGGGACGCCGCCTGATCACTTTCGGTGTGAGATGCCTGAGGCCTGCTTTCACTGTCTTCAGGCCCTCTCAGACTCCTGGCACAAAGAGAGAACTTCTCCCCCTTTTCTGCCGCCTCCAGCAGCGCATTGAGCGAAATGCATTTCTCCCTCCTGATGAACCTGCTGGAAGTAATCACAATGACCGGCAGATCATTGGGATTGAAGACAGGCTCATTCGGAAGCAGGGTCTCATCCATGACAAGAATGTCCAGCCTGGAGGAGTCGATGCAGTGCTTCAGATAACCCATGTCCTTCAGGAAATCGATAAATCTGGACGATACCCCGATTTTATTCAAAGCCAGCCATACCGACACCTCTTCAACCGTCCCGTTGATCATCATGCCGATCCGCATGCCGGGTCTGATCCCGCAGAGAGACAGAGCCCTTTCTGTTCTCACGATCAGATCATCCAGCTCTCCATAGCTGTACGCGCGTCGCAGATCGTCCACGATCAGGGCAGTTTTTCCCCTGTTTCTTTCAGCTGACATCCTGAAGGTATCATATAAACTTTTTTTCATATTCTGTTCCTCCTCGCTTCTTCTGCTCATACCGGAACACATAAGCGCGCATTCCTATTCACTTGTTCTCCATTCAAATGATAACTCTCCGGAATTGCAATTTTGTTTTTCAGGAAATGAATGGAGCAAATATGTACGAAAAAGATGTCAGTGATGAACTTTCTGCAGAAAGAAATCATCAATAGGGCCTAGGCGGCCACGGCGCCCTCCAGCCCCCCGGCCGGTCCGTGTCCGCCGCAAGTCGGAAAACAAATCACTCGTGCAAAAATCTTCTTACCTAACGATGAAAAAAAGCGCTTGACGTTTGCACACTCGAGCCGTGTCATAAAAAACCGGCCGGAAGCACCCACTTGGGCGCTCCCGGCCGGTTTTAGCTGAAACAGGTTCTGCCTGCGCTTTTTCAGCATTATGTATTAAAAGTTGTACCCCTTACTCCTCCAATAATCATCATAGTTTGTTTCCGCATCAGGCAGCATTTCTTCTGCCAGCCCGGGGCATAAGCTGAACGCGCTGACCCCTATGTAATTCAGTTTGCCGACTGAATTGAGCTCCGTGAGTTTTTCGCAGTTATAAAATGCATATTCTCCTATATCAGTAAGACTTTGCGGCAAAATGACCTTCTCCAGAGAACTGCTGGATTCAAAGGCATAGGGACCAATCACTTCCGTTCCTTCCGGAATCTCAAATTCTGTCTGCTTCCGGTTCCGGGGGTAAAGAACGATCGTCCTGCCGTCCGCACTGAACAGAACACCATCAAGAACTTTCAGGCATGAATTCCCCTCGGAGACCCTGATTTCCTCAAGAGAACTGCATCCGGAAAAAGACCTTCCTTCAATCGATTTGATACCGGAAGGGAGCTCCAGCCTGGTTATTCCTGAGTCAGAAAAAGCCCTCTTCCCGATTGAACGGACTGTTTCAGGAATTGAACAGGATCTCAGCTGTTCGCACCCGAAAAACATCGACTCAGGGATTTCTTCCATCTGCCGGGGAAGGTTCACTGTTCGAAGACTGTCACAGCAAGTAAAGATGCCATTTCCAAGTTTTTCAACAGAATCAGGAATATGCATTTCTGTAAGGCTGTCGCAATAAGCAAATGCAGAATCTCCTATACTTTTTAATCCATCAGGAAGTTCTACTTCTTTCAACCCACAGCTACTAAAAGCAGAATTCCCTATACTTTTTAATCCATCAGAGAGTTCTACTTCTTTCAACTCATAACAGTTATCAAAAGCAGAATCCCCTATTTCAACAATCCCTTCGGGAAGCTCAACAGATAAAAGTTCATAATTTCCCTTAAACGCTTCTGGCCCGATTATCGAAACAGGGTGTCCGTCCAGAGAGTCTGGAATACTGACCTGTGGCTCTTTTCCAAAGTAACTGATAATTTCTGCGCTGTTGTCTTCAAGAATCTGATATTCACAGCTATACTGTCGATTTTTTTTCGGCCCGGGTCCCAGGCCGATGTAATCATCAACTGCCATGTATATGATTACAGCCAGACAAAGCAGTCCAACCGCCGCAGCTGCGCGAATGACCTTCCACCTCTGTCGATCCTGGTCTCCAAGGAATCTTTGCCGATAATCCTGGTATATCTCGTAGAAACTCTTAAAATGCGACACACATTCTTCTTCGCTGCAGGCAGAAAGGGATTCCGCGTCCCGGCATTTCCGAATAATGCCTCTCTCCTTTCTGTAATCCATAAAAAAACCGAATCCGGTTAGTGCAGCCATAGGCAAATACATAAAAAAACTCGACGATAATACCTGGCCATGATTCAAATCCTCAACCATCCATCCGGTAATAAAGAGCATAAAGAAGATCAATAAAGATCCTGCTGCGAAAAGACAAACTTCACGATCCCTGACATCCTCTGCCACATAATCAAAAAAGCCAATCTCCTCAAACACCTGTCTCATGGCGACAGCATCTTCTTTGGTTTTTGGCTTCTCAAGCTCAGGAACGGCCCTGACCATTTTCTTTTTCAATGCCTTTCGGAAAGTAATTGCCTCCCCTAATTTTAGGGCACATATAAAATATAGCACTATGATTATTCCAAATATCAATAATAACAATACCAACAATACACCTATTGCTTCGCCTTCCCGTAAAGAATACTTTCCTGCATTTCCATTTTCTTTTCTATCATCAAAACCATCCGGCTGAACAATCCTTTACCAATCCCCTTGATGTATAAAATGTAAATGCCCCTTAGCCGGGTACCGGCCATGGGGCATTTACTTTACCTATATCTGAAAGCTCTGAACATTCCGGTGTTTTCGATATATTTGAA